>Ga0181410_1000194_pt1 | contig 26825 bp, 45 predicted proteins | sample 33SPOviralmetaG_FD_130112 | JGI IMG/M metagenome (GOLD analysis project Ga0181410, IMG submission 130112) | Marine viral communities from the oligotrophic San Pedro Time Series (SPOT) site, San Pedro Channel, CA, USA - 33 SPOT_SRF_2012-06-20 | ecosystem: Environmental > Aquatic > Marine > Strait...
ATACTGAATACTGCCATCCTGTTGCATAATCTATAGAGTTAATCGTTTCAGTCACCTTCGATGTTGTCTCTGTGTGACTCGTCATGGATCCCTGGCTGAAGTTTGGGACCACGGGGACCGCCAGGGCAGTTGCAGGTGTGACACTTGCAACCACCGCACTTATTACATACCAAAAGATTGTCCTTCCAGAAGTCATGATTTCTGACCTCCATTTATTTAGTGTAGAATCGTAAGCTCAGAGACAAATTGTCCCGTTGCATTTGTACCAGCACCACCAGCCGTGATTGTGAGAGCACCGTTGGTTCCGATAGTACCAGCTAGATCGCCTGCTACACCTGCAGTTGAAGATGTAATGTTTCCGAAGTTTGCAACCTGACCTACAGTGACTGCACTAGTCGGGATTGCATCAGCCTGTGTGTATGACTGAGAGAAACTAAAAGCGTTTCCTGGGGTGTCTTGAGTTGCAGCAATTGTACCTGGAGCATAGATGCCAGAAGTAATTGCACCAGTAGAAATTGTATTAACTGTTGTTCCGTCAGTAGTATCTACACCGCTGCCTGAAATTGAGAAGTTACTACCAAGTCTTGTAACATTAGTTTGAGCAGCATCAACGGTCAATTGAACACTAGAAGATAATTTATGATTAAGGGCACCTGCATTTGCTGCCGATGCGGTCATCAATAACATTATGAAAGGTAGAAACCGTTTCATAGTAAAACCGATAGTGGTATGTAATCTTATTTAGAAGTATGAAAATTAAATAAAGGATTTATGTTCTAGGTGATACCGTTATACTTTTACAATAAGTTGTGATAAAATAAATAACTAAAAAGTTGTGATCGAATGAGTTTATATACAAAGGCACGTAAGTATATTGATATGGGACGTGTCAAAGAACTACATGAAGAAAAAATAAAACAAAAACAAATTGATGATGAAATTAGAGAAAATATTAGAGAAGAACTGAGAACTCTTAATAGTCCAGAGTTTTCTAACTGGAGGTATGATCTTGATGAAGGTATGACTACCTCTGATTTGTTGACTACAACTCTTCCTGCTACTGGTGATTTTGATCTTGGTTATATTACTGATCCTATTATGGGTGGTAGTAGTCCAGGATCTAGTCGGAATGGAAATACATACACTTCTGGTCCTGCAAATGCTGGAACACCACCGGGATCAAATGGTGGGTTTGGTATTATTATGGATACATCTGAGTTTGATACTCTTGTATTTGAGTTATCACCAGGTAACATTGATTCCTTTGTAATATCTGGTATATCCTATTATAATATATCAACATCTGCTGGAACAAAGGTAGTACGACTTAAAAGTATTGATATGAAAAAAAGTCGCATATTTGCATTCTCATTCACTAATAATAATGGTCCTAGTATTGGTACAAATGTAGTTCGTAATTTGAGATTCCAACGAAGAACACCTATAAATGTTTTTGTTTCTCTTGATAGTCCAGAGGCAACTGCATTCATTAGAACTGATCCTGTAATGAAAGGTCTTTCTGCGGAAGGAAGAAAAAAGAAATTGACTGAGATGTTAAATGCAGGTGATAAGTATTTGTTACAACAACTTGGTATGATTGGTAGTAAGGCAAGACCAAGTGAAACTACTATGCCAGATAGTTGGGAACAGGCAGCTGGTGGTGCCACTGATGCTATGAGTGATGATTTGTATAATTGGGTGAATAAAACATATGGTTTGCCTGCAGCAGAGTGGAAAAAGGATAATCCTACAAAACCTGATAATTCAAATCCATTTTTGCCTAAAGGATCTTATGTTCCAAAAGCAAGTGGAGGTAAAGATTATGGGAATATTGCTGCCAATCAAGGTCCTAGTAGTCCTGTAAAAAATTATGATGGTAAAATCATGCCAAATCCCGGTGCTGGTAAACCAGGAAAGGTAAGATTAAAACCACAATTTCTTCCCAAAGCAAGTAAAAAACAAAAATCTATGGTTGCTCACCACGAACCAGAAGGAGAAGTTCTTTCAGAGAAAAAGAAACTCAAGTCTCCAAAAGATATCACCAGTAAAATTCCTGGATACTATGATGGAAAACCTGCCCCACTTGGTTTCCCAATGCAAGAACCACCAAAGATGATCAATGGATTCCATCCTGATCTAGTTGATGGTAAGAAGATTGCAAATAGATTTAATCGTCTAGACCCTGCTAGTGCCAAGGCAATGCCACCAACGGGCAACCCTCATATTGATAAGAAAGTCAGAGCAGCAGCAAAGAAATTGGAGGGTTGACAGATCCTATTATAATTTGATATTATTTGTGCTATAGTGACATCACCCATATCTATTGCCATATGTACGATAATGTAATAGATAAGAATATTTTTCCAAGTTTTGTGTGTTCTTGTATCCCTCAGATTGATATGATGACACAATTGGAGGAAGTATATGACATACAAAGACAATTTCCATCAGAAAATTTATCTAATGAAGGTGGATATCATTCTCCATTATTTTCTGAAATCAAGTTTACTAAACTTAGAGATACTCTTATAGAGTTTTGTAATGATCTTCTTGATCAAAAAGGTCTTGGGTCAGAAGTTCAACAAATAAGTTATTGGTGTAATATTAATAAGTCTTATAACTATAATGTTATGCATTCTCATGGTCGTGCAGACCTGATTGGAATTTATTATATTCAACTTCCCTCAAATTCTGGTAATCTGGTTGTTATGAGAAATGATGGATCTCAATACTGTGATCTGTACCAAAACCGTGCTGATATGCTAGAATATATTATCAAACCTGAGGCGGGTAGATTGTATATTCTTCCAGGACATCTTTGGCACTATGTTACTGGCAACGATAGCGTTAGTGACAGAGTTTCAGTTTCATTCAACATCTACATATGATTAACAAGTTTAAACAACTCTTAAGTAAAGTAGTTTCTAAACAAGAAGTAGAAACTCAAACTACACTCCTTCAAAAAAAAGCAGGTACTTATAAAGGCGAGTGTGTTATTGATGAAGGAGATGTAGATTGTGGGGAGATTGATAAGACACCTTATACTGGTATTCCTGCTCCTGCTTACCTAGAGGATGATCCTTGGTTTGGTCCTACTCCTATTCCGACTGAAAATCAGATGGATTATATGGCACGAGAAACAGAAATTAAGATAGTGGAAGAACAGCAACGTTCTGAAGAGACTTTCGAATCTGAAGATATTCATGCTAAGATGTATGAGATTGCAACTCAGAACTGGACCACTGTAGAAGAAACCCAAGGCGGTTCTGAAAATTTCCAAGAAGGTCCTAGTGGTTGGAAATCTGGAATACGTTGACAATTCCTCCACTGTACTGTAAAATACTACTATGATTTTAGAAACTATCCTGGCACTGAGTGCCGTTGATTACGATCATCTTTCTCGTGCCGTTCAGGTCGAGGCATTGCCCAATACTCGTGATGAGTTTTGTGTTGCTGTTTCAATTTTGAATCGTGTTCGTTCTCCTTATTTTCCTAATACAGTAGCAGACGTTGTTTATGCTTCTGGTCAATATGAAGGATTTCTATATTGGAATCCCTCTGCAAAACGGAGTGTTGTCAACCGATTAAAAGATAAACAAAATCTTCTTGATGCATATTCTGTAATTGGTGATCGAACTGATTTTAAAGGTCAATCACAACTTCCTTATCGTGTGGTAGCAGAAGATCCAATGTGCGATTCCAGAGGAAACTTCTTCCACTATCATTGGCAGGGGTGATCCCTTTTGACTCGTTAGCTCAGCTGGATAGAGCAACTGCCTTCTAAGCAGTCGGTCGTAGGTTCAAATCCTACACGAGTCGTTGTCCTTTTTATTCCTTATGGACAAATATGATTTAGGTGGACAACCACCAGTAGCAGTCAACATCCTTAGACTCATTAGTGAGTTGGAGGGTTCTTCTCAAATGCTCAAATATATGGGTTTTGAAGAAGATATGAATGCTATCAATGAAATGAAGAAGAGATATTATAAACTCTACTTCAAAACCAATAAGGAAGAAAAGGCAAACAATGCTCCATAGCACAATCGGTAGTGCGCGAAGCTGTTAACTTTGAGGTTCTAGGTTCGAGTCCTAGTGGAGCAGTTGACAAGATCTTAATCTTGTTATATACTACTCTCATCCGTGTGAAGGATGTGTAAGGGAAGTAATTCCCCTACCACTTGCGGGATTAGTTTAGAGGCAAAACTAAAGGTTTCCAACCTTTCGTCGTCGGTTCGATTCCGACATTCCGCTCTTAGGGTAAAAACCGTAAGAGTATTTACACCTAAATAATAAACCTTTTGCCTTTTGCACTAGGTATAATTACACAGAACCAGTCGAGGTTCTTAACATCTGCGGGTAACCATTCCGCAAGTAAATAAAACGAGGTATTTTTAAATGTTTAAATCTGTATTCGCAGCATCTGCTGCTCTGTTCGCATCCGCCGGCGCTGCCCTTGCAGGTCCCTACGTTAACGTAGAAACCAATGCTGGTTGGACTGGATCGGAGTACAATGGCGCCGGAACTGACGTTCATGTAGGATTTGAAGGCGCATTCAGTGACACCGGTTCGTTCTACGTCCAGGGCGGTGCTACTGTACTGACTCCTGACGGTGGCGACAGCGACACTGTTCCTTCTGGTAAGGCAGGTCTTGGTCTTGCACTGACGGACGCACTTGGTGCATATGGTGAAGTATCCTTCGTAGGTTCAGGCGACGAAGATCTTGACCGTGGTTATGCAGGTAAGTTAGGAGTTAAGTACAACTTCTGATTTTAATATAGACACATAAACATCTAGATGTTATACTGGGGGTGCGACGGCATCCCCTTTTTTTTATGAAAAATTATTTTATAAAACTCATCACGCATCCTGCCGTCCATTATAATCTGATTACTATCACATTACTTGTTATTATAGGGATGCTTCATAACCATGCTCACTACTCTATGGAAGTAGATCCTGACTCGTATGTCCTGCAGTGGTGCCGCAAGAATCCGAAGAAATGTACGTACAACCGTGACTGGTAGGTGTTGACATAGATTACTGATAAAAGAAAATTAAAAAAAAACTCATTGTACCTAACTCTATCAAATGAAAGAAGAACTAATCAGAATTTTAAGACAGTACTATAGAAAAGGTAATTTCACATTATCTTCAGGTAAATCTAGTGAGCATTATATTAACTGTAAACCTGTAATACTTACTGGAAGTTCTTTGGAACTTATCTCATATGCAATGTTAGAGCATATTGATACTGATGTTGTAGCAGGACTGACATTAGGTGCGGATCCTCTTGTGAGCGGTGTTGCGATGGTTAAGAGAGGAACAGCACTAATTATTAGAAAAGAACCTAAAGGATATGGAACTGCATCTCAGATAGAAGGTCCACTACCTGAACTAGGAACTGAAATTACTGTATTAGAGGATGTGATTACAACTGGTGGATCTTCTATTAAGGCAGTGAACGTATTACGGTCTTCTGGTTATATTGTAAATAGAGTAGTATCTGTTATTGACAGAGAAGAAGGGGGTGAAGAAAAACTAAAAGACAATGGTCTCCAATTAAGAAGTCTAGTAAAATTGTCGGAAATGGTATGAAAAAGAAAATCAAGAAAGCAATTAAAACACTATTCAAACCAGATGAAAAGATTGAAACCTCAAGCATATATGATGAAGTTGAATGTCTTAGATATAGAATTGATGAATTAGAAAACGAACATACAATGTTAATGAGTGAACTCATGACAATTTATAATATTCTAGGTAGAAAAAACTCTAATGAAAATTAATCTTTGGTACTCTAAGAGTATGAGTCAGTGGAGATGGACTCTTTGTGAAGAGTTTAAGAATGGTATCACAAAAATCGAACAATACTCTGGAGCGCAGAAAGAACTTCGTATTGCAATGGATGATGTTGCAAATACTGTAGAGTATATGTTAGAATATAATGAGAAGGGCGAATAGCTCAGAGGTAGAGCACCTCCTTTACACGGAGATTGTCGGGGGTTCGATCCCCTCTTCGCCCATAAATAAAAATAAAAATAAAAAAAACAATGACTCATTTTAATTGGAGTGTTATTTACTTACAGAAGTATTCTTCTCTTGGTGAACACAACAATATCGTTTATAACGTAGGGTATACCTGTACAGGTGTAAATGCTGAAGGAACTCTTTCGACGGAACAAACTTTGAGTGGATCTTTAAATCTGAGTACTGAAGATCTTGATAATCCAGTTTCATATGATAATCTTACAGAAGATATTGTAATTGGTTGGTTGTCTGGAATAAAAACTAGCATTGAAACTAAAATTGAAGGGAGCATAAACGGTAATGATGAAACCATTATCAAAACAATGCCTTGGACTGATAAATAAGTGTGGAAAAGACTTCTTTGAAGGAAGGATCACATTATAATAAAATGGATAATGTTAAGGTTAGGTGCCGCTCCTGCGGTAAGGAGTTGATTGGGCATCCAAGTAAGACGATTTGTTGTGGTTGCCCAAATATGACAACTATTCGCGGAGACAAGATCTCTGCAGTTGATTTGGGTCAAGTTGTTATGCTAAACTCTTATATAAGTAGGAAAGAAAATATTCTTTCCTCTGAGGATGTTCAATGGCAAGAACAGCGAAGAAAACGTAAAGTACGTAAGTTAGATTTTGAAATCCGTTAGAAAAGATTGCAGAGAGGAAACTGATGAGGTATTGTTTTGATATTGATGGTACAATCTGTACCCCAACTATAGGAAGGGCATATGATCAAGCAATACCTTATACCTCAAGGATAGATCGTATCAATGCATTATATGATGAGGGACACTACATCATCTACTTTACAGCAAGAGCTATGGGTAGGTTTGCTGGTGACCCTGATGATAGACAGAAGGCCAAAGAAGCAATGGAAGGTATAACTACCGAACAACTCAAGAAGTGGGGATGTAAACATCATGAACTTCTATTCGGTAAACCACACGCTGATGTGTTTATTGATGACAAGGGTGTAAGTGATTTGAGTTGGTTTGGTTCTTTGTGAATCTGAATCTTATCGCTTTTGTCAAGAAATCAACATATTAATGCATATCTAGAAATATCTACTAGAATAGCTAGTAAGTATTTAAAATACTAAAAAAATGCACCCCGACGAATTTTCAAATTGGGTGAAAATAAAAGAGACCTTTGAGGCATCAGGAAATATAGACAACTTCTTTTATAAAAGATCTTGTGCTATAGTTTTAGGAAAACCAGATCCAATGAGTAACCTTAAACCAAATTATGGTGCATCGGATGGCGGAACTAAAACCTAAACAATATGTCACTCGTGAAGAATGTCAGGAGATGATTGATAAAGCTATTGATCGCCATAATAAAAATGCTACTTTAATATCTGCAGCATTGGGATCAATTCTTTTATTCTTTTATGCTCATGGTCTTTTAACGGTCATAGATAGGTTTAAATGAGGAAAATTAACGAGTTTACATTAAATTTCACAGTTGCTATCTTAGACTACCTGTATCAAGGTCGTCACTTTCAGAGATTCTGGGTACTTGAGGAGATAGCAAGAGCACCATATTTCGCTTTTTTAAGTGTGCTTCATTTACGTGAATCATTAGGTTTGCGTGGGCAGTGGCACATTTATCTAATGAAACAGCACTTTGAGCAATCAGTAAATGAAACAGAACATCTGGAACTCATGGAATCTAGGGGCGGTAGTGCTTATTGGATTGATCGCTTTCTTGCCAGACACCTCGTACTTATCTATTATTGGATCAACGTGGTTTATTATTGGGTATCTCCTCGTGATGCTTACCACCTCTCCTATGAGATAGAAATTCATGCAATGGAAACATATGCCAAATATCTGTCAGAGGTTGATCCATCTGATATAGATATCTGTAGTGTGATGAATGATGAATTACATCATGCACAAGAATTATACGAAGCGATGAGAATTATTGATCCTGATCGTTTAGTAGTTAGAGAAAAAGATTGTGAACCTCCACTAGATGTGAGTGATTTGAGTTCAGTAACATTAGTATCATCGGAACAAAAATGAAAGTTGGATTAATTGGATTAGGTCGCATGGGCGAGGGTATGTCTCGCCGCATGATCAAAGCAGGTATTGAAGTTTGGGGTTATAGAAATAACTATGAGAAATCTTGTGAACAATATGAGGCAGGATATGTAAGTGGTGTTACTACTTCATTAGAGTGTCTTGCTCAAGCAGTTCACAATCAAGACGGTATCATTGGTAGAGCACCAGGTATCTTTCAATTAGTCATTCCAGCAGAATTAGTGGAGGAAACATTAGATGAGTTATTACAGTTTTGTGTGGAGGGAGATATTATTATTGACCATGGCAATAGCAACTTTAAAGATACTCGCAGGAGAGCAGAAAGGTTGGCTAAGTTGGGCATCCAATATCTTGACTGCGGTACTAGTGGTGGAGTTTATGGTTTGGAGCGTGGATACTGTCTTATGGTTGGTGGTACAAGTGGCGCAGTATCTGTCTGTGCCCCCATTTTCAGGGCACTCTCACCTGGCATTTCCGCTGCAACCCGCACAGACCCATATACTGGGGCAACCAGTGCTGAGTACGGTTGGTTACATTGTGGTGGACCAGGTGCAGGGCACTTTGTTAAGATGGTTCATAATGGTGTAGAATATGGGATCATGCAAGCGTATGCCGAGGGGTTTAATATCTTGCATCATGGCGATCTTGGTTCCTATTACATCAAGGAGGGTGATGCTGAGGTGGCTCCGATGGAAAATCCGGCAGATTATCAGTATGATATTGACTGTACTGAAGTGGCTGAGTTATGGCGTCGTGGTAGTGTGGTTGGTAGCTGGTTACTTGATCTTACCGCTGATGTATTACGCCACGATCATGACCTTAGCAAATTCGATGGAGGAGTATCAGACAGTGGTGAAGGTCGTTGGACTCTCCACGCTGCTGTGGATCTTGGTGTACCCACTCCGGTTATTAGTGCCGCTCTTTTTGAACGCTTTAATTCTCGCAGACTGGGGGAATTTGGAAACAAAATCTTGAACGGAATGCGTTACATGTTTGGAGGACACAACGTAAGATGATTTTATGCATTGGACCAAGTACTATTGTCGGAACACTAACAACTGCAATACTTGGAGTTATGAGTCCAGATAGTGTTAAAACCTATGTTGGAGTCAATATAGAACCATATGATACTGAGCAATTTGATTTACATGAACCTTCTGGTTCCTTTGGTATTGAATATGACATGTACACACATATAAGATTGTTTGCTGAACATCTTTCATCACCAATGCAGTGCGATGATCATCCTGGTATCAATCATGCAGGTGTAAAATTTTTAGCACCACTATCACAAGATCTTACGGTGTATAGTGGTATATCTGTGAATAACTCAAAGTTTGATAGTAGAGATAACTTTGAAGGTCCTCTAGGATCTATTGGTATTGAGTATGGTAATGATTTAAAATTATTTGCTGAATACTTAAGTAGTATAAAAGAATTTGAAGGTGGTAGAACATCTCTAGGATTTAAGGTATTTTTCAAATGACTTTAGCACATGTCTTATTTTTCGGATCACTACCCTTTATATGTGCCACCGCATATTTTGGGTACAGAAAAGGTGAAAATAACTATTATGAAACCGACGCCTACTCAGGAAATGGAACAGCGCATTAGAATGAGATTTGCTTTTGCAATGTCTTCCTTCGGTAGAATGTTTCGACCAGATGGTATTACACTTGAGATGAGAGATGTTTGTACTGAATGGTCTAAAGATATTGATGAAGTTCCACCTAGTATGAGTGAATTGTATCAGGTTGATAGGTATTTCTTGGAGATTTGGAAAAAAAGAGATAATCTTAATTGAAAAGTTATGGAATCAAATTTATGTGTTGAAACTCCAAAATAATATCCTCAAAGAAGAGATAAAAGAATTAAATAAAGGGTGGGTACATCCTAATTCTTACCTACACAATGAGGATCCATGGAAAAAATGGGATTAGCTATGCAGACAATTGCAATTTTTGGAATTGTGGTGTATTCTGTTACATGGGGATTAGAAAATGCTTACTATCACTGAATAAAAAATTATGAGAAATGAAATTATTAGCGCACTACGTTTAGAAGCTGAGGGTAACATCAGCAAAGCAAAAGTAAATATTGAGATCTATCTTAAAAACCCTGTAGGTATTGGTGAGCACCCTGATGTACTTGCTGCCATTCAAGATCAACTTGACGTTATTGCTCACGAGCAAGAGCGTATAGATGTATTAGAAAAATATTTTTAAGTAATGTTATTACACTTCGCTAGATTTTGTGGAACTGTATTAAACAACCCTTGGGGATGTGGATTCATGGCATGGTGCCTGGTCTTTGTCCCCATTCTTGGTATGTGGGCAGTTCATACTTACGGTTGGCAACATTGGGAACCATTTGACAGGTGGTCTAAGAAATAGTATAATTAAAAGGTTGAGAGGGGTCATCACTATTCCTCTCGACTGCGGTACTTTCCTTTGGTAGGTTCAGAAGTAGCGGCGATAGGAATCTACCTTTTCGGTGCCAGATATCTTTCTGGTACCTTGACTACATATAGATAAAACCTTATAATATAAGGGTAAACCAAACACAACAATGGCACTGACTGAAAAATTTAAGAAGGACATTAGCACTCTTCGTGCTGCTGCCGCTGGAGAAATTTTCCTTGATGTAAAGAATCCGAAACTTTTCAAAAAGGTACGCAGATTTTATGAGAAATCTGGAGCGGTATTTTCAGGAGAACCACTTGATGATTATGAAATGTTGATGGAACTCATTTACAATGACATTGAAATTGTTGAGGTTGGTTGAATGGATGACTTTTCAACAGTCAGCAGACAAGAATTTATTTCTAGTCAGTTGAAAGTATCCTTCAATGGTGTTGAGCGGGTAGACCAAAACTACTCTCAAGCACTGCAGGATATTTTCGTTCTTACAATGCTAAACGGTAAAGAGAGTGGAACCTATGTTGAAATAGGTGGAGCACATCCGACTAATATTAATAATACTTATCTTCTTGAAAGTGTTTTTAATTGGTCTGGAGTTTCTTTTGAAATCAATACTGATTTAGCAAACTTTTATAATAGTAAAAGGTTGAACAAGTGTATCTGTACTGATGCAACTCAAGTAAACTATTCTAAGGTTTTTGAAGAGAATAATTTACCAAATCAAATTGACTATTTGCAAGTAGATATTGATCCTTCGTATCAATCTCTTGCTGCTTTGAAAAAAATTGATTTGGAATCTTATAGATTTTCTGTTGTTACTTTTGAGACAGATGCATATCAGGGTAGTATAGATGTTATGGAAGAGTCTCGCAATATCTTCCAAAGCAATAACTACCAACTGGTTGCATCAAACGTCAAAAACTGTGGACACGCATTTGAAGACTGGTATGTCGATCCAAATATTGTCACAAACGATATCTGGACAGCACTCCAATCTGATAATATAGAATCAACTCAAATTTTACATTCATGAACGATCTAGATCCTAAGTCTGTTGCTTCAACAAAGACTACTGTCATTCACGAGAGGTTTCCTTATCGTTTTGTGCAGAGAGGTTATATTCAACTCAATGGTAATCCAGATTTTCGTTTGCAGAAAGCAAATGAATATACTAAGAAGTACTCTGACATCTATTTGTTTGATAATGGAGATCAGCTGCTTCTTGCTATTGAAGACCCAGAATATCCTAAATGGTTAGATCCAGATGGTGTTCCTTGCTATATAAAAGATCGTGTGTCTTCCTCTTAAATGGAAAAGGATGCCATCAATCTAACTCTGATACATGAGTGGATGACGGTATACGATGCAAAACTTCTACTCCATGATTACTATATGAAGGTAAGATCTCATAAAAAGTATCATGGATGGAGTAATGTTCAGACTCATATGAATATGTTTTATGGACATCTTCAAAGAGATTCTGAAGTAAATTTGAGAGCAAGGATTGATCTTATAAAGTCACGGATGGACTCTAACAGCACTGGTCGGGATGATCCCAAAGTCACGGATTGACTTTAACAGAACTGGTGGAGTCATATGACCCTATTATAAGTTTACTGCTTCTTTCAAGAGTAGTTGGTGCGGATGGGGTTATCTCCCGCCTGGTTTCTTATTTCCAGTCAAAAAATAAGTGGCGAGCCTGCAAACCCACATAAACATGAAACAACAAGAATCCTATCTTGATTTCATAGGAATATATGAAAATGTTATCCATCCCGATTTTTGTGATTGGTTGGTTAATTACATAGATAACTCACAACATGTGGGTCTTCGTAACGAGTTTCATGTTCAAGATAGACAAGTCTGCTTGGATACTTTTTCTCCTAATGAAGCACAAGCATTCATGAGTAATGTAAATGCTTGTCTCATATCCTATACTAAAAAATATCCGTATCTAAGTAACTTTAATTACGTAAGTTCTCTAACACTACTTCAAAAAACAAATCCAAAAGAAGGATATCATCTTTTTCATTCTGAAAATATTGATTGGAATCTTGCAAATAGATCTATAGCTTGGATGGTTTATTTGAATGATGTTGAAAAGGGTGGTGAAACAGAATTTTTATATCAAGATGTTAAAGTGAAACCAGAAAAAGGTAAAGTTGTTATATGGCCAGGATCTTATACTCATCTACATAGAGGCAATCCTCCTGGATCTCCAAAGTACATTGCTACTGGATGGTATCAATCTGATGTTGGTTTAGATCAATCAAGAGTTAGAGTACAAGGTATGGAACTACAATCAGAATAATTCTTAAGGGTGGTTGCATAAACCACTCTTTTTTAGTATAATGATAAAATCGATTTTGATACTATGAATTTGCATCTGGTTCTATTTGGAGATAGTAATTATTCTATTGGTAAGAATAGAATCCGTAAACAAGCAGAAAACTTTGGTGTTTTCAAGAGTATTATGGAATACTCTGAAAATGATCTTACTGGAGATTTTTGGGAGAACCACGCAAAGAATATGATGCAACGTCGGGTTGGTATGCCTGATAGATTCTATGGATATTATGCATCTAAACCATATTTTATTGGTAAGGCATTGAGAGAAATTCCTGAAGGAGATGTTCTTCTTTATGTTGACTCTGGTTGTGAACTCAACAAGAATGGATTAGAAAAACTGGAGCAATATTATAGTGAGTGTTTAGAAAATAATGGAGTATTCTTTTCACTCGATCTTCCAGAGATTCAGTGGACTAAAATGGATACTTATAGAAAGATTGCTGGATCAGATGATAGTCATATGGTTACTAGACAAATTATTTCTGGTATCTTTTTTATGAAACATAATCCACTTATGATTGAGATTGTTGATAAGTGGAAGAACCTTTGTATTGAAGATGGTGGACGTTATCTTGACGATAGTCCTTCGGAACTTGAAAATCACCATATTTTCAAAGAGAACAGGCACGATCAATCTATTCTGTCTCTAATGATGAAGATCTATTCCCAGTATGATGACTTTACATTTCACGAAGACGATACTTACGAAACGATCTGGGATGCTGCTGGAATGAGTGGAGTTCCTGTTGGACCAGATCAAGCAAAGATTTGGAATACGTATGGTAGAGAGTATCCAATTTGGGCAACCAGAAATGGAAAAACTGATTTTACTAACTGTGAGGTGTGATTGACATCTGTGCGTTTTTGCCTTACAATGGGTTGAGATTACAATTTTTATGTCTGTAGCATTAATAACTGGTATTACAGGACAAGATGGTTCTTATCTCGCAGAACTCCTCCTTGAAAAGGGATATGAAGTTCATGGAATTATTCGTCGTGCTTCTCTAATTAATACGTATAGAATTGATCATATTTACGATGATATTCATCTTCACTATGGTGATCTTACAGATTCTAGTAATCTGATTAGCATCATTAAGAAAGTTGAACCAGATGAAATATATAATCTGGGTGCTCAAAGTCATGTAAAGGTTTCTTTTGAAACGCCAGAATATACAGGTCAAGTTGATGGTCTTGGCACTCTCCGTATTCTTGAGGCAGTTCGTCTTCTGGGTATGGAAGATAAAGTTCGTATCTATCAAGCATCTACATCTGAATTATATGGTTTGGTTCAAGAAGTTCCTCAGAAGGAAACTACTCCGTTCTATCCACGCTCGCCTTATGGTGTGGCTAAACTTTATGGGTATTGGATCGTCAAAAACTATCGAGAGTCCTATGGATTACACGCAAGTTCTGGAATTCTATTCAATCATGAAAGTCCCCGACGCGGGGAGACGTTTGTTACCCGCAAAATTACCAGAGGACTGTCCCGTATTTCAACTGGGCAACAAGACGTATTATCTCTCGGAAACCTTGATGCACGAAGGGATTGGGGACACGCAAAAGACTTCGTAGAAGCAATGTGGTTGATGCTTCAGCAAGATCAACCTGATGATTATGTGATTGCAACTGGTGTTCAGTATTCTGTTCGTGACTTTGTTGATGCAGCAGCACCCTACTTCGGTATGAAGATTGAATGGATGGGTGAGGGTTTAAATGAAGTTGGTTACGACTGGAATACCAAGAGACCAGTCATCAAAGTAGACCCTAAATATTTCCGACCCGCTGAAGTTGAATCTTTATTGGGTGATGCCACCAAGGCAAAGGAGAAACTGGGTTGGGAACCCAAAACTTCTTTTACAGAATTAGTTGAGGATATGGTGCTTTATGGACAGTGAGAGCCGAGTTTATGTTGCTGGCAACACTGGGATGGTGGGATCAGCAATCGTTCGTATGCTTCATCGTAAGGGGTATACAAATATTTTTTCAACACCTTCTAGTCACTTTGATCTGCGAAGACAGGATGATGTTGAAAGGTTTTTCAAGAATAATGAACCAGAATATGTCTATCTTGCTGCAGCAAAAGTAGGTGGTATTCTTGCTAATAGGGATTTCCCTGCACATTTCATCTATGATAATTTGATGATCCAATCAAATATCATTCATGCTGCTAGGAAGTTTGGCGTTAAGAAACTTTTGTTTCTTGGATCTTCCTGTATATATCCGAAGGAATGTCCGCAACCAATCAAAGAAGAATATCTTCTGACTGGTCCTCTAGAACCCACCAATGATGCTTATGCTATTGCAAAGATTGCTGGTATCAAACTGTGTCAAGCATATCGCAAGCAGTATGGATTCAATGCAATCTCATTGATGCCTACCAATCTGTATGGACCTAATGATAATTTTGATCTTGAATCATCTCATGTCCTTCCCGCATTGATTCGTAAGTTTGATGATGGCAAGGATGTGATTGATCATGATCTTGGTGGATCTTTCAATCCATCCATTCGTCTTTGGGGTGATGGCACACCTAAGAGAGAGTTTCTTCACGTTGATGATCTTGCAGATGCCTGTTTCACTGCTATGGTTAAGTATGATGGTGATGAACCCCTCAACGTAGGAACTGGTGAAGATATTGAGATTGGTGCTCTTGCAACTATGATCTCTAGCATCGTTGATTTTAAGGGTGGTATTATCTGGGATACTGATAAACCAAACGGTACTCCAAGAAAACTCTTGGATGTAAGTAAGATCAAAGCATTGGGGTGGGAACCTAAGATTGGTTTGGAAGAAGGAATTAGATCAACATATAAGTGGTATAAGAAATGTCTGTAGGAGATTTTTTTAAAAAACATTTAGACTCTATCTTCACATCCTATACTAATCTTGATACCGAAAAAGCAGACAAACTTGTAGAGTTACTCTCCACTTGTACAGGTAAAATTTTTTTTACTGGTGTTGGTAAGAATGGTCACGTTGCAGCAAAAGCAACATCAACGTTCTCTTCTATTGGTCTGCCTTGTTTCTTTTTAAATCCTGTGGATAGTGTTCATGGAGATATGGGAGTTATATCCTCTACAGATATCTTGATATCAGTATCAAAGAGTGGGAACACTGAAGAGCTACTTAACTTTCTTCAGTGTGTGAATAGGAAGCAGTGTAAGTTAGTTACGATACATTCAAATCCTGGAAATAAATCAAGTGAATACTCTCATTTGGATATTGATTTGCACGTTGATAGTGAAGCAGATCATTTGAATATTGTACCAACTTCTTCCATTGTAATCTTTACTGTATTTTTACAATCAGTTGCTTGTGAGATATCGATGAGAAGAAATCTTACATTGCAAGAATTTATTTTTAATCATCCTGGCGGAAGTATTGGTAAATTAAAATGATTAAATCACAAGATATCAAATATGTAATTGTTCAGTCTGGTGGTAAAGGAACCAGAATGGGTCATTATGCCCAGAACAGACCGAAGTGTTTGGTTCCTGTAAATGGAATACCAATGATATTGAACACTATGAAAGTGTATAAGGACAAGAAGATTATTATCATTGGGGATCATTTAGTTGATGTTCTTGATTGTTATCTTGATTCTTTTGGTAAGGAATATGACTACAAGATTGTAAGAACGAAAGAACTTGGAACTGCAGCAGGTCTTACCAAAGCAGTTTCTTTTATTCCAGATGGGGAACCATTCATTCTTACTTGGTCAGATTTGTTCTTTGAAAAAGAGCAGCAGTTTACTTTTGAAACAGAACTTCTCGTTGGACTTTCAAATACATTTAAGTGTAGGTGGAAGTATGATGATGCTTTTATTAACGAATCATCGACAGAATGTGGTGTATCTGGATTTTTTGCTTTTTGGAATAAGTCTAAGTTTGAGAAACTATCAACAGATAATTCTCTTGTCAGAGGATTTCTGACTGAAGAATACACATCCGAAAATATTTCTACTTTCTTTAATCATGACTGCTTTGAAGTTGGTGAGAAAGAAAGGTATGAGGAACTTATAGCAGAAGGACCAAATCACAGATATTTTAATAAGGTTGATATTACTGAAGATTTGGTTTATAAAGAGTGTATCGATGTCAAGTATAACTCGGTTCATCAGAATGAAAAAGACTGGTATGAGTTTGTTAATGGTAAGTTTGATAGAATTCCAAAAGTATACAAAACTGAACCATTAGTTCTTGAGAGAATTAAAGGCAAACATCCTTGGAATGATTGTTATAGAAGTGATGTTGTTGAAAATTGTTGCAACACTCTAGATATGCTTCATAATATTGATTCTAAAGAAGGTAATATGGGGGATTGTATGAGTGTTTACTTCTCTAAACCATATCAAAGAGTTCAAGAAATCTCTGGAATAGTTCCTATGGTTCATAGACCATATATTAATATTAATGGAAAGGAGTGCATTAATCCATACAACAATCTTTCATACTTTGAAGATATTATTAGTTCAATCAGTGACGTGAAGACTTATAGTATTATTCATGGAGATTGTACTTTTAGTAATACTTTGGTTGATGATCGTGGTAACGTGTGGTTGATTGATCCCCGTGGAACTTTTGGTTCAACAAAAATCTATGGAGATAAGAGATATGATTGGGCAAAGTTCTACTACTCTGCAAGTGGAAACTATGATTCAATTAATTCAAAACAATTCAAGGTAAGTGTAATTAGTGATTATGTAAATCTTGAAATTAAATCAAATGGATATGAGGTGATGTCTGATTACATCATTTCTAGGTCTGGGATGAGTAAGAAAGAAATGCTGCTTATTAATGCCACTATCTGGCTGTCTCTGACGGGATATGTAAAAGAAGATATTGATGCTGCAATGTACGCTTTTTATAAAGGATGTGAATTATGGACAGAAGCATTTTCTCAAACCTGAACAAGACTTGGATCTTTGATTTAGATGGAACTCTTGTTATTCATAATGGATACAAGTGTGGGAAAGATACGTTGCTTCCTGGAGTAAAAGAATTTTTTGATGAGAATATCATTGAAACTGACTATGTTCTTATCACTACTGCAAGGCACAGTGAGTTCAAAGGTATTGCTGAAAAGTGCTTCTTGGAAAACGGAATAGAATATGATAAAATCATATATGATATGCCAAATGGGGAAAGAATACTTGTGAATGATATTAAACCAAGTGGATTGAAAACTGCATATTCTTATAATCTCACTAGAGACACTGGATTATGACAGTTCAAATTACGCTGAATGATTTCAGATACAACTACTCATATAAAGGATTCTGCTCTATCGTGTGTGCCATTATTGACATCGCGTTAGAGCATTACTCTGTTTATGGGGATTGTGATTGTGAAATTGCAGAGTCTCAGACATTGGAACTATTCAATTCCGTTCATACAGGAGAGTCTGAGTACGATGCTGGACCTTGGTGGTTAGAAAGGTTCTTTGCAAATGAATTGCATCACAGTGAATATTCTGCTCATACTGTTGCCAATCCTAGCAATTTGGCGTTGAAGAATATGATTCTTCAAAATATTCTATCAATCAAAAAAGATAAGTTACTCAAGTTTGATAACAAATATAAAAGTCTTGGAATTACTGACAGGACACTTGCAGTTCAGATTAGAGGGACTGATAAAAATACTGAGATTGAAGAACCAGATATTGATAACATAATTCACAAAATTGATAGTTACTTTGAATCTGATCTGATTGATAATATTTTTCTAGCAACAGACGATATCAAATTCTTTGATAAGTTAAAGTCTCACTATGGAGACTTGCTTTTATATGATAATGAAGTTAGAATGAGTGTTGATGGTACACCTCTTCATAGACTACCAGATAGAGATGTAGTCAACGAAGAAGCATTATCTAATGTCTATATTCTTTCAAGGTGTAAGCACTTTCTCTATAGTTTTTCAAACGTAAGTCTCCTTGCTTTGATTATGGGAGCAAATACACAGGTTACAATTGTTAATTTAAATTCATGAAGTATATCTATCACCACCTAGGACTTGGGGACCATATCATTAACAATGGTATGGTTCGTCATTTTTATAAAGAGTATGGTGCAATCACACTATTTGCTTACAAGCATAATGTGAAGAATGTTCAGTATATGTATCGTGACCTTGAAAACTTTCAAGTGATTGGATCTGAGAGTGATGCACAGATTGATGCTTATATTCAAAAGACAGGAGTTGATTGTATCAAGATTGGATTCTCTAATCTGGGTGGTCTAATGCCTGAACTTGCTTTTGATAAAGCATTTTACAAGTTGGCAGGTCTTGATTTTTCTGTTCGCTTTGATGAGTTTTATTTTGAACGAGATGTGGAGAAGGAGCAGAAAGTTGTGGACGTATTGAATCCCACTGGAGAAAAGTATGTGTTTGTTCATGATGATTCTTCCCGTGGATATTCTATCGACATTGATAAGGTGTCCAAAGAATATAAAATTATTATGAATGATAAGCAGTTCAATGTGTTTGATTATCTCACATTGATTGAGAATGCTGAAGAGGTTCACTTCATGCAGTCTTCATTTAAAGAACTTATTTGTTCTTTCAAGTTAGATAAACCTACTTTATATCAACATAACTATGTGAGACAGTATGAGGAGTGTATGAACTCTACTGGACTTAATCCTTTTATTGAGGTTGACTGATGATTAGTATCGTAACTGGAACACTGAATCGGGTTGGAATGCTTCCAATGCTGGTTGAAAATACTGTAATGTCTGATGAAAGGATTGAACTTGTATTGGTCGATGGTGGTAGCAGTGACGGCACTATCGATTATATTAAATCATTAGACAATCCACAGATCAAACTTATTGAGGTTGGTGGTAGGAGTACATATCCCCACTTTATGAATCTTGGTATTCAAGAGTCAACTCATGAAGTGGTATGTCAATGGAACGATGATGTCATCCTTGCAAATCAGTGGTCTGAAGTTTTTGATGAACTTGAATCTGGTCATGACTTCTACTTGTTCAATTGGAAGTATGGATCGTATGAGGATGTAAAAAATCCTGTTTGGTTAGAAGGAACTGACCATACTAAAGGTTGGTGTCTCTGTAATACCATACCAGACGGAGGCACTGAGATTGTTATGAACTATGGTCTCTACCATAAAAAAATATTCAGGGAGATTGGAATGTACAACCCTGAATATAATTACTATTGTGCTGACGGCGATATGGCACACCGTGCATATAACTTTGGATATACGGTAAAAGATCTTCGTAATATCCGTGTTTGCTCTTTACCTACAGGTAAGGTTGCAACACCACACCCGAATGATAGTGTCATTTACCATAATAATATGGCATTGCATCAGCAGAAGATTTTGCCAGAAGGTCTTCAGTATCTCTGACGAATCATATCTCTGTGATTGTGGATTTGGTTATCGTTTTCGTCAAATGGTTCTCCAATGAAAGCATAATCATCTAACTTACGTTCTCTCTTGATATGTGTAGATGGTTCAAATCCAAAGTATTCATCGTGAGAAAATAAACTTTCTTTTGCTTTTGGATAGATAACATCTCTCAAGAAACATTGATCAATAGATCTATCGAAGTCTTCACGACTTGCTATATAGTCTTCTATCTGGTCTTTAATGTCTGGTATGAATCCACCCCTACAACCCCACATACCAGCATTAATCTCCCACATATGACCACCTGGATGGTCTCTAATAATGTGGAACATCTTACCTGACTCTAACCATTCATTGACTGCTGCTACGTCTCTCTCAAAGAGACGGGAGTCGCAATCTCTGGAGATCATACACTCAATATCTTCGGAGACTGGCATAAATCTCCAGAGTGCATTCCAGTGAGTCAAGTCTTGTTCTGTATTGACTAGAGTTACGTTATTGCTGTCTAACTCTTCTAATACATAGTCAGGTACAGAATCATTATGATATAGACGCATCTCCCAATCTGGGTAAAACTCTTTAGCAAGTTCTGAGTTTTTTATTGCGCCGACAGTGTACTTGGGATTATCTCCCCATAATGAAAATGACAATACTTTCATATTATTCTTCAATCTTTATTATTTATGACTATCAAAAAGAAATATAATTTGATTGGTGGAGGATTCAATCATTATGAAAGAGGTAATAAAGGATCATCAATTTATAAGCAGGAATCAAAATTTATTGATTGGGTAAACTCTGGTGCAGAGGATACTTTTTATATTGATGAAAATATTGGTATGGCATTTGATGATGATACGAGTGTCAAGAAATATGCTTTGTTATTGGAATCAAAAGAAATAAAACCACATGTATATGAAGATGTAAAAAGAAACTACCTTCATTATGTTAGAATTTTTGATGCCATCTTCACACATAATAAAGAAATGCTTGACTTGCATCGCAAGTTTAAGTATGCCCCTCTTTATGGGAGTTGGATACCAGAACCAAAACTTTATGAGAAAACCAAATTAGTTTCAATGATTTGTTCAAATAAAGTTATGTGTGCCGGACATCAGCATAGACTTTCTTGGGCACAAAAACTTCAGGGATCAGTTGATTTTTATGGACGTGGATTCAATGATATTGAATCTAAAGAAGAAGGATTATCTGATTATATGTTTTCTGTTGCTATTGAAAACGCATCATACGAATCATACTTTACTGAAAAAGTTCAGGATTGTTTTTCTACGGGGACGATACCAATTTATTATGGTGCTCCTGATATTGGTAAGTTCTTTAATCCAGATGGAATTATTAGCTTGACAGATGACTTTGATGTGTCTAAATTGACTTCGGAAATGTACTATGATAAAATTGATGCTGTCAAGGAAAATCTTGAGATTGTCAGAGATCAACTAATCAACGAAGACAACATTTACAAAACCTATTTGCAATAATTATGCTATTCAGTTTTAGAAACATTCAGGACAAATATAATATGGATATCAAAGGTATTATCCATATTGGTGCTCATAGGGGTCAAGAGATTTCTGACTATATTGATGGTGGAATTCAAGATATTATTTTATTTGAACCATTATCTACTAACTTTGAGATTTTGGAACAAAATCTTGCAGACATGAATGCAAATATTTCTGGTCATCAAGTTGCTCTTGGTAATGAAGAGAAAAAGGTAACAATGTACCTTAGTAATAATGAACAGATGAGTAGTTCTATTCTTAGACCAAAGAAGCACATACAGAATCATCCCACAGTTCTTTTTGAAGGAACTGAAGAAGTTGATATGATGCGTTTAGATAGTTATAGTGATGAAACTGAAAAATTCAATTTCATTAATATGGATGTTCAGGGATATGAACTTGAAGTTTTGAAGGGTGGTAGTGAAACTCTGAAGCATGTTGATTATGTTTATTGTGAAGTAAATCGTGATGAGGTTTATGAAAACAATGCTTATATTGAAGAGTTGGATGAGTATCTTGCCGACTATGATATGGATAGAGTTGAAACTGTTTGGTCTGGTGGCATCTGGGGAGATGCTCTTTATATTAGGAGAAAGTGATGACCATTAGTTATAATCGTCTAGGATCAAATGGTCGTCTGGGTAATCAGATGTTTCAGTATGCAGGACTGAGAGGAGTTGCTGCTAATCGTGGTTTTGATTGGTTGATTCCTGCCCCAGACAGTTATGGGGATTCAAACTATGGATTGTTTGATTGCTTTAAAATGTCTTCTGTAGAGACTAAAAATTTTGGACAACTCAATGCTCAGAGTGTTCAGACAGGGCAGTTTCATTTTGCACAAGACTTCTTTGATGGTTGTCCTGACAATGTGAATCTTCATGATCACTTTACTACTCAAAAATATTTTCTGAACATTGAAGATACGATTAGGGGTGACTATACTTTTAAAGAAGAGATTCTTGAACCTTGTGCTGAAGTAGTCGGTCAGTTTGATAATCCTATCTTTCTGCACGTTCGTAGAGGAGACTATGCAGTTCACACTGCTGCACATCCCCTGATTCCTATTTCATACTATGAGAAAGCTTTAGAATTATTTCCAGAGGATTCTACAGTTCTCGTCTTTTCAGATGATATGGAGTGGTGTAAGCAGCAAGAACTATTTTCTGATGATAGGTTCATGCTTTCTGAATACACCGAAAAGTATCCACAAACAAGTGATACACTGTTTGGAAGACAAAATTCTCTGATTCCTTATTTTGATTTGTGTATGATGACTTTATGTGAGGGTGGTATCCTTGCAAATAGTACAATGAGTTGGTGGGGTGCTTGGTTGATGAAAAATAAAAAGCAACCAATTGTTGCACCAAATCCTTGGTTTGGTAGTTTCTATGAAAACTACAATATGAATGATCTTCTTCCAGATGGATGGGTTGAGGTAGAGTATGAATGATTTAACTTTCTTGATGCCTTGTAGGATTGAGAGTGAAGACAGATTAAAAAATGTCATCACCACTATTGGGTACCTAACTTACAACTTTCCTGAGTGTAAGATTATTGTTCAGGAAAATGACAAGAAGTCTGTTTTTAGAGAGCAGGTTATTCCTGCACTTGAAAAAATGTTCGGTAAAATTCCTCAAACTATTACACATAGATTTGAGGAATGTCATGATGGATTCTTTCATAAGACTAAAATTTTAAATGATTTGGTCTTAGCAGCAGATACTGAAATTGTTTACAATTATGATGTAGATCATTTGTTGCCAGTAGAAAGTTATAAGCAAGCATACAACATGATTAGTAGTGGACAGTTTGATGTTGTTTATTGTTATGGTGTTGGTGTCTATCAGTATCTTGTTGACTATCCCATTGAAATGTTTAACAAGTTCATTCAATCTAAATTTGATCTGAATGTTTTGTCGCCAGGATGTAATATCTCACCATCTGTAATGGGTCTAGGTCAAATGATTCGTAGACAAACTGAGATTGACTCTTATATGTGGAATGAAAATTTCCTTGCCTGGGGTCCAGAAGATTGTGAATTCTTGTATAGGATTCAAGTTATGGGTGCTAGGGTCGGTAGAGTCAATGATATGTGTTATCATCTTAATCATGAAAGAACATTCAACTCTCATTACCATAATCCAAAGTGGCAGGAGAATATGGGAATTTGGCAAAGGATGAGAGGGCTTGATAAAAAATCAATTGTCGATTATTATGAAAAGCAAGAGTATGTCAAAACACGTAGGAGTGAAGTAAATGCTAGCGTTTAATCATCTAGGAAGACTGGGTAGACTTGGAAATCAAATGTTCCAGTATGCTTCTCTCAGAGGCATCGCTAGAAATCGTGGCATAGATTTTTGTATTCCAAATCACGATCAAGTCATTGACGATCCTTTTGGATTTAAAATGAAAATTGAATTGTTTTATCCTTTCAATATGTCTAATGTTCAAACTAGGAACATTCATATGCTTGATCGTGGATATGCACCTGTAGCAGAGGAAAGACATTTTCATTTTGATGAGATACTTCATAATATGTGTCCAGACGAAATTTCTCTTTGGGGTTTCTTTCAGTCTGAAAAGTATTTTAAGAATATTGAATCTGAAATTCGTGAGGACTTCACTTTCAAGACTGAAATCTTGGAACCCTGTAAGGAAATGATTGGGGATGTTGGTGAGGCAATCTCACTTCACGTTCGTAGGACTGATTATCTTAAGAACCCAAATCATGCTGCTCTTGGACTAGACTACTATAAGAAAGCATTGAAGAAGTTTGATAAAGTACTTCCTGTAATTATCTTTTCTGATGATCCTGAATGGTGCCAGGAACAAGAATTATTCTCTGGTGATCGTTTTATGATCTCTGAATCTGGAGATCAGTATATTGATATGTGTCTTATGACATTGTGTCAGCACCATATCATTGCCAATAGTTCTTTCTCTTGGTGGGGTGCTTGGTTATCTGGTTCTAACGACGTTGTAGCGCCTTCTAGATGGTTTGGTGAAGATAATTCTAATAAGGATACCAAAGACTTGTATGTTGAGGGATGGAGAGTAATCTGATGGATAAAAATAAGTCGGCACATAAACTGAAAGGGATTCCTCCCATCTATGTTATCAATCTTGATGACAAAGAAGATCGTTGGAAGTATATGGAAGACCAGTTTAAATATTGGGAAATTGTCAATTATCAGCGTGTCTCTGCATATGATGGCAGAGGTGATAATGATCTTGGTGAAATTTTAAGGGGAAGATATCCTGATGCAGTAAATTCTGGTGAGCTTGGATGCGTTACGTCTCATCTGAAAGCAATTAAAATGTTTTTGGAAACAGATGAACCCTATGCTATGATCATGGAAGATGACTGTGATCTAAGTACAGTATCACATTGGGGATTTACCTGGAAAGAATTTTATTCCAAAGTTCCTTTTGATTATGATGTAATTCAGTTAGCAATCATCAATCCTGCACAGATTACTGTTCAGATGCATCGTAGATATGTTAATGACTTTTCTACTGCTTGTTACATAATTACCAGACATCATGCGGAGAAACTTGTCCGTCTTCATTGTCGTGGTGATAAGTATAAACTTGATCAGGGTGTAAAACCCCGTGCAGTTGCTGATGATCTGATCTATAACTCTGGAAATACATTTGCTATTCCATTATTCTTGTATAGGATTGAGTTAGGATCAGATATTCATGATTATCATATTGATGTATATCACAAAAGCAGTCATAAAGGTCTATGGCAATTTTGGAAAAATCAATCTGCAGATATGAAGTGGAATGATGTGTTTAATTACAATGCTTATGCTGGACGATTACCTCCTGGTTTTGAGGGAAAATAACTGAATATACTTGTAGAAGGGCTTGACGCCCTTCTTTTTTTGCTATATACTTTGTAAAGATTTATAACGAAAAGTAAATGACTGTAACAACTAATGATCGCGGACAACAAAATCTGTTCGCCAAAGAACCCCAAATGTATATTTCGGAGACCGACGCACAGCGTTATGGTTATGAGACATATGCAGAAAAAGCAGAGAAGCTAAATGGGCGCACTGCTATGATTGGATTTGTCGCAGCAGTCATTTCATACGCTACAACTGGCAGCGTATTCTTTTTTGGCGCATTTGGCATCTGATACTTGACAGATCAGTTAATTTTTCTTATAATATACATACTTCCGTATAAAGTTTTATAGAACGAATGGCTTCCTATAACATTACACTTCGCACTCCAGACGGCACAGAACAAGTTATTTCTTGTGAGGATGATCAATACATCCTTGATGCTGCTGAAGAAGCAGGAGTAGATATGAATTATTCTTGTCGAGCTGGTGCCTGTTCTTCTTGTGCTGGTAAACTAAAAAGCGGCACCATAGATCAAACAGATCAATCTTTCCTTGATGATGATCAAATTGCTGAAGGATTTCTTCTCACCTGTGTCTCTTATCCTACTTCTGACTGTGTGGTATTGACAGAACAAGAAGAGTGTTTATATTAAAATCTATAGAACTTTTCTAAGAAAAATTAATATGCCAGATCCTAATCAACTCTATTTGGATATGCAGAAGCTTGACGATATGTACGAAGAACTTCTATGGCATCCAGACGATGAGTTGCAATTTACACACGATGGTCATAAGATCATCATAACTAACAAAACTGCAGAGATTAAAAATGAACGAAAACGCAGAACGGATTAATGGTTGGGCAGCAATGATCGGAGTCATTGCCGCAATGGGTAGTTATGCAACAACAGGACAAATCATCCCAGGTATCTGGTGATGGGATTTGTAGTAGCAGCACTGCTGTTTCTTATTCCAATTGGTGCAGCAGCTAGAAACTCATGAGTATAGAATGGGCACAGGCAATTATTTTTTTCTTTGTACCTTTATTCTTCATGCTCCTCTTAATAGAAACTGACGACGATGATGATGATCGAGATGGTGGTGTCATGACACCCGCACACATACTTAGTTGACTTTTCAACTCTACTCTATATACTGAGTAGAGTTTTTTTATTATATGCCAAAAAATCAATTGAACAAAGATGAATTGATATGTCACGTTCTCAAAC
>Ga0181410_1000195_pt1 | contig 26822 bp, 23 predicted proteins | sample 33SPOviralmetaG_FD_130112 | JGI IMG/M metagenome (GOLD analysis project Ga0181410, IMG submission 130112) | Marine viral communities from the oligotrophic San Pedro Time Series (SPOT) site, San Pedro Channel, CA, USA - 33 SPOT_SRF_2012-06-20 | ecosystem: Environmental > Aquatic > Marine > Strait...
GTATTTCAATATAATCATTTGTTCCATCTAAAACTATACCGCCACCATTAGCTGAATTAAAGGAAGCATCATTTGCCAATGCTCCATTATTACCACCCCTTAGATCAGTCCACGTAGTCCCCGCCCCCGGATAGCTACGCTTATTACCCGCATCTAAACACAACACAAGACCGTCAGTAACAATTTTAGGATTATAAATAACTCCCATTACCACTCCACCTTTAGTTTTTCTACGTCTTTGCGCTCACCATAAACAACGTAATCGTAACTACCTTTAGAGCCACCAACCTTTATGTAATTCTTGCCTTTTTCTTTTATGTATAGAGCTTGATAAAATCCTATTGGAGTAAGAGTAACTGTGACAGTAGACTGATCTACTAATGTTGACCAATACTCTGGGAGCGTAATTATGTTAGAGCCACTAGTTCCTCTGATGTATACGCCATTTTCTGGACCTTCCAAAGATGCATACTGTAATTTCATACCACTTTTTGTTGGATGATCTATCAAGAACGATTTTGTAGTTGCTGTAAAAGCGCCGTTAACCGCTAGGGTAGAACCATCAAAAGTAAGATTGGCCTCACCGTTAAGAGCGTCTGTACTGCTAAATGTTGCCACTCTGTTGTCTGCTCCGTTAGCAACAGCCGAAACAGCACCTCCACCCCCACCTCCACTGCCGTTAGAAGCGGCGGTAATTCTACCTTGTGCATCAACAGTAATATCTGCGGCTGTATAACTACCAGCAGTAACTGCTGTGTTTGCAAGATGTGACGCACCGACACCATCGGCTTTAACCCTTAAAGAATCAGAATCTATCTCAATCGTACTATCATCAACGCTTACGGCAAAACTTCTACTTGCAGAAATATCCCCACCGCCCGTTAAGCCATCACCAGCAGTTAAAGTTACAGATGTGTGATCAATGTGTTCATTAGCTACAAAGTTACTAAGTGCATCATGATCTATTTCGCTATCAACGCTATTGACAGTAACGGTGTTTGTAGCACTTGTAACAAACTCCGCTCCGGTTCCGTCTGTAAACGTTATAGTTTCGCCATCGTCAACCGTTTGTGCAGTAGTGCCATCGGTAATAATAAAGCTAGACATGCTTCCACCGCCACCGCCACCGCCGGAAGAAGTAAAAGTAATAGTATCGCTTGTAGCGTTTGTTGTGATTGTCATATTAGAACCAGCAACAAGCGTTAGTGTGTCCGTAGTTGCATCGGCTACAACGTCAGACTGTCCTGCAACTGAGATTGTAGAAAACAGATTTTGTGATCCACCACTAGTCAGTCCAGATACTGTTACGATGTCGGCAGCATTAGTGTCTACTCGCGACTCAAAGTACCCTGAGTTCGCAGCTATGTTGCTATCTGCTGAGTCTACTCTTGATTCAAAGTATCCAGAGTTTGCAGTGATACTAGAAGAGTTTGTTGATATATTAGAATCCGCAGAGTCTACTCTTGATTCAAAATATCCACTAACAGCAGTTATCACCCCTCCACTAGCAGCAGGTAATTTAGTTGCTATGTTTGAAGTATTTGTAGAAATATTAGATTGATTATCGTTAACACGACTTTCAAAATATCCAGATATTGCGCCATCTGTTGTAGTATATATCAAACCCTTCATGTTAGAAGGATGCGCTGTACAGTAGTAGTACAACTTGTCTGGTGCGTTTTGCGGAACCTCAAAGGAAACAGAGCCAGCAGCAGAACCGATCTCTATATTATTTCCATCAGCATCAGAATAAACACTACCTCCATCCGTAGTAGAGACCGCAAATGGATGACCGGAAAATGTTTTATTAAGTATGTACGTATGACCTTTGTGCATATACATAGTTGGGTCAGAGGCGCTATTAAGACCCATGCCGTCTATTGTATAATTACTACCGTCACCAGCGGTTATATTAAATATATTGTTAGGAATTAAACCGGACACAGTGTTTATACTGGCAGTGTTGGTCGCTATATTGGTTTGATTGGAGTCAGCACGACTTTCAAAATAGCCAGACACGGCGGAGTCGTCATATAACAAACCAGAAACTGTATTTATACTAGCAACGTTAGTTGCTATGTCGGTATCATTGCTAGTGATCTGACTTTGTAAGTTACCACTGGTGTTACTAATTAACGTAGTTAAAGTAGATGCGATATTAGCATCATCATTTATAGCAGCGGCTAATTCATTGAGAGTATCTAAAGTTCCCGGTGCGTTATCTACAAGACTTGCAATCTCGTTTGTTATCGTGGAACCAGCCCAACCACTGACAGAGTTTATAAGATTAGTGTTTGCGGTTATACTTGTATCTGCTAAATCAACTCTAGTTTCAAAATAACCAGAAATCGCAGTGTCGTCGTAAAGTAATCCAGAAACAGTCGTTATGTCTATTTCACTTTGAATAGCCAAGCCCGAAGCAAAGTTGGCTATACTATCATCGTCAGATGTTAAGAACGTAGAGGCAGCCCATCCACTAATAGCTACGCCGCTTGCTGAGTTAGCTAATATATCATCAGAACTTCCTCCACCGTCCTCGCTGATGGTGTAACTAGCCCAACCACTAACAGAGCTATCTCCATTGATTACAGATGTTGAAACAACGCTATCAAGACTAGTCATAGTGCTGATAGCCCAACCACTAACACTAGCAATGGCTGCATTGTCACGAGCGGTCATGTTGTAGTCAGACCAGCCACTAACCGCTATTGCAGAGTGGTCTTCTGTATCGTCTAAGTGAGATTGGAAATAACCACTTATAGCGACACCGCTGGCTGAACTGGTATTTATTTCAGTTAATACATTTTTAGTTCCAGCGATAAGATCACCAGTAGCGGTAATGGAGTTTCCAGTAATGTTTCCATCTTTATCTACTTTGGCAACTATTCCGTCAGAAGTATTTAACCATTGCTGTAAAACAGCGGCCTGTCCCGCAGCGCCCTTAACCGTTAAGCCTTCCTGAGAAGCAGTTAGAGAGGTAATTATAGCGCCGGTGTCATAACTTGCTTTAAAGACCTGCGCGCCTTTATGTGTCACATCAAAACCAGCCCCATGCGTGAGATTTAGACTGGTTATTGAATTAGAGTATAAACCAACACTACCATCTCCAGCGTAAATGTAAGCGGAAGTCGGTGCTGCCGCCTCGTCGCTTGGTGAATCTTTTAAACCCAACCTCCAATCTGGAGAAGCAGTAGCATCGTGATAAAGAGATAAAGTTTTATCGTAAGCGTCATCAACGAAAGCGTGAAAAAAGTTACCCGCAGATTCTCTTCTTAGTGTAAGAATTCCGCTAATTCCAACGTCACCACTAGCGCTCAAGCTTTTTATAGAAACGCCATCAAGTTTTAAGTCCGTATCAACTAAGTCAATTACGCCATCATTATTTATGTAGACTGTCTTTTCTGCTGGAACAGCACAGAAAACAAATGAAACACCACTTAAACTTATTTTAGCGTTACTGTTAGAGCTTTTTAACACTGTATCTCTAGATAGAGTGTTGCCAGATGAAGAATAAGTACCAATTCCTATTTCGTAATCGGACTCATTTTCAATAACATAGTACGTAACGTTTCCGTCACCTATAGCATCAGCAAAGCTTCTATACCCGCCAAAAGCGCCGGTAAGCGTTATCGTACCAGCGCCAGAAGTAACGGTCGTTTCTTTTACTCTGTCTGAGATTATAAAGCTCATAATTTTACCTATTTAACCCTACAGCATTTTTTGTTTTGTATTTGATGTAATTGTTCTTGTAACTCCGCGATCTGTTTCTCTAAATCATTTTGTCCAACGTTGTTGTCAACGCCTTCTACGGAGTTGTTCTTATTGTAAATTTTATTTGCTTCTTGAACAAAGCTATTAAATAATTCTTCACTTACGTTAGACTCTACGCAAAAGTGCTGCTTGAGGGGTGTCATGTCAAGATCAAGCTCTGTAAACTCTAATACATAATTCCTTAATTTGTTATCTACTGTCAATTCGTATTTTACACCATTTGGTCTTTCAAATCTATGTAGCCATTTTAGGAATGGTAAAGATATAGTTTTTCTTCCTGCCTTTCTATACTTCTCATGTATGTAACACTCTTCTCCCCCAAATCCTCTTGCGTGTTCGTTAAATTTTAACCATGCCGTTTTCTTAGTGAAGAATAACCCTAAGCCTTGGGCAAATACTTCAAACGGTTTTTCTGAAAATTTCATCCCTAAAGGATTATAGCCTTCTTTTTTTAATACACCTTCATGACCCGCAAAGTCAATCTTTGGAAACTCCTTGTTGCAATAAGGGCAATTAGTTATCTCTTTTTGAGAAACATTGTCTCTAATTTCGCATTTTCCATCTTCTTTTTGTGCTGTTGTGAAGTGATACTTATCACAAACGCAGTTCCAAGCCAATCCCCACTTACCCCACATGTGAGCGCCCCACCCGTCATTATACTGAGTTGTTATCTGCATCAATCCGTCATAAACTAACGGTCCTGTGTACAAATCTTTAGTGTCTGGATTGTGATCCATGAACATAAATAATTGATCTAACAGCTTGACCGTTGGGCATAGTAGAACATGACAATCCATCACTAAAACAAATTCACCTCTAGCCTCTTCAATAACTTTATTTCTTGTTGCTGAAGTTCCATGAACACCATCTAAATCTATGACTCTTATTTGTCCTCGCCCGTGATTTTGAAAACTTTTTAAAGACTTGGCGTGTGCGCTATCTTTATCGTTTTCAATAATAATAAACTCTATTCTTCGCAAAAGATCCATTCTACCATTGAACATAAGTTCTTTTCTGATATCCTGAATACTAAACCAAGCTCCGTCAAAGTCGTTGTGGTGAGCCATACCAATTGTTAAAATCTTATCCATCTTTATTTTCCTTTTAAAAAACAGTTTTGGTTGTATTATATATTATCTAAGTTATATTGAAATTCAAATTTATATATTAAGTATTAAAGACAATAGTAGTTTCCGCAACTTGCCGTTATTATTCGTCCTACTTGAGTGCATTGCCTTTGTCTACCAATAGGGCCGCAGGGGAAATCTGCGCAAACGCAATCTTTGTTCACCGCATCGTCCATATTACCCTCCTCACAAGTATCGGATATTAACTGCCACATTGGGACGGACATTAGCCCTTGTCCTCCTTTACACTCATAAGTACACCCACCCTCGCATCCGACCCCAAGCCCCTCGCACGATTGGCATGGCTGTAGAAAAACCTGCGAGCAAGAAGCGGTCATCGGATCGTATCCGGGTGGACAGGTTCCATCAGATGGGGATGTACATATTCTATTTATATACTCTTTCCCTGACTCATAAGGAGGGCTGGCGCACGGTGCAGGTTCGTCGCACTTGATGCAACCTTTTGGTCCACCGGGAGGACCAGTACTGCTAGTGGTGGTGAAAACGTCTGAATCTATGCAGAATGGTTCATCAACACATGTTGCGGTATATTGCTTGCATCGTATGTCAGGTTCCCCGAAGCGGTCTTCAAATTGTCCGCAATTACCTTGTGTTGCATCGTGGCATGAAATAAATTTGCCGATACCGTCTGATACATTATAGCAGCAGCATTTAAAGGGGGTTTGGGTGGTTGATGTGGTTGTAGAGGTAGTAGAGGTTGTGGAGGTAGTGGAAGTAGTGGAAGTAGTGGAGGAGGTTGTGGATGAGGTTGTGGATGAGGTTGTTGGTGGGGATGTTGTATTTTCCACACACTTACACAAATCACAGTTAAAAAACTGATATTCGGGACAGTTAATAAATGCCGCATCTTTACAGCCGCACTGCAAAGCGGGGCAGGGGCATGGAGTAGTACTAGAGGTGGTTGTACTTGTAGTTGTTGGATCGCAATCACCTTCGCACTCACACGTTTCGCAATTCAACTTACAATCTGGATTAACTAAGTGGCAGTCCTTGTACACTATTGCGGTATCACAACATTCTAGAAAATTACATGGGCAAGCTGTAGTAGTGGTTCCTTCTTTACACTCACAGTCTACACAGTCAAAAAATTGACCTTCGTCACAGAAGCGAAAAGGACCACAACCTTCACCACAATTAGAGAAGGGGCAAGGACATGGAGTTGTGGTGGTAGAGGACGTTGTTGTTGGCGGATCGGGACAAGTTACCTGCGCACAAGTCTTTCCGGAATGACATTCATAAAACCAAGACTTTTGAGAGCAATCAGCGCATGGTACATTGTTTTCACAAACAATAATGTCTCCTGCGGGGGTTGATACTAAATAGCAACAAGCGCCTTCTGGGGGTGGTGGTGGTGGCGTCCCTCCGCAGCAGCAAAAATAACTCATATTTCACGATCTCCTAAGTTCCAGAGCAGCTTACATACATAGGTCTGTTTTCGCCGTTAACCCTTGCGGTAATAACAAAAGCTGTACCACCATCAGCACCGGGACCATGAATACTTAACCTTGCATCTCTGTTTGTGACCCATATTTTAGTAGATGTGGCTAAACCATCTAGCGTCTTAATGCTCATCAATCCACTGGTCGGATTAGAGTAATCACTAGGTGCGTCTATATACTCGTCCATGAGTCCTTCAAAATGTCCCCACCAAGATTCATTTTCTATTCTTACTCCATCACCCTTATGTGTGATGTGTGTAATAAGATCACCAGAAGTATCTAAGCGAGATTGTCCAATATCATTATTAAACCAAGTTTGTATATTAGGCTTATTCTTATGACCGTCAATTATATCACTTCTACGCACTTCAAGTGGTGCTTCTGGCTGAAGTCTAGCTTTACCTATAGATATTAATCCTTCAGTGTGACAAGCTCCAGCGATTGTGTTTTGTATATTAAGTCTATTGCTTAACTGACCAGACGAATACATCAATCTTTCATCATGATCTAGCCCAGTAACAATCTCAATATTAGCGCGACCCCCTTCAAAAACTGGGTCTAGTGAAACCTCACCTCTTAAAGCGTGTTCGCCTATACCTATAGAATTTGGTTGACTAGCATTAATTCCAGCACTTGATCCAATATAAATAGAATCTGAAGACTGGTCTGCATTTTTTCCTGCATTAGCGCCTATAAATATACTATTTTCTATACTATCACAATCATATCCAGCACGATAACCAAGAAATACTGACGCTGTGTCTGTTGCCAATCCCACATTTGGCGTAGTGGCATATCTACCTGCTTCTGAGCCTATCATTACCGTGTGCTTCCAACCCGTAGCTTGGGTTGCAACATCACATCCTATAAAGACCACAGACTGATTTTTATCTTTAGGAATGTCTGCTTCCGCATTACTCCAAATATGATTACAGTTGTTGGAGACAGATGCAAATCCGCTACCCACGTAATCCGATAAAGCCTGAATACTCATTCTGCTTATGTGTTGAGAATTATTTAAATCAACAGCTAGGTATGATGTTTGTGTGTCTATACCCTCAAGTATGGATACGTAGTTGTCGGAATCATACAAGTTTGCAAAATCTAAATCAAAAAACGTAGAAGATGGTGTTTTTCTTGCTATTAATCCAGAGCCAGCGGATATGTTTAAATCTCCAAGACCATCTATAACATCCCCGTTGCCAAATCTAATTGATCCCAGTAAACGAAGATCTCCGCTAATGGCAACAAACGGTCTTAACGGGTCTGCCAACGCAAAGTCAGCGGATAAGCCATCAATGGTTCCGCTTGGATCAAAATCTACTAAAGTTTGAGAACCCCCAAGCTTGTTAGTAAATCTAAAGGATGCTCTGGCTTTAGACTGTAAAGTGTTGAGATCATCTTTAAAATCAAATAGGTGGTGCTGTCTAGGGTTTGATCCAAGTGATTCCACAGATTGTGTTATCACAGTTCTGTGTACACTAGCGTCAAGGGATATAGAGGCTGTATCTGCTCCAAAAGATTTTACACCAAAAACCCTTCCATTGCTACCCCCTAGAGACCCCTCAATAAGAGGGGCGTCACCAAACCCGATAGCTAAAGTAAAATCTTCTAATTCTGTCGCATCTTGATAGAGACCTGTTCCTATTAAAATATTAAAATCTTTAGCTACTTCTGATCCTCCATGTGCGTTTCTATAGCCAATTATAGTATTTGAGCTACCCCTTGGAGAAGTAAAGCTGTAAGCACCCACTATGGTATTGGAATTTTCTGATACTAAAGATTTACCAGCCATAGCTCCAAGAAGCGTATTAAAATCGCCGCTATCTAAATCTCTACCGGCCTGAAACCCAAAGGTCGTATCAGCTAAAAGTTTAATATTACTGCCACATTCAGATACACTTTTTGGAGCTTCTATTCCAGCAAATGTATTTTGTAAACCGTCTGTGAAAACTGATCCACTAGGATGAGATAAATTAAAGATATTACCATCATCGTTTCTGAAGTAAAGACTTTGTGTTGGAACGTTGCATTTTGAACCCGTCTTGACATAAACCTTACCGAAAGTACTGCTTGTGTCGGGATCGCAAGATTGCTCTTTCATGGCTATTGTGCCACTATTGCAAGTTCCGCTGTGCCAAATAGTTAATGGAGAATTAGCCAAAAACATTCTAGTCTGACCTGTTTCGTCTCGCCATTTTGGTGATCCTATACCAACAAAGCCAAGCTCACTCACAGACATAAACCCAACTTCAACACCCTCACAGCCACTCGCTTTTAATAAAGAAAAGTCAACAACGGTGCTATCAGTAGCTCCTACGTCTACACCCGCAGGACCATTAATAACACTATCATCAAGAGTTGGGTCGTAAGAGATATGAAGCCCAGAGGCTTTTACATTACCGTTTCCTAACAGTTCAATGTTACTTCTTGTTTTATCAAGAGTGGCAAGTCTTATATTTGACTCGCCAATAGATTGAGTATTAAATATTGTGCTAGGAACTATAGGATCTTCGTTTTCGTCTCTCTTTGAGTTAGTAATTCCCACAAGTCCACGATGTCTCTGCTCCGCATTTCTCAGTACGGTCAACGCCTCCAAGATTTCGTCTTGGCCGTCATGCACATGTAGTGAAAATCTATCTTTCATTTATATGTTCCTGTTTCATATATTAAAATTAACATCATGGACTTATTGTTGTGTAGCCAGCACCCTCTGTGGTTGTGGTAGTAGGCGCTGCCGTAGTAGTTGTCGTAGTAGTTGTCGTAGTAGTGGTAGTAGTGGTGGTAGTCGTTGGCGAATCAGTAGTAGTGGTAGTCGTTGGTGATTCAGTGGTACTGGTAGTTGAAGTAGTTGTAGTGCAAGGCGTATTCTCACCGCTCGCTACGTCATCGCAGGTCTTTCCGCGATACCAAGTACCGGGAATTGCTGCGTCAATACATGCACTCTCAGTTGACTGGAAGCAATATCCAGTAAACCCAGCACCGCAGCAAGCACCTGTGTCGCAACCGTTGACATCATCTGGTGTGTATAACCCGTAGTCATCACAGAACACACAACACTGAAAATCACCATCAATAGCCACTAAAGCTCCTAGATCATTACAGCAAGTAAATCCTTCTCCTGCATGTCCTCCGGGATTGCAAGGAGGCTCTCTATCCGGTGCGCACGTAGTCGTAGTTGAGGTTGTGCTACTTGTAGTTGTTGAGGTAGTTGTGGTTGTATTACATTCATCACAATTTGATACAGGATTGCAATCATTATTAGCTATAGAATTTGTACAAGCCTCCCACTGAGGACCGCAAATGAATGTTCCATCTGGCGATGCTATTGTACGACACCAAATAGCATGAGGAGGAGGAAGAACTGTGGTGCTAGTCGTAGAAGAGGTTGTAGTAGAAGTTGTAGTTGGGCCTACGGTTGTAGATGTAGTAGTTGGCTCTACAGTGGTAGATGTAGTCGTAGCTGGCATTAAAGTGCTTGCGCACCCAGAAACAAAAACGTCAATTTCGTCATGATAAATCCAACTAAATCCACGTAAGGTGTCGCAGGTTTTAATTCTAGAGGCGTACATCTGTTCAATTTGAACACCAGAATCCACACTGCCGTACATAACAGATAGATCAATACCGCTAACATTTCCATCGTCTAGGATGTGACTTCCAGAGTTAGAAACAAAATTATGATCTTTACAGCAAAAACCGCTATCAATAACACCCATACTGCCAAAATTGACACCGGAGCAAGAAGTATCACCCTTGATTTTTATACCTTGGCAGCCGCTTTGAACCACCAACGCTAAAGAGCCTTTACCTAAAACCCTATCAGTTTGTAAGTGGTTTCCCGATGTAATCTCTATACTTATGTTAGATTCCCATCTTGATCTAGAGAAGTGACTATCCACCTCTAGGCATGACAACGTGGCGTCTGGGAATCTATACAAAAATGTATAATCTCTTCTGTAGTCGTGTCCGCTAGAGTGAACTTCAAATCCAGCGCCGTCTAAAGCCTGATCGCTTAGATAACCACAGACCGCAGAGTTATGAAAACCTAAGTCGCCCTCACACAAACCACTAGTAGCGAGATGCAATGTTTTACAATCATACATGCACTCATCTATATGGTTGTATGTAACGTCATTTGCATGTAATCTACCAGATATTAGGACATCGTTGAAATAACCATCCCACAACAACTTGTCGCCAGTATTGGCATCAAAGTGACCCAAGGCGTATACAGAATCTTTATTTGGGACAACATGACCATCTATTGTTAGTATACCCTGATCCCCAGAGGGTGTCTCAGTGCCAACGCCAATCTTGCCACCAGAAAAATATATAACCTCGTTAACAGATTTCCAAGCATATTCAGAAACACCTATATTACCAATTCCGCTAACGTAGGGGGATATATCGCCTGAAACTTGTAAAGTTCCATAATCATGAAGATGGTTAACACCTAAGCCAAGTTTTCTATTTAAAAGATCTCCATACATTAAGGGGGGAGTTCCAGAATTTAATACTATGTCACAAGTATTACCAGCATCTAGTCCGGGATAAACACCAATAGACAAGGTGTGATCGGTTCGCTCTCCCAGAAAATTACCCGCTCCATGACCAATTGCTATGTTGTAATCACCATATCTATTGCTATATAAAGTATAATTACCTATACCTATATTTCCAGAGCCATTAACATTACCAGCGGTACTATTAAGACCAACTCCAATGTTGTGATTTCCAGTTAAATTACAACCAAGGGCAAAAGAACCCACAGCAGTATTTCCGCTTGTTGCATAATTTGCGCCTAGAGCATAATAGCCTATAGCTGTATTATCAATGCTGCTTCTTCCGGCTAAATGTAGCTTCTGAAGCGCTAACTGACCAGCTTTTGTCGTTCTAACTTCCGGTGTTGCAAAGTTAAGACTATTGACATCTACGTTCTCTAAGAACATGTGTGTAGAGTCAATAAGATCTATTAAACTTACTCTTAAATCTCTAGGAGATATTTCTTGAGTAGAGTTATCTGGTAATAAAATACCAATATGCGATATATACTCTGACTTAGATAAAATCATGAACAGCGAACCTTATGAGGGATTTACTTGAAACTGATTTGCAATGTACTCATATCAAATTTAACTGTATCTCCAGCGTAGATGATACGTGGGTTGTCCAGTGCGGCGTGCATTAAGAGATTTCCAGTACCCCACTCTCCAGAGTCAACTATAGCAATGCCTGAAACCCATCCCCAATCAACAAGGGCTGCACTACCATCCCCTTCATCAAATAAGAATTGGCTTCTATTTTTTATTAAACCAGAGCCTTGCTCGTGTTCCTCTGTGTCGTAATTCCATACATTATCGCCTAGTGTGGAAGGGTTTCCTAAATTTAAACGTCTATACCCCGTGTCCACATTATCTAATCCAGATGGTAATTCTTGAAGACTACCATCATTATATTGATTTACGCCAGTATCTGAGTCGCTAGGCACACCGCTAGTTAAGGCAATAGCTATATTGGTGGGCTTGGCAAATGATTGTCCTCTAAATATATGATGTAGAAGACCAGATTCTAGATAATCTGATAAAGCTGCCATTGAAATACTCCTTTAGAATATCCTACAAATAAAACGTTTTATATCATATTATACACAAAAAAAGAGCCACTCCCAGAATAGAGAGTGACTCTTATTAATTGAGGTTGTTATCCTAGTATTACTAGAACGATCCCAAAATAACTCTTCTGTTATCAAGAACGCCAAAGCCAAGTTCAGCGAAACCGTAATAACCAGCACGTTGCTGCCTGTGAAGAGCAGGGTCTTCAAAAACCTCAACTTGCTGCTTCATTGGCATTATAAAGCTGTCGTTAGAAGACTGGTCCAATCCAACCACCAACTCAAGGTCAGAACCTTGAACAGCACCGCCAAGACCTTCAGTGAAGAAGGATTGATACTCTTGACCTTCGCCAAGCTCATCAAGATCGTGGAGGTTAACACCAAAGATTCTGGTGATAGGCGCTCCACCTTCGGCGGCGGTGTAGATCTCACGACGAGTTACTTCGTCAATCTGATCAATACCCCAGTTGCGAACATCTTCCAATGCCTCTGGTGATACGTAGAGGTCAGTCAAACGACCGCGATTAGCAGATCCAGTGTTACCACCAGCATTACGGCGCATAACAGTCTGCAACAACGAAACCAAACGCTTGCTAAACAAGCCAGCAGTAGCGTCACCATCGTAAACCAAAATGTTACGATCAACGCCAGCAGCAAGAATGGTGTGCCATCCATCATCATTCATCTTTTTGACGAATCCAGTCTCAAGGACTTGCATAGCACGACCAACAATATCCCAACGAGCTTCACGAGCATAACGAAGTAAGTAGTCAATGCTACTTGTGATGCTATAGGTTGGAATCGTAACGTAGTCGCCCTCAACGGCACGTTCAGGTACACGACCATGACCGGGATTTGTATAGGCTACATGCTCGCCCTCAAGTCCCGGAGAAATTAAGTCAAGAGGATACTCTGTAGAGGCCCCCGGCTCAATATTAATAGTTTCAAAAATATCACCAAGGATATTTCCGACTAAAACACCTTTACGCAATGGAAGTTCCAATGCTTTGGCGAATTCTCTTTGTGCGGCATAAGCAACGTTTTGATCGCTATCGCCAGATTTTTTCAGCAATGTGATGAATTCATCACTTGGTCTTTCTGAGTATGACATTATAAAATTCTCCTTATATTATGGATTACGAGCCGTAGGCGTTAGGAAGGTTGACGTAAAGTTTAGCGTAACCATCGCCATCCGCACGAGACATGAATCTTCCGATTGCAAGCTCACCAGACTGAGCGGCGAAAGTCGTACCATTACAAACAGCACCAGCCGTAAACGGAGATGCAAAAGCAAGCTCACCCGCGACTGGTGTGCCTTCAATATTACTAGTAACAACCCACCCACGAGTCATAACGGTAACTTTACCGCCCTTTTGAACTTCATCTTTATGTTGGTTAAGATGAGTTCTGGTCAAATCCTTATTAACAACATCGTTAAGAAGAATACCAACGGGAACGTCAGTGGCTACTGCTGTTCCATATTTTACAAGGTTTTCACCCTGATCCATTGCTGCACCAGAAGCCAAGCCTTGGTCAGCGAGAATTACAACACCACCACGAGTGGCTACACCTTCGTTATAAAAGAACGAGATATCTGTTGATTCTTCGTATCTGTCTGCTTTAAGAGCCATTGTTAAATCTCCTTTAAATTATTTAGAAATTCTGTTGTTATCAAACCAAGCAGCTACGCTAGCTCTGGTAGCTTCTACTTCATCGTATTCGTCTGACTCAACAAGAGTAGCTTCAGAAGTTTGAACACCTTCAAAATCTTCTGCTGTTACCTCTTCTTCTACTTCGTCAGCCTTTGCTTCTTTATCTTTTTTCTTCTTTTCCAGAGCTTCCTTGAGTGCTGGTGGCATTGCTGCTTCAGCATCTTCTTCTGCTGTAGGCTTCATTTTCATTGCTTTTTCATCTTCTTTTTTCTTCATCATAGCTACGATGGCATCAAATGCCTCTTCGCTCAATGCGTCAAGATTTGCAATGGACTCTTCCACCTCTTCCTCATTAAGACCAGCTTCTACAAGCGAAGCTTTTCTTTTCTCCATCTTTTCTTTCTTTTTCATCTCGTCCATCTCTTTCATTGCTTGTACAAGCTCATTTTGAGATGATGCGAGTGAATCTTCAAGTTCAGCAACGCGAGCTTGAGTAGACTTAATACTATCTTCAAGTTCTGTAATTGTTGCTTGACTTTGATTAGCCTCAGACTCGTATACTTCCACTTTGGAAGCAAACTCTTTGTCTTTAACTTCTTCAATTTGAGCTTTGATGGCCTCATTTTCAGATTTGGCCTGAGAAAGCTGTGCTTTCACATCTTCCAACTGCTTTTCTAACAGTGATGTGTCTGACATTTTGAAATCTCCTATTTGAAACTTAGAATCAGATTCGTTAAAATTAAAATTAGCTGTGCTTTTATTATTTAGTATAACACTTCTTGGGTTGGCTGGTTTTGAGACCAAGCCTTTACCAGAAAAGGAAATATTTTTAAGCGCACGACCTACTTTGTATCCTTCATACTGTCCACTACCTCCATAAGCACGTAAGTGCTTAGTTAGGAATGCAGAGTCTTCGCCCCTAGCTAATACTTTAGCATCTCCCTTGTCGTTCAGTAAAGCGTAGTCAAATCCCGCAAACAGACACTCCATAGAAACATACCACTTGCCTTCATTCATCTCAGCAATGATACTTTTCATACGGTCTCTATTTTCTTCTCCTGTCCAGCTATTATAAAGCACCGCTTGAGTGATTATATCAAACTCATCTGGTCTAGCTAGATCCTCGTCATCTGCAACTGCCTTACCGTCTTTAGTCAAGACGTAACTTCCCGTTATATGCCCAATGATATCATTTTCATCGTGCATAAAATTAAATTGTTTATCTTCAGGTGTGTTTCTTGCTGCCCAAGTTGGTTCCGGCATAAACACGTCATCATTTTTGTTCCACCCGCAAGAAACCAAAACAGACTCAATATAATGCAAGTCTATTTGGTCTTTATTCTCAGCAAGAACTTTATTCAATACTTCCTTGTCTGAGATAATCTCTTTGGCAGTAACAATATCGCCCGTGTAAACTGTAGCCTCGGAGCAATACGCAACACTGGCCGTAATCTTAACGAGATCGCCAATGCCATCGTCTATTTCTTTTTGAAAAATTTTAATCATGTTTTTACCTCAGAACATTATACACAAAATATTTATTTTTTTCTCAAAACGCTATTTTTCGCCTACAAATTGCTCTACATAAAGTCCTACGACCATCTTTTTATAGCCATCCATACTAGTACTGGTGGTTCTTATTTGCTTATACTCTTTGGGTACTAAATTGTTTGAAGACAATGCTTTATGTAGGTTTTTGTCTGAGAGTTCGCACATAGGCTCAAGAGCAAGAAAGGCTGCCAATTTAATATTTTCTAATTCTTTTGACTCATGTTTAGTTAACTGTCTAGCATTAGACTTTTCTTTTATTTCTAAATAACCTTTGTTTATATTTTCAGTATACTCAAATGCAGATGTAGACCACACGACAAGCTCTGCAACCCCCGGCTTACTCTTGGGTGTTTCAACCCTTTTCTTTCTTGGACCCTCATCTGGAGTGAGTGGAGGGCGACCATTCTCCTTAACCTCTTGTTTTTTCTTACTATCTTGTTGTTTGACTTGCTTATCAATCTTTTCAAGGTCTTTTTTATGGTTAGCATTGTGGAATGGACTTGCCTTATCTGGCAGTTTTTCTTTATTTCTAGCTTTATCTTCTCTTTGCAGCCTCATCCTTTCTACGGATGGTATCTCTTTAAATCTTTCAAGAACAGTTTCATGAGAAATAATGTCCCTGTCAGCAAGTTGGATTAACAGATTCTTTTCTGCTGACTCGTCAGAGAGGCTCATATGGTTGAAAACAACATGTGCTGGCTTTCTGAACCCCATAGCTTTTCTTACAATTTCAATTTCTTTTTCCCAGAATTTTGTAAGCTGGTCTCTTCCGTACTGCAACCTTTCTACTAAAGTTTTTAATGAGATAAAGTTGTTTGTAAATCCGCCGCCGTTTGTAGCCATACCTGTTAGGGTTGGGGGAACTCCAAGTCCAGCGTATATACTGTTTAATACAGATGTGTATTTTTCAGAACCTAAAAACTTGTAAACTTGACTGTTTGACTCTGTGTAAGAAAGCTCTGGACCCCAAACAAGCTCCATCGTTCCTCCTCCTACATTACTAGCAAGGATATTTCTTAGCTTATTAATAGCAGCTTTATTTGGTAATATCTTATGATCCAAACTACCAATCGTCCATAGTCGGATGTTAGATATAGCCCCATCAAGTGCAGACAGATCAGCAAGTCTCATTTTCTCCAGCATGATGATATCATCTAAAATAGCATAGGTGAGCGGATGCGCCCACTGCTGCCAATCGTCTTTTTTATAGTAATGAACTGAGAGTTTTTCTGGATCTAGCGAGATTTTTCTCTGACCACTTTTATATGCTGTTTTAACGTTTGGTGGTAAGGTATCTAGCAATTTCGCTGGAATAGCGCCATCTTTAAAATTGTCAAAAAATGAATTTGATGAAATTTGATAGTTATTTTTTCTACCTAAAAATAGATTTATGTCTCCATCTTTCATGTCTACAGTTAGTGGGTTGAAGAAATTATATCTCCAAGGTATTTCATTTTGTTTTATACTTGGTATCTCAACTCGTATATCACTACCCATAGATTTAATAAACTTTGTTATCTGGGGAGTAATTGTCGCAGTGCTTCTATATGCAAACACCTGTCCTGTTCTGTACAAATTGTTTAAAAATCTTTCTGATCTCTCTTTTCCGTCACATTTTTTAAACCATTGCTGAAAGAATTTTTCTGCGCTCTTGTTCTCGTGTACGATATTTATACCTTGAGTACCAAAGTCACCCATCAAATCAATTACATTCCGAACGATACCAACTTTATCATAAGCGTCCATACACATTTTTATAATGCGTTTTGCTTTGCGGGGTACTTGCTCTTCTGGTCTGAAAGCATAATAGTCAGAACCAGTAAAGGATGGTCTAGCGGATCTGTTTGGCTCTATATCAAGAAATTCCCTGTGATATCCTTTAGCCACACCTTCGTAGGACTCAATTGAGTCTGAAAAACTCTCAAAAGCTCTCGCTTTGCTATTTGGATCTGCATCATTCCAAGTTATTAATGAGTCATTAATATCATTATCCATCGTGAAAACCTTTAATTAGATTGTAATTGAACTGGTATTAGATTATACACAATTAGTAAGCATCATTGATACTATCTGTAAACCAGTTTGGACCTGAATAAAGACTTCCACCGCTCTTTTGTTTTTCATCTTTTTCCATAGTAGCAAAACCACCATAGAAGTTATATGACACTGGATCTGGAGTTTTTGCTATTGTTCTCGCCGCCATATTAGCCATAATTAAAGAAGAGTAACGGTCCTTTCTCTGTTTTCCCTTTTTACCTGTACCAATAACGGTTGATGGTGTATCCCATTTATCTCTACCTGTCGCTGTTTGCGTAATCTGGATCATAGTTAGCTCGTCTTTGAGGTCTTCTATCTCTAGAACACACTGTTCAAGTGTATCAAAGACTCTTCCTTTTAGCCCATCTTCAGCGTTTGATATGCCTAAAGAAACAGCATCAAACATAGGAAACAATATAGCTTTATCTTCAAGGTCTTTCCTTAGACCGTGGTTTGCTTCCGCCAACCAGTCATACTTTGCAAACTGACACATCTCTAAAATGTGTAATCCTCGCTGATCATCCGTGTCTTTAGGTTTATCGTCGTCTATTGTGGGCCATATGGGTAGCTCCCCCTCTTCAATCTTATCAGTATCATGTAAAGACTCTGAAACCGCTATACCTCCACCTTGGGCGTCTAGAGCGATGTGAACACAGGGAAAGAGTTTCATCAAGTCTCTAATCTTTCTCGCGCAATATGCATAGAAATCGCTTTCTTTTGAAAAGCCTTTTTTAACCTTTTCTTTATGCTGATCTCTATTTGTCGTCCAGCAGTGAACTATTCTTCTGTGATCATCATTTAACTCTAAAACGACAATACTAAAATTATCAACCTCGGAAGCTGGGTCAACACCAAAGACGTATTTCTTGTTAGGATCTCCCCTTAGTTGCGCCTGAAAAACAACATCTTCGTTTTTAGAATTTTTTATAGGGCTAAGGTCGCTTGTTACGCAGCTTTCTATTAGAGTTCTTTTAAAGAAGCCCTGAGAATCGCGTGTAAAGCACGCTCCAAACTCCATTTGATATATCCCAGCATGGACTGTTGCCTTTGATCTGGCGACCTGTGAGGCGTCCATAAAGCCTTCTGGTAGAAGCTCATAAGGTATTCTTATGACAGAGTAATCCTTCCAGTTAAAATCGTTTGGTGGATCTTCACCAAAGATTTCCCTAAGCTTGTTCTTTCTACCTTGACTTTGAATTATTGATTTCCATTTTTTCCAGTACTCAGCAAAGTGATTAAAGTCATAATAAGCAGTACCGCTCAATATAATTTGGTTGTCTCTTTTCTTTATTATGTCTTTACTTTCTTGTTCTATATCTAAACCTAGTTCTTCAGCTTTTCTTTTTGCTGCGATTTTTTTAACATTTTCTATAGGATCAGAGCTAACAGCAGCAAAACCAGCGACAACTGTTTCAAAGATATCTCTAGGAATGGAAGCGAACTCATCGCTAATAATATCATTAGCTCTCTGACCTCTAATTTTTTGTCCGTCACCCAGAGGGAGGCAAGTGACGCGAGACTTATTGATACGCATAACGCAACGATCAACATCTCGTCTTGGCCCACTACTTGAATCGCACATACTCCTTAATATAGGTGAGTTATTCCAAATTGTTTCCATGTACTCAAACAAAACCTTAGACTGCCTAAAGGCTGCACCAACAACCACAACTTTTCTTTCTGGTAAAATTAAAGCTCTAATCATGGAGTATAAAGATAATATAAATGACTTACCAAAACCACGACTAGCTATAAGCATTGGGAATTTACGATTCCATAGCTCGCATAGAAACAAGGCTTGGGATGGTAAAATATTTATGTTGAAAACATGTTTACATAAGAAAGAAAAATATTCCGGCCTAGTCATAAGCCAAGTTAATTTTAAATGGTAATCTTCATCTCTAAGATCAACTAAATCAAATGGATTAAATACATCACGGTCGGGTATATCTAAATTCAACCAAGCTTCATCTATATTTTTAAGATTTGACATAGATTATTTTAAACTTTCTATATTCGGGTATTTTCTTGTCTCAAGCACTGCGTCTGCAAAACCGTAATAAACTGTTTCATTAGCGTCTAAATACCAGTCTCCATCTTTTAATTTTCTTTTTAAATAATTTCTAACCTTTTCTTCAGTCAATTCTTTGTAATGCTCTTTAAAGTATTTGCCTTTTACGCAACCTTCAGCGTAGATGTCAACCATAGTTTCTGTGTTACGCTTATCTACTTTTGCGTAATTATGAGCGCTTAGGTGATCACCAGAGCAATCCACAGATCCGTAATGCAGCATGAAGTGAGCATTTGGTGTCAGTATTCTTTTATCCGCAGCTTGAAGTATAATACTACTCATGGATTCTGCTTGACCGTAAGCTACTATGGTAACATAAGACCTGCAAAGACAAATAGCGTCAAATATTGCCATTCCATTTGACCATTCTCCACCCTCACTAAGCATATGAATAATAATTGGCTCTTGGTTTATGCAATCAAGCACTCTGAGGTTTTTGTAGAAGTTTGCAGCCATCCTGTATTCTACACCGGGATCATCATCCGTATTTCCAACATATCCGTGTAAATATAGCTCTCTGTTTTTAATGTCCAGTCCATAAGAATGAACGTCTGAAATAGTGTCTATAGACAAACTCATCTAAAAGCTCCTAAGTGTATAGTTCATTAATACGCTTTAATATACTTAAAACTGCCCACTTTGCATGTTTTTTGCAATCGCAGAATAATACATGAATGTCATGCTTCATTTGAAATTCCATAATTTTTCTAAGCATAAATTTATTTGTTACTTTAAGTTTACCCCAGTCATCCTCTGGTATACCTGATCGTTCTGGAAAATCCATTAGGTCTGAAAGAGAAAATTCTAATACTATAAATCTATGAGGAAATTCTTTCATTCTTTCTATTTCTTTATGAAACCTTATAGTATCATGCCCTATATTGTTTGCGAATTCAGTAACACTAGCTTTTCTTTCTATGCATATCTTCTCTTCTAGTCCTTTTATGGAATAATCTCCGGTATCTAATTTTTCTAAAACCATACCGTTGCACTTGTGATATCTAGAGTGACTACGCTCAAAAGTGTAACCTTCTTGCTCTCTAGTGTCTTTTATTATAGTAAAGGGTTTAGGCATTTTTGTCTCTCACTATTTCGGAAAATAATTTTTCATAAAATACTTCGTTCCTGTTCACTTTACTGTGGCAGTAACGACATAAAGTTATACCGTTGTCTATATCAAACCTTAAAGAAGAAGCAGAAGACCATTTCCTAATGTGGTGTACTTGTAAATATTTTTTATGTTTACACGAAGGCATTTGGCACTTGTAGCCGTCTCTTTTAAGAACGTCTTTTCTCCACTTTTCATAAACTGGATCGTGATAATTTCTTTTCATTTAGGTACTATAGCTTTTTTTACTGATACGTCTTGTAAGATTTCTACAACAAGCTCTGCTGTCTTAGAGGATGAGTCTTGTTTTAGTATGACTGAAGCAAATCTAAAAGTAGCTAAAAAACAGGCTTCATCTGGATCGTTAGCTTCTACAAAAATTATTGGTCTTTCATGATTAAATTCTTTCAATTGAAAGGAGATTAGTCTTGGTAAAACCAAAGTTAAGTCTAGCTCTACCTTATATATTTTCATTTTGTGTCATGATCTACCATTAATTTAACTAAATCTTCAAAGCTGTATTTAGGACTCCATCCTAAAATTTCGTTTGCTTTACTACAATCACCCTTTAAATAATCTACTTCTGCTGGTCTATAAAACTCTGGATCTTGAACTACTAAGTCAGACCAATCTTCTATATCAATAGATGAAAACGCTACGTCTAGGAACTCGCGAATAGTATGAGTCTCGCCGGTGCAGATAACAAAGTCCTGTGGACTATCCTGTTGGAGCATCATCCACATCGCTTCCACGTAATCTCCTGCGTACCCCCAATCTCTAAATGCTTCTAAGTTGCCTAGACGCAGCTTTGAAAATTCTGGATCTCGTCCGCTTTTTACGAATTCTCCAATCCATTTTGTAATCTTTCTCGTTACAAAATTCTCGCCTCTACGTGGCCCTTCGTGATTAAATAAGATTCCGGCACTTGCATGTATATTATAACCGTCACGAAATAATGCAGTCATATAATGAGCGGCACATTTAGCAATCGCATATGGGCTTTGCGGCATAAACTTTGTTTCTTCATTTTGGAACTTATTACCCGGAGACAATTCGTCGTAGTTTTTACCGTACATTTCGCTTGAGCTTGCTTGATAAAACCTCACACCTAGCAAGTTAAGATCTACAAGTGCTTGAAGAATATTTAAACATCCTTTACCTGTAACATCCCAAGTTAAGGCTGGCTGTTTGAAGGATACGGCTACATGGCTTTGGGCGGCAAGATTGTAGACTTCATCTACATTTGCGTGTTCTTTTAGAAGATTCATTACACTGTAAGCATCTGTTATGTCTGCACTATACAGAGTGAAGTTTTTGTTATTTAAAATATGTTTGATTCTACAGTTTGAATCTGTACTGCTCCTTCTAGCAACACCTATCACCTCATATTTTTTTTCAAGTAGTAGATCCGCAAGGTGACTACCGTCTTGACCGGTAACACCAAATATTACAGCCTTCATTTTTTTTCCTTTAGTCTAAATGTTGAGTTGTATCCTTTTTCCACCGATGTCCAGCCATTTCGCTCCAATAGATCAAATGTGGAAAATATTTCCTGACTAGATGTTAGCTCGTTTGTTTCAAAAGTTACTTTTTGAATAACTATGTTTGTATTATTTACTAAATCTACGACCTGCTTCACAATGCCGCAGTCTGAACCTTCTGTGTCAATTTTTATATGTTTGACGCTATCTATATCTAGATCCTCAAATAATCTTTTCAAGCTTATGCACTTTATAGGCTCTCTCGTAATTATATCATATACTTTTACGCCTAAGCTTAAACAGGTGCTTATTGTGGTTGGATGTATCTTAGAGATCGTGTTACATCCTTTAATCCATGCTGGTAGATTATATTCTTCAACTAAGTCTGGATCTATGTAGTAGATGTAATCATCTCTATCCTCATCTGTAATAGCCGCTGCTAGTTTTAGGACATTTGAATTTTCAGGTATCCTATCTAAATATTTCTTGATAGGTTCAACATACAACCCTAGACAGTCTTTACAATCTGGGTCTAACGTTGAGTAATCAAAATCAGCAGTGCCAATATCAATAAAATCAAATGTTCTCATGTATCTTTATCGCTATTTTTTATATTTGTGTGTGGGCAAAACTTAGAAGGATACCAAGTGCTATAACGGCTATCGTTAGCAGTATATAAATTTTCATTATTAAGGGGTTTAACACCGTGCCACTCAGGTAAAAACTTGACAATATTTCTTGCTTCTATGAATATATTAACATCTTTTTCATAATCATTTTCTTTTAATACTTTATTTAACCACCAAGGTCCGTAGACATCTCCTGATAAGAACCTATCCCTTGGTATGTCGTTATATAGCTTTTCTGATACTGGGTTGTTTTCACTAGAAGCCATTAGACCGTTCTGGGTCGTGCCTCCGTATTCAATAGAGAAAAAGTCTATTTCATTAAAGTCGTAGTCCCATTGACTGATTGGTTTTAAGCAATTGAAATCTACATCAAAGTAAAAACCACCAAACAGATGTAACAATTTATATCTAAATATGTCGCTGATAAACGTAGGGTTTATTTTTGAGGATAGGTAATTGTATTTATCTAAGGTATTTAACTTTTCTTGAGTCCAGAAAATGTACTGGTAATCTGGATTTTTATCTTTCCAAGACTTGGTTAGTGGTTCCCACCTATCTGGTAATGGCTTGTCCCCTATCCATATTTGATGTATAATTTTTGGTATCATTAGTCTTTGACTGTATCTGGTGTTAGAAAGGGTTGATCAACTTGTTCATCCTGATATTTATGAAACTCAGATAGTCTTTCTTGTTCTTTTCTCATTGATAGTCTCATTTTTTCCATTTCAATACCGTAAGACTGAGCAACGTCTGGATTACTAACTAGGTAAGCCATCCAGCTTGTAAAGTTTTGCTTACTATCCTCTAATCTTTTAACTCTTTGCTCTCTAGTAGCTTTCATTTCTTTTAACATTGAGTTCTTCTTGGTCTGAAGCTCTCTGTAGTCTTTATTTAAGGACTCTTGTGAAGCCTTCAGAGAAGCCACCTGACGCTCCATGTTATATATCTCGTCTGTTCTGTCTCCACCAGCATTTGCCTCCCTTAGAGTGGTAATCTGACCCTCCAGAGACGATATCTGTTCTATATTCTCTTTGTTGTGTTTCAGAGATCTGTTCATAAGCAACTCTAGCTTGATCAAATCCACCACTTGTAACTCCTCAGTCGGAATAACATCATCACGAAACTGAGAAATGATACGCGCCCAGTGATACTGAAAGAGTTTTAGCTCACCTTCGGTGAATTGTTGCTCAAGCTCCGACCAATAGGGGCGAACTTGCAGGTCAAAATGAGCTTGCTCCTCGTTGGAAACAGTTTGAGACAGCCAAGATGGTGATGGAAACTTACCTTCTGCTACTTTTTTCTTAATAAAGTCCAAAACGCTATCTGGATTTCGGTTTAGTTCGGTTGCTATAGCTTCAAAACCGAGTTCTAAACTGTCTTTGATAACTTTTTCGTCTTTTTTAGATATTCTACCCTTCTTCACAGTAACCATGCTCCTCTAGTATGTCGTATATCATAAATAGAATTTCTTCTTTTCTTTGTTTTGTTATGTACACATCATTTAGTATTTTAAGGTAGTCCATTCTTGCTTGTGCTGGTAGGTTTTTATCTATTACTTCAAACATATCCCTATCTTGTATTTGTGAGTATGTAATAGAGAATTTCTTTCTATCATCAACAATAGTGTTTTCATACTCTAGCTGTGCTGGTTTGAGTACCTTTATCCTATCGCCGTCATCGTTTTTAATGAAATGATTGTCTCTGACGAAGTTTTTGAGACGATTTGATAGATTTACTGATAAGAAGTTTTCAAGAGGGCGAGCTTCGTCATATCTATTTAAGGCTTCTACACAAATAATGAAAGCTTCTTGTTTCATGTCATCTGCGGTATAACCATAAAATGTATATTTAGGTGCAATCCTATTACAGACTTTGTTTATTTGCTCTATTGTTTGTTTCTCTGTCATTCCCTTTGGCAACTTCATTTATCATCACCCCATTTCAAAGCTCTCCATCTCGTTCCATCAAAGCCCTCAAACTGTTTTTTATTGTCGTTAAATATTAAACTACCAATTTCTCGGTTTCTTGGTCGTTTCTTGGAGGGTCGCAACACAAATTGGGAGCTAGATAGCTTTGATTTGTTAGATAAGAGTTCAAAATATTCAGATTGTACAAGAATAGGGGATTTTGTATTAGCTAAGGAAGAAACTACATGCTCGTAACCTAGTATAATACCTAGTTCATCTTTATCAATAGACTGCATGTCTCCATTTAGTCTACCTAAGAGGGCGTTGTCATCAATTTCTATAGGGGCAGGTACGAATCCTGCTGATGTACAAACAACTGAGTTTGGAGTGGCATAAAGATACATCCAATTACTAGGCATATAACAGCCTATAATTAGATAATGGTCATCATCAAAAGTTAGAAAGCCTTCTTGTGAGCGAACAACACCATTGTCTTCTTGGCACTCGCTTTCTATAGAAAAAGATCGTTCTAAATAGAGTTTTTTTCTATGCTTTTTGATAAAGCCTATACCATGTTCTAAGCAAAGTAGCTTTTTTTCTTTGCCTCTAACCTTTGTAACCTCTTCAATTGTGTAAAAGAAGTTTACTCCGGTATCCATACGGCTTTTTAGACTGTCTTCTTCTGTCATCCAGTCATGATGAACACTGTTAGCTTTGTTTTTTTCTAGAAAAGATACATCTAGTAGTTCTATTTTACCATCTGTGGTTCTAGCAGGACTAACTGTGTGTATTTTATTGTTTATCTTGATCTTTTCCATCTTTACTGTTTTCCTCTTGCAGTAATTGCGCTAAAGGTTTGTCTTCTTCCTTTTTGTCTTCTTCCACTTCTTGTGAGAGTGAAGCCGTTGCCCTACATTGTACGCTTGAGTCTAATTTCGTTGCTTGTTTTTTCATTTTGGTTCTCTCTGGTTATAAGTTCTTACATTATATAATACACAGAAGGGCATCTTTTTCCAAAACAGTTTTTGTGTATCTCGTGAAAATCAACTAGAATAGTGGTGACAATGGTTGTAAAGTGTCCAAAATTCAGTAAATATTTGTATAAAGTGAATAATCAGGGCTGTGGCGTCACCCAAGTCCATCTGGATCTGAAAGTTACATGAGAGTGAACAAGCACTCCGAGATAGGGAAAAATTTTAAATCTAGGCAATGTCCCACCATGACAACCTAGTACCTAAGAAGTTGAAAAATTAGTATTGTATAGCTGCGAGTAAGTAACCTATCGCTTTCAAACACAACCAGTATATCTAAGTTCTTCTTAGGTATAAATGGTCTTGTTGTAGCTATACGGATCTAGTAGGGGCAACCTTATAATTACAACAAATATATTTATACTAGAGGTTTAGGTAAGACATCCACTTGAGAGAGGTGGTATTGTGAGTACACCACCATTCCTTTTTTTTGCCGACAACTGGGAAAATACCTACAAGATAAAACCCCCACCCCCGTTTATTTGGGGCGTGGTAGCCCCGCGAGACCTAAGTCCTTTGGTGGCAACGACTTACGACAGTTATAACTATTTATAGAATATTCTTAGAATAACTGCATAGACCTATTGACAAATGCCGATAAGTATGTATAATGGGAGACATAACAAACACAACACTTAATAAGGTAAACAACATGATTCAAATGAACTTCAAAAACAATTCCGGCAAAACCAACTTCGTCATCTGCAATAAAGCACAAGCTAATGCTTTTTTGCAAAACATGAACGATAAAGGGTTCGTTTGGGTATCAACAATTATTCTCTAATTCTTTTGGAATTAGACTGGATAGGGGTTGACAAATCAGCCGATATCTGTATAATAGAAGACATAACAACAACACTACTACTAAGGTAAAAACTATGGGATCAACTACGAATCAAAATGAAAACATGACTCTTGAGCAGTTCCAAGCTGCAATGCGAGAGGGTCGCGTTGAAGTTCGTCGCGAAGGTTCACACAAGCCAACCGCCGACCAAGTGACCATGAATGGTCGCTTCTCTTGCGAGTGATTGAGTAAATCGGATATCCTACCGATTATAAATAAATTAGGTTCTAGGAATTTAACCGCAAGTTATACTAGGTAATCAAAACTGCGCCCCAACACAATTCAACGTAAGCCCTTTGGTAGTAACGACTTAGGACGGGCAGGGCAGCCCCGATTGACGTAACTCCTTATATACCAACGACTTAGGGCGATTAGAATTATTTCCTATATAATTCCCGATTTTAGGCTCATGGGGCTTGACAAATCTGCCGATATATGTATAATAGAGATATGACAAACAACAACAGTGAAACAATGATTAAAGAAAAAGTATCAATCTTCGTAACATTAGCTAATGGTAAACGTTACAACAAACAATA
>Ga0181410_1000197_pt1 | contig 26747 bp, 33 predicted proteins | sample 33SPOviralmetaG_FD_130112 | JGI IMG/M metagenome (GOLD analysis project Ga0181410, IMG submission 130112) | Marine viral communities from the oligotrophic San Pedro Time Series (SPOT) site, San Pedro Channel, CA, USA - 33 SPOT_SRF_2012-06-20 | ecosystem: Environmental > Aquatic > Marine > Strait...
ATTCCAGGAATTAATAATTTACTAGAAATAGCATATTTGTCTAAAAAAAAAGTATTTTTTTCAGGAAATAACATTATAATAGCACTATAGAATTATTTTTAATAAGATATATTTATGCTTTTTCTACAACAACAGTCCTACAAATAGGGCATGTAGTTTTTGTATTAAATGATTTACGAAGATTAACTACAAGCATAGTAGTGAAACATGCAAGACATATTTTGTGTCCACAACTAGTATTAACAGATGAGTGATTATCATCAAAATCTGTCATACAAACAGGACATTCAGATGCGAGTTCGCTGCATCTAGGGTTAGTAGATGTAGGGGCCTGAAATTGAATAATAGAAGTATTTGTTGAGGTAGTAGGAGGGGGTGTAGTAGGTCGTGGCTCCACCACGACATGGCGTTGGCGCCCGTGGCGAGGAGGGGGAGGGGGTGTAGTAGGGCGAGGATTAGTAGGGGGTGTAGTAGGTGGGGGTGCGGGGGCTTCATTTATAATAGGTGTGTTATGTGTAATAGTATCACGGGTACGGATAACCCGGAAATCTCGGCAAGTAGAGCAGAGACAGTTGTGGTGATGAGGTTCAGGGCAAGTGGCGATATTGCCTTGATTATAATGTTGTGGGCGAACACCAGTTTGGCGCCAAATGCGTCGGCAGTTACTACAAGGCATGTTGCTATCAGGTAGTGAGAGTTTGTAGTATTCGTGTGTGTTGTTTGCTTAGTGTTTGTGAATACTCTCTATAGATTATTTATAGATAGTTTTCAATTTTTGTTTTGAGTTATGAGGGATACTATAGAAATAATGTGTAAAACTATGTCAAATTTTTTATTTACTTTACAATAACGGTTTCTTGTAAAATAGCATTAGAAATGCGTTTAGTTTTGAATTCAGCTAATAATTTCTGGTGTAGTAATATATATTTTTCATCATATAAAGTAATGAAGGAAGTATCAGTGACATCTAGATTACATAATGTTTTAACGTGTTTATCTCTAATTTTATAAATAGCGCTTTCAATCATTTTTTTATCTTGGTCTTTTTCCCAGGAGTTATCGTCTTTAATATAAACAGTTTCTCGTTTTAAATCCGTACATTGGATAGGTCGATTAACAGAGCCAACAGTTTTAAGTGCGTCAAGTATAACAGTAGCAATACTACTTTCAATGCCGTTATCGAGGACACCATCAAGATGTTTATATTCAATAGTAATTTGTTTAATGAAATCAGTAAGATTCATAGCGTCTTTGCATGTTTCGTTAAGATAGACATTAAGATTAAAGTTATTATTAATTTGAGTGGGTTTTTGTTGTTCTAGTTTATTTTTAATTTCTTTATTTTCTTTCAAGAGTAGTTCAAATTTTTCATCATTTATTTTAGAAGTTTCGATTAATTTATCAATTTTTTTTTCCATAGCGTTACAATTTTTTTTATGATAATATAAACCTTGTCTAGATTTATATGATTTATTACATAAATCACAAATATAGGTATTGGATAGATTATTCAAGTGTTTTTTAGTTTTACAGTGTCTTTCGTATTTTGTACCATCATTAGTTTTAAAATTACATTTTAAACAAGAAAATTTCATTAATGTACTTATATATTTATCTTTAATATATCTCCAAATTTTGGTTAAAAAAAGGTGAAAAAAAAAAGGTGAATGTAGAGGCATATATAAAATATGAAGAAATTAATTATTCCATATTTCTAGGAAATAGTTTTTCACCTTTTTTGGTAAAGAGATTTCTTTACAAAAAAGGCGAAATAAAAAAATGAGAAAATAGCGAAAAATTAATGGTAACAAAAAATTTGGCGGAAAAAAACAAGTACCTACATTAAGGTTTGATTTATTTTTTTTGTTTTTTTTTAAGAAATAAAAGTGAGAATATTGAAAAATGGACATTTTAAAAATGTCCAAAAATAGAAAATAAAAAAATCAATTGTTAAAAAAAAGTAAAAAAAGTAAAAAAAGTAAAATAATATATATAAAAACCTATTTAAAGAACTCAGGCACCGCTTCGCGGTGCGATGCTTGGGATGTTATGTAGGTGATATAATAGAGCAAACAATAATTAAATCCCTAGACTATACATTTAATTCAAATTCATCAAATTCAGACATAAATTTTGAATAGAATTTGTCGCCACGATTTATTTTGAGACTCATAAAAACTTTTGGATCACCAATAATTATACATTTTTCTTTAGCTCTTGAAATTGCTGTATAAAATAATTTTTTATTATTTTCCATACGCCACATTGAATGTTGATTTGATAAAATAATTGCACATACATCTTCTTGTGAACCTTGAAATTTATGTACTGTAGCACTATAAAATAACTGAAAATCATCTTTTAAATCATCATTCACTATAATACGCTCTTCATCATCATCTATATATCTTATCTTACATGTTAAATTATCTATTTTATTGATAATTATTGCCACATCCCCATTTACTCTAGGTGGATTTCTACTATAATCATTTTCTTTTTGTATAATAACATCATTCACATAAAAAGTAGAATTGAAATACTCGCATATTTTACGACGTTTAGTATTGTACATAGATTGCAGTAATTTATTACATTGTTCAACACCACCATTAAATTTATGCTGTGGTGTAATAACCGAAAATTTTCCATAATTATTATTAATATTTTTGAATATTTCTGTTAATCTTTCATCCGTGAATGTGGTTTCATTAATAAAAATCATTTCATTATCATCAAAATCCGCTGGATTTAGTGCATTAAAGGTACATTTTTTTATGTTATTTAATAATACCTGCTTTTCCGTCCTTTTTATTTCTGTTAATTCTGTATTTGGAAATATATTTGAATTTAAAATACATTCATATGGTCTTCCTACGTGAACGGGTGGTAATTGATTTTTATCACCAACAAGAATAAGCTTACCATTATTTTCAATAATAATTTTGATAAGATGTGTAAAGATATCGAATGATATCATGGATGCTTCATCTACGATAAAAATTTTAAATGGATCAGGATATTTAGTGACAAAATCTTTATAAAAGGTATTATCGTCACAAAAATTTTTATTTTTTATTTGGGGATATAATACATATAAAAATCTATGAATTGTTCCGGCAAATTTATCTCCATTTTTATTACATTTAATTTTCAAATCTTTAATGGCTTTTCCAGTAGGGGCCATTAACCAACAATAAGTATTATTTTTATTATAATAATCTACAATACATTTAATAATAGTGCTTTTACCTGTTCCTGGGAACCCTGAAATACATGAAAGGGGATATTTAATGGCATTTAAAACAGCTTTATTTTGCTCTTCTGTTAATTTTATGTCACTATGTATTTCTATATTTTCTATATTTTCATTTTCATCATTTTCTACATAAAAATTTTCAATTAGTTTATCTCCTGTACTTTTTTCAATATTTATAAATTCTTGTGTAGTATAATATGTATTATTAATACTGATTAAATACTTACCGAAATCTGATAGTGCAATATTATATTTATTCCAATCTGTTTTTTTAAGATCAGTAGTAAGTTTGAATTTTTCAATATAAAAGGAGGATTCTTTTTTATAGAAATAGTGATATATCCATGCAATAATAAGTTGATCTTTATTATATTTTATATCAGCATAATCTATAATATATAATACTTGTTGAAATGATAATAGCTGTTTTTTATTATTTAAGAAATTAAAAGGTGTGTTAAGAATTAGAGAGAGGTCACATAAATTATGTTTATCATATTTTGTATCTTGTAAAATATGATTTAATGTTTTGAATGTAATTTTAGAATTCTGAATAGGAAGTGTTGTTAGTTCTTCAACTAATTCAGAAAATTCTTTAATAGCAAGATTAGTTTGACCGGTTTTTGAAGCTTTATCAAATAAATCTTTTATCTTAGGATCAAAATTATTATTATTTAAATTAATAACTTTACTAGTCATCTACATAGTAAATAAAAGATTGTTTTAATATCAATTTTATTTATATATATATATATAAATATGAGCTGTATTATTAAGTCTGATGATATCACCAGAACAGTTTACAAAAACATAGGAGACGGCAAGCTTCCCACACCCATACCGGGACTAGATGAATTAGTGAATTATATTAAGTCCCCCGGGGAAAATATATGTTTTGCACGTACAAATACGTCATTTTTATTAAGAGAATATTTAATTGATCCTTTACTCGAAGATAAGTTGAATCAATCTGACCTATCAGTACAAGAATTAAGTAACTGTTATCCGAATGGTCTAGGACCAGGAACAGTAGATACGAGTAGTTATTTAAGACACACACATCATGGATTACCAGTCTTTGATGTACTAAAAGGAGACATAGTTACTACATTAGGATTAAATTCAGTATTGAGTTATAGTAAAAGCTCTTTAGTTCGTGGTAAAGCTAATACATATATTGAAAATTTAACGTTTTTTTTTACAAAAACTGGCACCCATGACGAGATACATGAGGTCGCCATAACAGCCGATAATAATAAAACAGGAGATGATAATTATGCAAATCATGCAATTACAAAAGTTGATTGTACAATTGTAAGAAAGCTTCCTGGAATGATAGTTTATAGAGAACACATTTTAAATTTAAAGCACTTTAAAGGGTATATTCTAGATGTTATTTTTTCATATAAGAGGCCGTGTAAGTTAAATACAATATTAAAAAATAATTTTGATAAAATTTATGATAATGTTTTAACTACATTTTTTTACAACTACATTTTAGGACTCGGTGCTCCAGAAGGTTTAACCTTAGATGACGCTTTGAGTTTTAACCCAGTTGATAAATTTCAATTGAAGTTGAAACAACTTTCACAATATATTAAAACGGAAGATGAAGCAATAAAACAAACCGAATGGACTCCACGTTATGCAGCGTCTAAAAATTCTAGCGCAAATAATGGTTCTCAACATATACTAAGAGAGTTTCACAATGCAGTCAATGAATATGACCCAAATTCGGAAGAAAAACTACGTAAAGATTTTGTTAGGTATTTAAATAAATTAGTTGATTATGCAAAAACATTCCCTTTAAAGAGAAGAATATATCTTATTGACATGTTATTAGGAAATAGTAAAACCGAACCTAGTCTCTTTCGCCGAAACACATTACAAGAATTAAAAAGACTAGGTATCACTATAGCCGAAGAAAATTTAAAAAAGTTAAAATCCAATGATGAGCGGCTCCGCGAAAAAAACCTTACGTTTTTTAGTTTGAACGACATGGGTCGCCGCGGTCACGCTAGTGATGATTCTTCCCCTAGAAGTCTTAGAAGTCTTAGAAGTCCTAGAAGTCCTAGAAGTCCTAGAAGTCCTAGAAGTCCTAGCATTCGTAACGAGAGAAGCCCCACTCCGGATGGTAGAGGAATTGCCGGTATTAGAATGAAAAAAAGAAAAAGAAACACGAAAAAAAGAAAAAGAAAGAATAAGAAATTGAAAAAAACATATAAAAAAAGGAGAAGTACAAAAAATATAAGAAGAATAAAATGAATAAAAACATAGTATTATTAGAACAATTATATGAAAAAAGAAATAATGCGTATGTTAAAAAAGAAATTGCTTTAGATAATTGGGATTATGATAATGAGTTCTTAGATGATATGACAAATGGTTATGTAGATGGACGACATATGGATTTATATAATTATTATATTGTAGAAAAAGATAAATATGAAATATTAAATAATATTTACATACTTAAGTATAAAAATATAATAAATAGCGTTATGAGAAATTTACCAGTAGATTGTATCGATTATTTAAATAAGTATATTTAGAAAATAATGATTAATAAAAATATATAGTTAATATAATATGAGTGATGCTAAAGCTACTACCAAATCTTCTAAATCAATAGAAAATAAAGATCCAGGAGGAATTGCAAACATTACAGATGCTGCTTTTGATGCTGCATCTAAATTATTTGGACAAACCCCTACTGAAGAAGAAACTACTGATAAAAGTTTAGATGACAAAGTAAAAGAGAAGTTAGATGCGTTAAGCGAAGCAAAAAATAACTTATCTAAAGTGGTAAATACCGCGAAAGATGAATTAGATGCAGGTGCTAAAGAATTGAGTAAAAGTATAGATAATACAGTTAACGGGTTATATAGGCAGATTAGAGAAGAATTAAAAATCAAAGATGCTGAAATAGCTAGACTGAAGAAAATAATAAACACTGTAGGAGATTCAGCTAGCGCATTAATGCCGGTATTGCAAGAAGCTAAAGATAAAGTAGATAATTTATCGGGTGCTGATGAAGCCGATGAAGTCGATGCTGCTGCCGATGCTGCTTCCGATGAAGCCGATGAAGCCGATGAAGCCGATGAAGTCGATGAAGCCGATGAAGTCGATGAAGTCGATGAAGCCGATGAAGTCGATGCTGCTGCCGATGCTGCTTCCGATGAAGTCGATGAAGTCGATGAAGCCGATGCTGCTGCCGATGCTGCTTCCGATGCTGCTTCCGATGAAGTCGATGAAGTCGATGAAGCCGCTGAAGCCGATGCTCTTGATGATGAGGAAAAGGCTACAAGTGAATCAGACACACCAAAACCTAAGGCTGATCCTGCGCCAGGAGAAATAAACACGGTTCAAAACGGTGGATTTGTTTATAGAGTATCATCAAAATCACCAAAATTAAAATTATCAAAATCACCAAAATTAAGAAAATCAAGGTCATTAAAAAATATAAAAAAGAAGATAACAAGTATTAAAGTAGATATAGAATAACTTATTTGAGACTACTGGGAAAATTATCTTGTTTAGTTAATGATGGTTCTCCCCAATAAACATTAGCATTAAAATGTCTAAATATAATATTAAAATGGAGGTCAAGTGGTTTTGAAATAGTAGATTTATTATGCCAAAAAATTTTTTTAATAACTTTTTGGTTAATAATATAAGAATCCATACATCTAGAACTTCCAGCACAAATAGGCCACCCAATATCTTTAACTTCAGGAGACCATTGTCCAATACCATTATTACCTTTTAAATAAACATTAAGATTATCTTTCATAACAGATTTAGGAACATGTAAATTCCATCCAGAACCAAAAAATAAAAAATCCCAATCAGGTGGTAGTTGTTTAAAATAAGAAACTATATTATCAATAAAATTATCGTAAATTAATACATCATCTTCAAGAATAATAGCTTGTTTAATATCATTTTCAATCATATGTCTATAAACATAAAAATGTTTACACATGAGTGATATTTCTTCAATTTTAAGTGAATTTTGATTAAATATAGATTTATCAGTATCTGTTAGATGTTCTTTATCATAATCAGAAATAAATGTTGCTTTTATATTATGTTTGTTTAATTGGTGCATCATAAATTTTTTTCTATCTGTTAATTTTGTGTAATGAGTAATAAAAATAGGTAAATGTTCATTTAAGAATTTAATGTTTGAATCAGTCATTATTAAAATATAATATAAAATAAATTAAAAATTAGAACAAAAAGGTTGAGAAGCATTATTAATTCTTCTAATTTTGTAGTTGAGTTTATCAGAAAATGGATATTTATAATAGCATGTTTGGTTTCCTTCATATTTTTTTACATGAATTTTAATAATAAAGTATTTAATATTAGCATTATTATTAATAAAATGTAGTCTGAGAGGAGTAGTTCTCATGAAAATAAGCTTAGGATGAATTCTAATAGGAACATTAGGTTTACGTGGTCTAGTTTTAAGAAGTTCATTAAGAATATAATCCTTGTATTTACAGGCCCAGTAAGTTATAGTATTTATATTATTTTTATCTTCATGAACATAATATAAAATTTGTGATGAATTTAGAAATGAATTGAGATTATATTTAGTAGAAATAGATAATTGTTCGTTATTATCATTGATAAAGATAATTAATTCTTTACGAAAATATTGTTTATTGAGTAGATAGTTAATTTTTTTTTCGTAGGATGCGATAGAATTTAACCATTTATTTTTAAGTTTATAGTAATTATCATATTCAGAAATTTTTTTATTAAATTTAGATTTATAATTAGATGTAAGTTTATCGAAAAGAATATTATTAATTAAGGTTTTATCAATATTTAGTGGAATAATAGAAATAGAAATATAGTTATATATATCGTTGAATTGTATTAAATCAGAGATACATTTATAATATAATCCATAAATAATGTTATGATTAATATTATTTAGTATAGGAATACCAGTAATTTCTCCACTATCATCAATTCCTATGAATATATCACCAAATGTATTGGCATTTAAATACGAAGAAATATATTTAGGAATAAAATTGAAAAAATAATGTTGTAATGATTGATAAATAAGAGAATTATAATCATCACATAGTTTGCCTGAACTTAGAATAATAGAAATTTCATTTTTATTATACATACACGATACATGTTGCAAACAAAATTCTTTATATTCAGAATTAAAAGATTCTTTCTGTATTTTTTTACCTAAGATCATAATGATTTATATTTGAATAATTGTATTTATTTAGATATTTTAAAAAAAAATAATAACAAGAAATATATTATAATGGATGGTGTTTTAGCAATATTATTAATACCGTTATTATTAGCGGGTTTAATACTAGTGTTATTAAACATGTTAGATGTTGATATTTCATTGTCAAAATCAACAGATGATGATGAATTATCAGAAATGGATAAACATAAGGCAAGTACAGCTCATACAGATATGTTAAATGTAACTCACAATTCCAGCATTGGTGCTCATAGTAATTTTGATGATAAATATATGTCATCTAGTTCAGTACAAGCATTAATAGATGAAAATAACACATCATCATCACATAGAGAATTAATAGGTACAATAGTAAATTCATCAATGGATGCCTCACTTAACTCAGCAATAGCTGTTCATAATACTTCATCAACAGCACATGGGTTGAATAGATATAGTGATTTAGGTACTAAATTAAATGCTTTAGAAAATGCTTTTAATGAGCATACACATGGTGATGAGTACGGTGTGTGGCCTGAGGTGATATTATTTGGTGAATCAAATCAATTTCCAACCTCAAGTGATTTAAATTGGACTTCATCATACAATAATTAAATAATAATATAAAAAGAAAGTAAGTTATAATTATAATGGATAGTTATAGATTTCATATACGTAAAAGTAAGAAAGATGACTCATTAATAGCAGCATATAATTATGAGTTAGACCATCGCGTAGAAGGAGAAGATAAACAAAAAATACTAAAAGAAATAAGAGATAAATTAGGGGATGGTCGTTGTTATATAAGACGTAAAAAAATAGTTTACAGTAAAAGAGTAATATCAAAAAATAAAGCAAATTAAATACAGTATTGAATTTGTTATATTTATTGAGTATAGTAAGTAAGTGAGGTAGAAAATAGTGGTTATATAGAATTTGAAAAAGAATAAAGAATTTTATTAAAAGGTAGTTGTTTAATTAAGATATGTTCTTTACCTATATTGAAATATTTGTAGTATGAATTTGTTTTATTGTCTAAAATAAAATTATGTTTATTGATGAAGTTGATATACCAATAGATAGCTTTACCATAAATATTACATTTTAGATAAAAGGGTTCATTTTTAAGAATAGAAATATTAATATTGATATCATTATATAGTTTTTTAATCAAGGATTTAAAATGATCATTATATTCTTTAGAAAGAGAATATAAGGAATTAATATCAGATACATTTAAAAAAAGTTCAAAATACAAGTTTAATGGCTGATAATGTAACATATTAGTAATATTTTTATATATATAAATAATATAAAATGGGAAATTTAAATAGTTTTCACGATATGTTTTTTGGTGTGTTAGATAAAGAATATTGTAGCATATTTTATGGTTTAATGTTATTTATGTTTTTAATAGTTTTATCTGGTGTAGTTAGCTTAATAGTATATGTAGTTATGGCGAAAAATCTTTCATTAAGCGTAGTCGCATTTGGAATTTTAGAGTTATTAGTTCTTTCAATAGCTTATATGCAACAAAGAATGTTATATTCAATGTGTATTCAAATATAAGTTAGTTAGGGGTATTTTCTTCGTAGGTTTCCTTGGCTTTACATTTCTTAACATGAGCGGCTAATGCTTTAGCATTTTTAAAGTTATTATTACAATATTTACATGAAAAAGGAATATTATCAGATGAAGCATATTTGTTTGATAGTAAATAATTAAGTTCGGGTAATTCTAGTTGACCGATTTGTTTAGTAACATCTTTATTAAACTTTTTAACCAATTCCAATAAAGCATTGCGTTGTTGTAGAAAAAATCTAAATTCTTTATTAATTTCAAATAAAGTGGATTCAGAAATAGTATTATTACCAGAAGTATCGAGTTGGTTTAATTTATTTTTGAGATGGTTAAGCATATTAACAGCGACTTTTATTTTGTCAATATTATAATTGACATGATGAACATAAATAATAATTTTATTATTATAAATATCAATATGGAAATCTTCTTTTCTAGAAATTCCACTGCTTTGTGATAAAAATATACCATCCATATCAACATTTTCAATATCTCTGATAAATTTTTCAATTTCAACTGGAGGTACGTTATTAGCGTAATCTTTATTTTCAAATAAAATATTGAAAGTATTATCTCTATATACAATAAAATCACCGGATTTTCCTTTACCAGTAGTATTTTCAATAGTGGAAGATGGGAATATGGAATTTAGTAAAATTTCAAGTTTATTTTCTCCATCAACTCCTTTATTAGAAGAATGTTTTTGTCTTTCGAAATGGGTTTTAATCATATTAAATTCATGTGAATAATTATGTTTATCAACTTGTTTAATAATTTCAACATTCATTTCAAGTAAAGATTTATGTAATTCGTTATATTTTGAAGTAACATTAGTTTCAAATGTATTTAATAATTGCTGGTTAGAATTAGTATCTAATTGTTGTTTAAATTCATTAATAATGGTTGTATTTAATGATGCAATTTTATCATTAATATTTAAATGGAATTTGTCACCAAATTCATTATGGAGTTTATCTAATAAAAACTGATTATGTTTATCAGTAATATTTTGAATTTCTCTGATTTGTATATTATTATTATTTTGTATATATTTATCTAGTTCAGAAGTATACATATCTTTGATACCATATATTTGTAGTTTAACAGCATCTAATAAAGAAGAATCAAATTTATCTTGTAGTGTTTTTACTTGAGTAATAGAAGATTCGAGTGTATTACATTTAGAATTAATATTTTGAAGCATATTAAGTATAATATTTGGGTCATTTGAGTCTGTGTTAGATTTATTTAGTATAATAGCTAATAAATCAATAAATAATAGATTTGTTTCTTCAAAATCTAAGAAAGAGTTTTGATTATAAAAATTAATAATTTTTGGATTATTTACTGATAACATTGTTAAATTTGATATTGTTAAATCTTTAAACTATAATCTAAAGTATAATTATATATGGATTTATGTTTTTTATGTTTAATAACATGTTCAATATGTTGGACAATATCACCAATATTTAATTCACGAGCGGGTAAATATTATGAAGAAAAGGATTATCCAAATATGTTAGAAGCCGGTATAACAGGATTTTCAGTAGGTGTGATTGGTACAATATTATTTATAATTGCTACATCATTATGTGATAGTTTGAGTACAAGTGTAATATATACATATGCATTACCGATAGTATTTACAACAATTATAAGTGTATTTTTATATAATGAAGTAATAAATATTAAAACGTGGTTTGGTATATTTTTGATATTATGTGGATTATATTTAGTTTAAAAATAAATAAAGTAAATAAATAAATGAGGGAAAAATGGAAAAAAAAGAGAATGCGTAGATTAAAACGGGCGCGCCGTAAGCATAAACAAAAAAATACGTAATTATAAATAATATATTTATATTTATATTATATATAATGTCAGAAGCACCTACAAAAATGGATGAAATATTAATAGCACAAGTAATAGATTTATTTGAAAAGAAAAATTTTAAGAAGAAGTTAATAAAGAAATTAAATAATAGTGTAGATTTACCAATTATAAACGAGAAAACAGAAAAAGTAGTATTAAATAAATTATATGATTTAATGGTAGGTGCAATAAAAGATTTAACAAAAGATGAAGATGAAGATGAAGAGGTTGATAAAGAAGAAGAACAACTAGAATCAAATAAACGCGAGCGCTAAATTATCCATACATCATCCGGCTTTCAGCATAGGACATTTCATGTCCTGTTTTTGGATTAGTCATTAAATATTTAATGACTTCTTTTGTAGATTTAGTACCTACAATTTCCATACCTTTTTTTAGAAGTTCTTGTTCTGTAACTGGTTTTTTATATGTACCGCCATTAGCATCACTGATTTTAATCCAATAATCTTGAATATGTTTTTGAACGTAATCAGGAAATTTCTTTTTAATAACAAAACTCATAGCTAAAACATGGAGTGTTGGGTGTGTATTATTAAGCCATTCAATAGGATTAAGACTATTATCATTGGTCTTATTTACCAACTCTGCCATATTATTATATTATAAATTATAAATTATAAATATAATAATATTATTTCAATTTTTAATATTTAAAGAAAAAATCATATGCCATTTCTCTTTTGGGTTTCTCTTCATAATTTCTGAATGATCTTTGGAATAATTGTGGTTGTCTATGACGATTAAGTTTACGAGTAACCTCTTCTTGTTCGTGTTCTTCTTCTTCATCTACAGAATTTAATGTAGGATTATGGTATTTTTCATATGTAAATCTCATTCTCCAACCCATAGTTATTTATATAATATGCTAATATAAAAAAAAACGCAGAAAAAAAGTATACATATATGTAGATAAAACTTACATAATAATGATTATAACTAGAATTATTCAAGGGTAGGATAAATAAAAACAATTAAAAATCTAAAGTTTTTTTTAGATAAATTTATCGTTTTCCTCTGCTTTTTTTCTTTTTGGTGAGTTTTCCTTTTCTTATTGGTTTTTTAGGTCCACGCGAACTATGTCCAATTCCACCAATGCGTTTGCCTTTTTTAGCTTTCATTGTTTTTCCAGACATTCTTCGTCCGGGATGGAGAATATTTTTTATATCTATAATATGGTCCTCTATGCGTCCTAAAACATGAAGTGTCCCGTCATTCCATTTCACTGGCATTTTGTATATATATGAATATATAAAAAATATTTTTATAATGCCTGAATATGATATTCGATGCTTTCATTTATTTATTTTTTTTAGATTTTTTCTTAAGATTTCGTGTATATTTTTGTGTTTTTTTCTTTTTACCACTTGATATAGGTTGTTCATTATATATAGTATTTATTTTTTGTTTAATATATTCATCTAAATTATCATACGGAGGTAATTCAGAAAGATTTGCTTTGCCTAATTGTGATTTGCCCCATTTAATAAGTTCTAATATATATTGTTTTTCATGAGTACAATTATCTGACATATAATAAATAATAATATAAAAATTATTTGTTTTTTTTGTCACTAGGACAGTATTGTTTTATTGTTTTATTTTTATTTAAATGTTTTTTGAAATCGGGTGATAATAGAATAGGGTTTTTTCTAGTTGATTCAGTAAAGGTTGGTGGTTTATTAATGGGGCTAGGTGTTCGTTTACCACAAGGACACCATTTCAATTCTCTAGCGCCTCTTAATTTCTTTTTAGAATATTGTTTTCTAAATGTAGGATAAAATCTTTTGCCTGCATTAAGGGGTTTTCTGGGGGTTCTACGGAATCTTCTAGTTAAATAAGAACGATAAGATTCTCGTGTGGTAGGTATGTCAGGATTATCAGTAAAGACAAGATCTATAGAAATATGTTTTATAGGAGTACCATTATGTTTTTTCATAGTATAAAATTCCTCGTGTTCTAAAATATCATCAATTTTAGAAGACGCGTTATAATTAATAGGTGCGATGGATGTATGAAGTTCTTCAAGTTGTGTAGAAGAATAACCATGTATATCTTTTAAAATTCTTGGAAATAAAGTTTTACCATCTTTTTTAATAATTGTTTTTATAGAAGTAGTGAGAACATCCATATCTTGACAACTGGAAATAAGTTGGCGAATAGTAACGTTATCAGGTTCTAAATTAGTATAAAGAATAGGTTCCATGTGTGAACCACTCAACACTTTACACTCTAATATGCATTTAACGGTACAGATTATATAAACATCATCAGGTCTAGAATCACTTAATTCCAATGTTCCAAGTGGTTTATTTATTAGGTCATGTCTAGCTACAATACAATCTGTACTTTTAGGATCTTTAATTTGTATTAAACATAAATTGCTAAGGAAATATTTATTGAAGTCATTATTAAGATTCTCCGCGAGGAGGCGATTGGTTCTAATAATTTTATTTCTATAAAATGTAAGATCGGGATTGACAAGAATATCTTTAATACTATAGGGTTCGATATCAGTTGTTACTTGTAAGTCCTTGGGAGCGACACTATGAGTATAATAATCATTTGGTAATATAGTTAATTTAATATATTTGGGTGGGGTACCTGCTCTATTATTTCTACAAGATTTTCTATTATATTTTTTTTTATTATTACGCATTGTATAAAATATATAAATATAAAATGTTACTATAAAAAATTACTAGATATAAAAATAATTTATTAAGTTTATAGATAATTAATGGAAAATATAGAGAAATTTCATAGAATATCAATAGAAGAAATAGAAACAGCGATAGATGAAGATGTAAATTTTAGTTTTAGATTAGATAATGGTGAGAAAAAGGTAGAAATAAAAAAACTATCAGATGAACCGAAAGTATTTGTAATAGATAATTTTATAACAAATGAAGAATGTGACCATTTCATAAATATATCAAAACCAAATTTAATGCAAGCATTAGTAAGTAATGATAAAACGGGGTTTGTATCTCAAGGCCGTACAGGTAAAAATTATTGGATTCCGCATAGCGCGGATAAAGTAACAAAAGAGGTAGGTGAACGAATAGCTAAACAAGTAGGAGTTCCATTAAATACATCAGAGCAATATCAAGTGATATATTATGGAAAAACAGAAGAATATAGACAACACTATGATTCATGGGAGCATGATGGTTCGGAAAAATCAAAACGCTGTATGCGATATGGAGGGCAACGAATGTATACAGCATTATGTTATTTGAATGATGTAGAGGAAGGAGGACATACAAGGTTTACGAAATTAAATATAAATGTGGAGGCGAAGAAGGGGCGATTATTAATATTTCATAATGTATATGAAGGATCAAATAAGAAACATTTTTTATCAGAGCATGCTGGAATGCCGGTATTAAAGGGTGAAAAATGGGCGTTTAATTTATGGTTTCGTGAGAAGCCAAGGAGTGTTATAGTATATGATCCGGATAGTGAAAAAGTGGGTAATAAACAAGAAATAGCGCCGATAGAGAAGAAGAATATATATACAAGTAAAATAAGTGAATTTCATATAAATAATGAAGCTAAGTCCTTGTATAAAAATTTTATAATGGATAGTGAGGTGGAAGAATTAAAAAAATATTGTGTATTTAAAGAGGAAGAAGGTAAAAAGAGATTAACTTGTTGGGGAGCGAATACAAATATAGAAAAAATTTTAGATAGGATAGGGGAAGTAGTAAAGATAGATAAGTCGCATTTTGAGAATATAAATTTTGTAAAGTATGGATGTAATTATGTGCATCAATCGCATTTAGATGCTTATGATTTTAGTACAGAAAATGGTAAAAGGTGTCTGAAAACACGAGGATTAAGCGGTCAACGTATATTAACAATAAGTGGGTGTTTAACAAGTAATATAAAATATAGATTTCCAGAGTTAAATAAAGATATAGTATTAGAACCGGGTGGATTATTAATATATAATAACGTACAAAATAATTCAGATATAAGAAATGATAAACTAAAAAAAGAAATAAGTAATAGTAGTGAAGATGAAGACGCAATAATGTTTCATATCTATGTAAGGAATACAAATAAAAATGGAGTAGATGTGTTAGCGAGTACTATAAAAAGGTTTGATAATCCAGGAGTAAATAAAAGTGTAAATAAACAACCGGAGCAAATATTTACGGAGAAATCATTAGAAGATTTCAAAGATACATTAAAAGGGGCCTATGCTTCAATATTGGAGCGTGATAGTAAGTTAGGTTATAATAGTTTAAAATTTTTAAATAAAGTAAATTGGAATGAAGTGAAGAATACAATAATAAAATTAAATGACATAAGTAAAATAAATAATGGGATATTAAATAAAAGTTTATTGGATGATGAATATATATTTGATGAATATAATCCAGTAATATTAAATAATGTGATAAATGGTGATGCGTTAATAGTATTACAAAATTTTATAAAGGATGCGATAAATAGAAAAGAGATAGATTTAGGTGATAGACAATCAAACAGATTTAGAGCTAGAAATGAGACAGTAACGAGATTTTTACATTATGAGGTATTAGAATTAATAAGAAAAATAACGAAAAAAGATGTAAGACCTACGTATACCTATTTATCATGTTATACGAAAGATGCTGATTTACCAGCGCATACAGATCAACCGGATTGTGAGTATACAGTATCATTTATAATAGATAAGCCGGAAAATAGCAATTGGCCGATATATTTAGATAAAAAAAAGCAGCCACATAAGCATAAAGGTAGAGCAGATCATACGCCAAAAAAAGAAGATTGTATACCTTGTGATTGTGATTCTGGTGGATTAATGATATTTAATGGAACAGATCATATACATTATAGAGAGCCATCAATTTATGATTATTATAATATAGTATTATTACATTATAGAATAAATTAGAGGAAGCAGGAGATATGTAGGCGACAATCATTATTAATACTATCAAAAACATTGGCTTCAATAATGAATTGTTTTTTAAAATAATTGAGGTATGAATTAAGACGGATAAGTTTATTTTTATAAGATTTAATTTGGTTCCAATAAATATTTTTATCAATAGTGGTACCATTGAAATATTTATTTTCAACAAGAGTATCAAATTGTGAAGATTTTAGTTGATAAATAGAATTAATATATTGAATATAATCGTAAATATGTTGAATAAGTAGAATTTTTGTATGGTCGGAGCAGTGGAACATATAAGTTCTGGTATTTTCCATATTAATTGAATTAATATAGTAATAATAAAATAATTCAATTTTGTATAAAATGGGTATAGAAACTAATGTATATGATGAAATAAATAAGATATATAAGATAGATATAAGTGATTTTACGGATGATGAATTGGATAAATTTATATCAGAATATAAAATATTATTAAATGGTGGTAATAATTTTAAAATAATATTTTCCTCATTAGAATTAGAAAATATTAGTTTCAGACAAGTAGTAAAGTTAGGACTATTTTTAGAATCATTTAAGCCGGTTCATAGGAAAAATTTAGATAAGTTTTGTATAATAATAAAAAATAAGAAAATAATAAGCATATTAAATGGATTATTCATGTTGGTGCCTCCAGTAAGACCGTATATACTAGTAACAAATTTAGAAGAAGGATTAAAATATATAAAAAACTGATTTAATAGTAAGATAAATAATAAATTAATGAGGAAGTGTATATATAATTTTTTAATTCTATTTATGATAAATGGCTTTGTGACAAAAAGTGATATTATATTTAAAAATAGAAGAAAAAAAAAGGTAAAAGCTTGTTATTATATGAGTGATTTAATAGATCCAACATTAAAATTAACTTATGGAGGAGATGATGAGAGTAAAATAAGATTATTAACAAACGAACAAACTAAAATATTATTAGATATGTGGACGATGAATCCAGGATGGGAGACAGAAGAAATGAAAAATATGTATTTAATAGCAAATAGAGATAATCCAAATGATATATTTCTAGGATATGCTCCAGAATATAATGGTAAAAAGAGAATAATATACATATTTTTATCAAGAGTAGTAATAGCAAATACAGGGGGAGAAGAAAGTGTGGCTGTAGCATATTTAAGTATAATATCTGGAGCGGTATGTCCCTTTGCTATAGGAGATATAAGTAGTTATGAATTTAAAGATTTAATACAAGAGGCGGTTCCAATAATGCCAATAGATTATTCGCCATTATTAAAAAATCCAAAGTTTGGATTATCTTGGAAAATGAGTGAATAAAATTAATCAACCTGTTCCATAGTAGATTCATCATCATCATTACCGCTATTTTCTTCAATTGGATTGCTATCTTCAATATTAATTTCTTCTATATCATCATCTTCATCAATTGATAAGCCAATTTTGATGAGTCTATGGATTCTGTTGCTGAATGAAGAGGGTTCATCAAGAGAAAATCCGGAAGATAGAAGAGAAGTATCATAAAGAAGCCAAACAAGATCATTAACAGTTTTATCATTAGCATTACTATCAAATTTATTTTTTAATTCAATAATAATAGGATTATTATGATTGAGTTCCATAGTTTTTTTAGAACCCATATGCATCATAGAGGATGCATTTTGCATAGCTTGTGCTTTCATAATTCGTTCCATATTAGCAGACCATCCATATTCACCAGTAACAAGAATACATGGTGAATCAGAGAGTCGGTTAGAGAGGATGACTTTTTCAACTTTATTATCAAGAACATCTTTAATGTGTTTACATAGTGGTTCAAAAGTAGTTTTAGCTTCTTCAAAAGAAGTTTTTTCTTCATCAGAAAGATCATATTGTAGGTTTTCTTTAGTTGCCGACATAAGTGTTTTTCCTTGGAAATCTTTGACTTGTTGAACGACATATTCATCAATGGGTTCTGTCATAAGAATAACTTCGTAACCTTTTTGTTTAAGTTTTTCAATAGATGGCGATGAAAGTATAGCTTGTTTAGATTCACCTGAAATAAAATAAATATGTTTTTGTGATTCAGGCATACGAGCTACATAGTCAGAAAGAGAAGTCATTTCATCATTAGATTTAGTAGAGTAATAGCGTAGAAGTTCAGTAAGTTTATTGCGATTAGTAGAGTCTTCGTGGACGCCGAGTTTAATATTTTTAGAAAAGGATTCGTAGAATTTAATATATTTATCATTATCTTCAGCAATTTCATTAAAAAGTTCAATGGATTTTTTTACTAGATTTTTTTGAATAACTTTGAGAACTTTATTTTGTTGAAGGGTTTCACGAGAAATATTAAGAGGAAGGTCTTCAGAATCTACAACACCCTTAACAAATTGTAGCCATTCAGGCATAAGTTCTTCACAATTATCCATAATAAATACACGCCTTACGTAAAGTTTAATATTATTTTTCTTAGTTTTATCACCACCGAACATATCAAATGGGGGACGTTTTGGAACAAAAAGAATAGATTTAAATTCTAATTGACCTTCTACAGAGAAATGTTTAGTAGCCATAGGATCTTCCCAATCATTAGAAAAAGCTTTGTAAAATGAGTTATATTCATCATTGGTAATATCACTTGGATTTTTAGTCCATAGTGGTTTATGAAGATTAATATGATCCCATTCATGTGTAACTTCTTTAATTTTCTTAGTTTTTTTAGTAGTTTCTTTAGTGTCATCATCATTAACATCTTCTACTACGGGCTTATCATCATCATCTTTATCATCATCCTCGTCATCATTATCATCATCATCATCATCATCAGTTACTTCTTTTTCGGTAGTTTTTTCAACATAAAGTTTAATAGGGAAGTCAATAAATTCAGAATGTTTTTTAATAAGATCTTTAAGTTGGCGTTCTTCAAGATATTCTTTCATATCTTCCTTAAGAGTTAATGTAATACGAGTACCACGTTTAAGTTTGGGTTCGTTATTTTGTGTAACAGTAAATGAGCCACCAGCAGAAGATTCCCATGTATATTCAGTATCATCATTATGTTTGGAAGTTACAGTAACCGTTTCCGCAACTAAATAAGCGGCATAAAATCCAACGCCGAATTGTCCGATCATATTAATATCAGCACCAGATTCAAGGGCTTCCATAAATGCTTTAGTACCAGATTTAGCAATAGTACCTAAATTATTAATAAGGTCGGATTTAGTCATACCAATACCAGAATCTTCAATGGTGAGTGTATTATTGGTGGTATCGGGAGTAATGCGAATATCTAGATCATTATTTTCAGAAAGGGTATCGGGATTAGTGAGAGATTGGTAACGAATCTTGTCTAGGGCGTCAGAGCTATTAGAAATAAGTTCACGTAAAAAAACTTCTTTATTAGAATAAAATGTATTAATAATGAGTGAAAGAAGCTGATTAATATCAGCAGAAAAGGCAAAAGTATCAGTAGTGTCGGAAGTCATTAACAATAATATAATATAAATAATCTTTAAATAATCTTTAAATAATTATAGTATATTACTAATACTGTGAAAGCGATTTTTTTTGGAGAAAAGAAGTAAATATTTGTAAAATAATTTGAAGTTATCAATATTAGAAATATTCAATTCATTTTTAAATTCGGTGATAATATTATCAACATTATCTTTATTAAAATAGAAGGGAAATGATATATTAATGGGTTTGTTATTAATAAATCCATCGATAGTAATAATATTATAACAAGAATCAAAAGTTTTTTTAGAAATAGAGTGAAGATGAAAAATCATATTATAATGAATTTAAATAATAAAGATAAAAAAATAAGAAAATACCAAAACAATTTTTACTGATAAGATCTAATAAATTATATGCGATATTTTTTGTATTAAAATCTAATAAAAAAGCTACTGCATAAAGTAACCATATGAAGATGAATATACCCAAAGTAATATAATTGATAAAATTAAATTCAATAAAGTTATCAAAAATATATTTGAAACTTAGAGTGAAAAAGAAAAGACCAAGTATGAGAGAAACATATTTATTGAGATAGTTAAGTTCTCCTAAAAATCCGAAAATAAGCATAAGCGTATTTGCTGCGAAAATTTTAAGAAATATGTCGCCATATTCTTGTTTTATAAAGTGAAAATCAAATTTTTTAAGTTGTTCGTATTTTTCGGTTTCAGAAAATTTAGGATTATAATAAATATTATTAAACAGTGAAAAAAGAGAAAGAGATACGAGTAGCATATTTGTTGTAATAAACCAATCAGCATATCTAATAGTAGTAATATTAAATTTAGAATTAATATAGAAGCCGAGTATAATATAGCCGATGAATTCAATAATACTAACAACATATTCAATAAAATATGCGTTTTCAAGAAGTATAAATTGGGGTTGATAATAAATGGAAGATATTGTTAAATAGAATATCAATAAAGTGATAGCTTGTACGAATAAAGAAAAATAGTATGATGATTCAATAGTAAACATATTATATTTTTATAATATTACAATATAATAAAAATGGATGGTAAGTGGATTGTTTGTTTTGAAGAATTAAATACATATAAGATAAAAAAAGAATATATTGAAATAAATTCAAAAATAAAATTTAAGGGTAAACCTGTTTATTATTATTTTAATAAAGAATGGGTTGGAAATTTAGTAGACATGCTTTCACCTGAACATAAAGCAATAATTATGGGTTTTAACTCAAATGTAAAATCAAAAGTAAAATTTACTATGCTGGGTGAAAAAAAAGGTGGTAAACGAACACGACGGTCACGTAATAAGAAGAAACGACACTCGGGTACTAGAAGTAAAAGGACCGCCGGTAAGTTTTCGTTTTACAATATATTAGTAGTAATAATTGCTATGATTTTGACTATAAATTTATTTAACATAAATGCGGGAAATAGGAAAAAGGATATTGAAAATTTAAATAGGGTATTTAATGATGAAATAAATAAAGCATTTGAAATCAATTCAAGTTTAGCAATTGGAAATAATTCAACACTAGCACTTGAAGAAAGTGAATTTAAAATCAATGTAATTCAAGATGAAAGTATAGATGGTAAGCCAATAATTTCAGAAATTAGAGACACACCGTTATTATCTAAGTTAGTGGCAGCCGCTAGTTCAGCTGCTGTTATAGAAATATTGAGGAAAGGTTCATACAATGATTTCCTTTTTGACGTGGTTTGTTTTAACATAGGAGGTGAACTGAAAGTAGTTCACGATAGTATACCAGGAGTACTTTCTAAAGGTTTACCTACACCGATAGATGACAGTATATTTGAAAAATTAACAAAAGAAATTGCAAGAAGTATAGCTCAAATATATGGACCAGATAAGTTAGGAAAAAATTTTTATGCAAGATGGTCTTTAAGAGATTTAGTTCCTATTCTACAAATACCAGGACTTCCTTCCGCAGCAGATGGGGATCATGTAGATATGCTCGGTTCAATGCAAGCAGCAACCTTTGGAATGAACGAATCACTTGTAAAGCATCCTGACTTATATAATATGTTAAGCGCTAATCCTATGTTAAAAGCAAGTATGTATGGATGGGACGGAGCAAACGCGGATTTAACCTCTAGACACGTAGAGGAAGTAGTAGGTTTTAGATACTTAAATGTAAAGGATTATGTTGCTAAATTGCTTAGACTTACATTAACAACAGAATCGGATAAGAAAACATTCATGCAATATGATCCAAATTCAACAGTGTTTGCACAACAACTTACTAGAGATTCCGATGGAAAAGTTAAGGTGGCGACGTCTCATTTTGGAGCGCCATCACAAACAACTCTAGAGATTGATGAGGATGGTAATAGAATAATAGACAGAAAATCAGAAACATGGCATCGTTTACTACTAAGAGTTTCAACAGGTAAGTTAAGTGATAAAGGAATTGAAACAATTCTAGAAACACATTATAGAGAGAATAGTGGAAAGAAAAAAGTAAAAAATAGTGGAAAGAATAAAGTAAAAGGTAGTAAAAAGAAAAAATAGGTTACATTTAGTAGAAGATGTTATAAAAAATTGAAATATAGTTATAATAAAAAGATAAGGTATAGACAAGCAATAAAAGAATATAAGAAACAAACAAACAATGAATACGAAGATTGGTGACATGAACATGAATATGGTGATAAAGGAAGAGCTGAATATTTACTATAATTGGAATATTATCATAGTTACTTTTGAATATGATAATATTATGACAGAAGAAGAAGATGATATGATAGATTATGATTATGATGATGATTATATGAATATTTAGAGGAGGGTCCATTCAAGTTTATAGCGGACATTTTGAGGGTCATTAAAAAAATAGGTAACATTAATAATTTGTTTTTTAGTTTCTAGGGCATATAAACATTTTTTTAATTCAGTAGATTGAATATTATCGGAAGTCCAGGCGGGATTAGGAATAATACATTTTAAATAGATATTGGCTTCATCAGTATCACAAATAATGAGAGAAAGTATATCTTTAGAGAGTTTAGTGTTAATTTCTTGTGGCATCCAAGCTAAATAAAGTAGGCTATCTTTTTTAGAACTTTGAAAAAAAGATTCAAGTTTATTAATATGTTTAAGAATAGGGTTAGATTCGAGTGTTTTTTTTTGATTAGATGCCCATGCGAGAGGGTCATTAGAGTTTTCCCATGAATCTTTTTGTGAAATTTGTATGTCTTCCATTAATTCATTATACCATTGTGATTTAATAATATTAGTTTGTTGTGCGTTAATAACTTTTAAGTCTGTTTGAGGTAATTTAGAAGTTTGATATACATTTTTAATTAATGATAAAGAGAAAACGCCAGAAAGAGATAATAAAAATCTGAGAATATTATTCATAAGACTATAATGAGAATTATATTTATATAGTAAAAAATTGAAACATAACTTAGTATATATTAAATGGTGTGAGTAAGAGGAAATACAATAGAACATGTTTAATATTTACGATACAATCATTATTAATGATGCTGGTGAAGAAATTGACGACGAGTGTGCGATCAAAAAGGCGTTTAGTGGAACGTATATGAATAAGAAGATTGCTTATGTATGTGTAGGAGGAAAAATGAGTTCGTATGATAGGGTACAGCGTGTGCGTTCATTAATTCCAGAGGTGGTGGATATTTATACGCTGGAGGATTTTTATTTCAAGCGTAGTATGTTTAACATGAAGATTATTCAGATTGGACCGATTAATAGTTGTTATATGGATAAGGTGAAGTATATTGTGAATACAGCGAAGCCATATACTTATGTTCTTCAAGGTAATCTTGGAACGACAGTAAATTCAAAGGGGGATAGTAAAGAGGCAGCGGAATATTTATTTGAAAATGCGGAAAAGGGAGAAATGGTGGATGGACCATATCCGAAGTTTAATTATAGTAATACGATGTATTTTGGAAAGAGGATTCAGGAGGAGATTATTAAGCTAGGACATAAGAATACGCTGGGTCGTGCGCCGCCGTCATCATATACGGTACATCTGGTTGGTCCGGGTGGTGCGAATTATGAGTCAGTAAAGTCGTTTTATAAGGTAGTTGGTAATACAGAACTAAATGTAGTAATACCGACGAAGGAGTGTTTGGAAAATGCGAATAAGTATTTCGCGGGAGTGAATTATAATGAAGAGTTTACTAAAAATAAGATGGTTGAGTTTAATCAGACGGAGTATACTCAGAAACTAGGGCTAGCGCAGATGTTGACAGTATTTCAAAAGATTTTTGGATTGGGTGATGTGATTCTATCATCGGATAAGATGTTTGATGAGCCGGAAAATATGATGTCATATAGTGTATATTATCATCTGATGAAGACGAATCCGAATACAGATATGACGCCGGCGTATGATCTAAAGGCGCTGCATGTTGGTATGACAGGTATTAAGGATGCTAGTGTGGAAGACATTATGTTATATAATGATTATTATAGAATTTTGAAGCCGGTGGTGGTGTTTATGGTATGTATGGTATTTATTAAGATGGTTGTAAAGGTGTGTTAGGGTGTGTTTGATAAAAAAATAAGAAAAAACAATATATTTTTTTTATATTTTATGTTTTTTGTCACTATGATTACAAAATAAATTCAAGAAATAGAAACATAATAAATCGTATAAAATATGGGATAAAGATAGCGAGCATAAAGAGTTTAATTTTTTTGAGTTTTAGCATTTTAGTAAGTTTAGATTTATCATTTTCATATAGAGAGCGCATAGCGTCAATAGATTCAAAAGTTAAAGATTGATAAATATCAGAAATAGTGGGTATATGGTGGTGTTGGTCGTGAAGTAAAACAGATGCGGCGGCCATGACAGAACCGTAAATGAGTTCTTTTTTAATAGATTTTGGTGAAAGAGGTAGCATGGACATTTGTAGAAGATTAGACTCGCTTCTAGAGACCCGTATAGGTGTAATTTTATTTAAGAGAAAAGGGTCACTTTTAATTTTTCTAAGTGGGTTGTTGACGAAGGCGGTCATATAAAATTATTGTAAGATATGTATAAATAATTTTATAAATCAATTTTTAATTAAAGTGACAAAAAGTGAGAAAATATAGAATATAGTTTTTAACTTTTTTACTCCTACGGATGTCAGCGAAGCTGACGGTAAAAAAGTTAAAAACTATAAAAAATTCATAAAAAACTATTATTTTAAGAGTATATTAGATTTAAGATTAGAACTAAGATTAGAATTAATATTTGCGATGGGTTTTTTTATGTTGTTTTTTACGGTGAGTTTTTGATTTTTTATGATGTGATTTTTTATGATGTATTTTCGACTTTTTATTTTTTCTTCTAGAACGTTTTCTTGTACCACCTTTTGCCTCCTCCATGTCCGCGACGAGCGCCTGCTTGGCCGTCACCGCGGACTCGATCTCGGTGACCTGCGCGCTCGCGGCGCCCGACTCCCTGAGTTTCGCGAGCGTCTCCTGGAGCTCGGTGATCTCTGCTTTTAAGAGGCGTTCAATCCCTTTTCTCCTGTTCATATTCTTCACCCCGGGCATCACGCCTTTGCCGTAGCCGAACTCCTGATGAGCGCGGTTCTTTCTCTCTTCTCTCTTTTGTCGCATACTAATCACTGTCTGTATCTTCGTAGAATGTTTTTCATCCTCACTCTCCGCAGCGTCACGTTCCTCTATCGCATTATATACCGCTGATTTATCTATGATATCGTCCTTAATATCCTCCAATTTGCTATCCCTAATGCGATTTAACTCATCAACAACCTTTTTTTTCGCCACGTCCCTAGTGTTAGAGATTGACGACGTCATCCGCCGCAAACTTCTTTCGTACGCTTCTATTTCCATGAGGCGGGCATCGAACGGATCCCCGTGCATGAGCGTCTCGAGCTCGCGCACCTTCTCTTCGTGTTCGGGCTCGGCAGGAGTATTCATAATATATATATATATATATATATACTAAAATAGATAATTTTGTCAACGCTGCGCGTTGATGTGTTTGGTTAAGTATGTAGATAGAAAAACTATTAGATAATTATAACTCGTTATGTTATTATGTAGTATAATAATTATATAAAAAATATAGAAAAAACATAAATATTTTTAACAATAACTCTTACTTATTATCTAGGTATTATTTGTAAAAATAATTGTAGTTACAATTTATGTTACAAATATTTTCTAATATTTTTTGTACTTACAAATATATTTACAATATTTTACCTACATAATAAGTAACAATTTCTTTAAATTCTTGAAATATTTTTACCTACATAAGTTAGTTTTGAGTTACAAATTCATGTTTTAGTTTATTTAGTAAATTTTTTTTTCTCTTAAAATAATAGTTTTTTATGAATTTTTTATAGTTTTTAACTTTTTTACTC
>Ga0181410_1000205_pt1 | contig 26189 bp, 23 predicted proteins | sample 33SPOviralmetaG_FD_130112 | JGI IMG/M metagenome (GOLD analysis project Ga0181410, IMG submission 130112) | Marine viral communities from the oligotrophic San Pedro Time Series (SPOT) site, San Pedro Channel, CA, USA - 33 SPOT_SRF_2012-06-20 | ecosystem: Environmental > Aquatic > Marine > Strait...
ATATTTTAATGCTCGCGAAATAGAAGGCATGATAGAAGAAGGTATTATTGAAATAGCACCTTTGGCTTATATGCGTGGCAGAACCTTTAAACATAGTTTTATACTTGCAGACGAAATGCAAAATGCAACACCCAACCAGATGAAGATGTTATTAACACGTTTAGGAGAAGGCTCAATGATGGCGGTAACAGGCGATTTAAATCAGGCTGATCGTATAAGTGATAATGGATTGATTAATTTTACACAATTACTAAAAAACAGCGATACGTCACACCTGGACATAGTCCAATTTGCAAAGGGAGATATAGAAAGACACAACGCAGTCAAAGAAGTTCTCGAAGTTTACGGGGACGGATAAAATTAAAAGAAGGGGGCTTTATGCCCCTTTCACCCTTGCTAATAAAAACTCATTTTTTGTATAGACAAATTTCCAATACGAACTTTTCATAGGCGGTTTACCGTTTTGATCATAGTAAGTATAACGAATAGTATATTTGTTTAACCATATCAACTTTCCACTATTACTACGTATAGGCCACCAAGCAAACTTGTCCTCATAAGAATGTTGCGGATCATCTTTTCGCCAGTTGGCACCCATCATAGGCTGTCTGCGATAGGAAAGATTTCTGCGATAACTTTAGCACATGCTACAGCCACATCCATATGTTCTTTTTGTGTACCATTAGCACTACGTAAATCAATATAGTGTACCCAACTACGTATTGTGCCATTCATATATAGGCGTGTTTTTGTTAAACCTTCTGGTAGTACCTTACGTGCTACTTCTTTAGCAATACCATTAGCAATAGCCCAGTCATATGCTCGACCTGCTGTATAAATTACATCTTGTTGCTTTTCTTCCCAACCAACAATAAGTTCGGCCATACCTTCTTCAGCGATATCAACTTCAATTGAATTTTGTCTATTTTTATTATCTTGTAAACGTGCTTCACTAGTAACAAATACTTCTTTCATTTCATTTGGATTTGCATAACGCTGTGAAAACTCTTGGAATGCAAAACTACGATGACGTACAATTTGATGTGCAATATCGCGAGTTGTTTCAATTTCAATAACAGCATTGACCATTTCTAAAGGTGACCAATGTTGATGTTTGATCAAATACTTAATTAAACGTTCACTTGTTTCTGTGTTGATCTGTGCGGCAGGATTTGATACCTTTGCACAAAATGCAATTAATTCTTGCAGATCTGTTAAACCTTCTGCTTCAAACTCATCTGTTGCTTTACTATAACTTACTAATCTAGCGGCCATGGCGCTTTCCCTTCTAGTTCTTCAATACGTCTTTTAATAAAACCTATTGCTGTGTGTATATGTCCCGTGTCATGTTCTCGTAACAGGGTTTTGTAGTATTCTACTTCTTCTCGTAATACGTCTAAGCGTACTATATCATTTATTAGTTTTTTATTCTTAGTCACCATTTCCTGGTTTCTCCGAGAAATGGTTTTCAAACTTATTTGGAACTCCATTCATCTCTTCTGCTTCTTCTGGTGTTGGTTTGTCGTCATGTACTGCTGTAACTACAGGCCAAAGATCTGAATACTTAGAATTAATATTCATCCATTTATCTAACTCTGTTCCTTTTAATGTATGATCTGCAACAATAGCATCTGCCGGGCATTCCGGCTCACACACTCCACAATCGATACATTCGTCTGGATTAATAACAAGCATGTTTTCACCTTCATAAAAACAATCTACAGGACATACTTCGACACAATCCATATGTTTACATTTAACGCAATTATCAACTACTAGATATGTCATATTACTCCTATTTTTGTGGTGCTTCAAATAACCATGTTGTAATAATATACTTATTAGAAGTTCCAATAGGAGGATTGCCTCTATGTGTATGTGTCCAATCTGCTGGAAATACTAACAACCTACCTTCTTTAGCATTAACACGTTTATTTTGATATAAAAATTCTGTTTCGCCTGCATTAGGAATATCATTAAGATATAATTGACAAACAAGTTTACGCTTTGAATATTCGCCTAGTCCTTCGTAATGCCAAGTATGAAATCCGCCGCCCGGTTTAATTCTTTTCATTTTCAATTCTTCGCCTGCTAAAGGTGTCTGGCTTAGAATACTAAAGTTATCTTGATATAAAGGAATTACTTTTTCCCAAAGAACTTGAAAAAAGTATTCTGTATAATATTTGCGTACATATTGTATAGTATCAGGATTGTTAAGAAAGATAGCATCTTGATCTACACTGTGTTTTAGTTCTTTTGGTTTTTGAACCATTGGTAAATCTGAACTTGATTCAAAAAATTTAATTAGTTCTTTAATATATTGTGGATCAAATACATCTTCAAATATACCTATAAATCCATCAAATTCTACTTTTGGTTCCATTACAATCTCGCTAATCTAATCAATGTTGCCGCTAAATTAATTTCAGGGTCTACAACTAGTGTATGATCTACTAGTCCTTGTTTAATAGTTAGTACTGCACTATCTTGTTTTTCTTCGTCTCCGAACAACTCAATGTTGTCATATAACCAACGATAAATTTCTTCCATTTCTTCTGGACGTACTGCGCCACATAGCATCTTACGTGCTTCTGTAATCTTGCCTGCTTTAAATAATTCAACCATATCCAGTTTCCAGTCTGCTTCACCTGTGTCACCTTCGTTTGGTTTTAACAAACTGTTGTCTTGTACGTTCATCTGCACTGTGTTAATGCATTTACGCAAGTCTGGATATGTTGCTTTTACATATGTATCAAGTGTGTCCAAGTCTGGAGTAACACCTTCTGTAATTAAAATCTCTGCAACTCTTGCTGTAAATTCTGTTTGATCTATTTTAGCAATGTGAAAACCTTGACAACGACTGTGCAAAGCAGGAATAACACGGTTGGGGTAATTGCAAGTAAGAATAAACCTTGCAGTGGTGTGATATTCTTCCATAACTCCACGTAGTGCCGCTTGAGCATTTGGACTAAGATAATCGGCCTCATCAAGTAATACAATTTTAAAGTCTCCAAACGGAATCATTTGTACAAAGTTAACAATCTTATCTCTAACATCATCGACACTATTTGTACGACTTGCATTGATCTCTAATATATCTAAGTCATTAACTTCAAGTTCATTAAACAATAGTTTTGCAAGTGTAGTTTTACCAATACCTGCATTTCCACTAAACAGCAAATGCGGAATAGTTTTGTCTTTAATCCAATTTTTTACTTGTGATCGTTGTGCTTCATCTCGAAACACATAGCCGTCAACAGTTTTTGGACGATATTTCTCTACCCAAAGATCTCTCATTTCTTTTTATTCTCCATACCCATGCCTACTAAAATTAAAAAGATATACAGTATAGGCCATGCCCATCCTGTTAAGTAGTTTGTAATATGAAGGATCATAAGTGCTATTCCAGCCGCACCTGCTGTACCAATACCAGTATTTTTTTGTTCAGGTAATTTCATGTTCTACTCCTAATATACTTTATTATATAGGATACTAGCAAGAAAGTCAAGACTTTTTTGCAATATTTTGGAGTATTTCTGAGAGAATCTCTTTTATTTCTTTAATTTCTTTTTCAATGTTGAACGATTGTTCTTTTGGAGGGTTTGGCATGTTGACTTTAGATATTGCAACACCTTGTTGTTCTACTTTACTAAGTTTCATATTTCAAATTCTTCTTCAACAGTTTCTTTAATTAATTCTTGTTCCGGACGAATGGGCTCTAACCATGTATCAGCAATATATGCTCTAGGACTAGGACCAAACAAACTAGATAAGTCTTGTGCTTCAATCCACCAATGGTGATCGGTTACAGCACATTGACATGGCATATCTCTAAATTTAAACTGTTCTCCTTGTTTAAACTTACCAATGTAATCTACGACTTTAACAACACGCCCAATATTCTCTGGTCGTACTGAATATATAATCTTAGCAAAGTCGCCTTGTTTACATTTCATGTTCTTGCTCTAAATCTTTCGTATGCTTTCCATAATTCCCATACTACAAATAGTATAGTGGCTGTTGTAAAACCACCACCTACTAATGTAAGAATTACTAAAACTTGCATTACTTTAGCGAAGAGTGCTATAACTAAGAAGTCATACCATTCAAAGTCGTTAAAGATCTCCATCTTTTCTATTCTCTGAATAGTGAACATCAAACTCGCCACCTGGGTAACGTGATTTCAATTTATTTACATTCTCTGCTAAGACGTCATTAGGGTTGAGGCCCAAAGCACGGCAACTATTAATCCAGTACCAAGCAATGTCACCCAATTCTCGTTTAGCATGAAAAATTGTGTCTGCATCCAAAGGCTTACCTTGGAATATACATTTTTTAACAATTTCAGCAAATTCGCCTCCTTCACTGGCCATTCCAATTGAACCAGTTAATAGTAGTGCCATGTTAACACCACTGTCTTTTTCAAGTTTTTCTAACTGTGAAGTTAGAGCACCTGTTTCATTACTTTGTACTGAAGTTACTTCTTGTACAAAATCTTTGTACTTATTTAGATCTACGTTTTCCAATTTAGCCTCTTATGTTGCGTTTACAAACCCGCTAGGGTCAACTGCGTCCGGAGCATAGTCGCCTACACTACTTCCGCTCATTAGTACATCGTTTGGTTTTTCATCTGCGTATGCAAGTACACTTTCTGATTCAACCATTCGTAATACAATTTCTTCTTCGCCTTCGTTAGTCATAGTTACTCCACGTGTCCAACGACCGTGTTCTATAAGTACCCATTGACCAATTTCATAAGGATCCTTGTTTCTAGGACCTTTCGAATGTACTTTACCCCAACGTGGGTAAATGCCTCTAACATTACCGTCATCGTCACCTAAAATAATTCCACCTTTAGTAGTTTGTTCACCAAAGTGCATATCACTTACAAGTAATCGATTACCGACTGCTGTTAGGTTACCTTCAAATTTTGCTAACGTATCCACTTATTCACCTCTTGGCACAAAATTGCCGTCTGCATCTTCTACCCAATTATCATCAGCATCTTGTGCTTCAACTGCTTTTGCTTTTTTAGCATTTTCTACTGATTTCTTTTGAGCCTTAGTTTGAACAGGTTCTGCTACTTCTTCTACAGGTTGCTCAATTGTTGCTTGTTCGTCTGGAGCCGCTTGTGGATGCTCATCGTAATAATCACGTAATACTTCATCACGATTCTTAACAATTTTGCCACCCGGTCCAAGTTGGTCACCACGTGCATTAACACGGGCATTACCTACTGCTGGAGTTAGTTCGTTACGCTGACGCAACGTATCCATATCAATTTTCTTACCTTGGAAAGTTTGGTAAGATTTTTTTTGTTGTTGTCTTACAGGCATAAAATACCTCCTTTTATTATATTAGTACTTATCTCAAGAACTCTCTCCAATCCAGGCCAAACTGGATTGAATCTATTTTGTGTACACCTATCAAATACAGCACATAACTTGCTACACTTGATCCACGTCCTACACCCCATACAATGTTATTCTCACGCATAAAGTCTACTAGATAGATCATATATCGTAATAGGTTGTGCATATCACGTTGTTTGTACTGTTCCATTTCTTCCCATATACGATCTTGTACATGTTGTTCGCAGGGTGTTTCTGCTTTGCCTAGTACATATTCATATACATTAATGTCTTTGTATTCATCAGGCATAAACCATTCACCTTGACATACACCGTCAAAAGTCTTTTTGTCTACATCTAATGGAATATACTTTTGTAGTTTGTTAAAGCCTTGTTCTTCCATAGCATCATTAAACTTGTCTACATCGTCGTCTGCATCGCACAATACCACATGGACCTTGTCTGCATGACCTGCATAGATCATATCAACTAAGTCTTTATTTGTAAATCGCGGGATACCGAGAGAGTCTGTTTTCATAAGCATACATGTATTTTAACTGATATTAATCAAATTGTCAAGTGAATTATCGTCATCTTGACTATTAATTTTTGGTTTGGCTCTACGGCCTTCCATCTCTGCTTTATACATATCAAGGATGGCTGTGATTTGTTCTTTTACTTGTGGATTCTGAGTCATCCAGAATTTTTTATTTAATGTAAGAATTTTGTCTTCTATTTCGTTGTCAGACAATAAGTCAAAACTTTGTACTAATGGATTAAAGGACGGTATCGAACTCACCTAAATATTCTCCGTAGACTGTTTGCCCGCCGTCGATAGTCCAAAATCTGTAGATGTATGGATGTATATTATCGTCGATTGTTGCTGGATGTGCAAAGCCTGTTGCTACTTTAATACTACCACTGTTTTCTGTATCAAAAGTTACTGTGTCTGCTTGACTGCGTCCACGTAATTCAATTAACACTTCTGCGTACTTACCACTTGTTGGCCAATCAGCAAGTTGTAATGTAATGCCTGTACTGTTAATTGTGTAAGAATGATATGTTGCTATTTCGTAACTAACTGGTCTAACACCTGCTGAACTTAGCACACCACCGCTATAAAACTTTTGTGAACCTTGTGTAATTACTACATTGTTAATAGTATTACCTTGCATGTTAGTAATTGCATCGTTATTCTTAACTGTGTTTGTATCTAATGCTGTTAAGTCTGCATGTGCATTAGTTAATTCGTCTTTGACTTTAGTAAAATTATCTCTAAAACCTTGCGAATCGTTATCTTGTCCTGCTCGAGGATAATCTGCATCAATTGATGCAATATTCGAACTACTTGTATTAATGGCCATATCTTATTCTCCTACACATATTTATCAGTGTTATGCATTATAGTTATATTTTCCGAACAGTATATATTGATCATTTGAGTTACCTACAACGCTATCTATAATATATCTGTCAATTTCAATGTCTAAATCCTTAAAATCGTATGTTCTATTTCGTAAATTTATCATTATTTCGTTACTTTTTCCAGGCTTACAGTAACATAACGGAATTGCTAAAATAAAGCCTGTTTCTTGTTCTCCAGCAACTTGTGGTGTACGCATCCATAAAGGTAAAAAGTCATACTCAGTACGCCCTAGTGTCTTTATACTGTCTTGCATATTTGTAATATTGCTTATATATTTTTTACCCTGTCCGCCACTTGCTAATACAGCATCGCTATCTGTTTTTACAACATTATCTTCACCAAATACAAACGGGTCTGTATCTGTGTTTTCTGTAGCAGTTAGTGTTTCATTTGTTGCTATTGTGTTTACTGTATCACCTAAATCTAATTGTGTATCGTCAGTCATAAATTTGTACTGTTCAGTATTTCTATTAACACTAGATCCATCAAGTAATGTTGGAGTTCCTTGACTATGGTTACTACGCTGTGCCAAGTCTGCTTTTAATTGCATTGAACCTTGTTGTACAAATGACTTTTTTGTTTCACCTGTTTTGGCTTTTGCAGGATCAATAAGTTCTACATATATAACTTCGTATACAACATTTTGTGTACCTGGAGTTTTGGCTACCGCACTTTTTAAAGAACCAACATTAAATCTACGCTTTCGATGCCATTTTTGACTTGCTATTGCAAACTGATCAATTGTTGCAGTTTCAATACCTGCGTATGCTAATATTTTGACATCACGTTGAATTCCAAAGTTTGGATCATTTGGTCTATAAATACTTGTCGGCGGAAAGTTTGCAGGGTTACTAATAAACTCCTGATATGCTAATCGTTTATTTTCTTTTAGGAAAGGCTTCATAAACAAGTTACTATACTGTCTATCATCATCGTCTATTACATTAATAGTAAATTGCTTAGTTGTTGCACTAAATCCAAATCTATCTTTTGCTTCGACTGTAAACGTATATGTTCTATCAATACTTGTAGTATCGTTATCAAATGTCATGTTGTCGTTATCAAAAAATGTTAATCCATCTTTTTCACTATCACCAAATTGTACGACAGTACCTGTAATTTCACCATTGTACTGTAGTGTAAGTCCTGGTGGCAAACGTCCGCTACTTAGCGTATAATATAAAGGAGCATCAGGTACTGTTGTAGTGCCTTGTACTTTAAAAACACTAATTTGATTAGCCGGTATTGATCCTAGGTTTTTATTACTTGTCCAAGCAATAGTACTATCTACTTGACCTAACAACGTTACTGTAAAAGTTTTATCTTTAAAAGTTGCTACACTTAAAACATTATTATCAACAATAACTAATTCTGCTCTAACTGTAAATTTATATTCTTTTGTTATAATTGGTTGGTATGCAACTCTGCCTGCTATTTCACCAGTATTAACATCTATAGACATTCCATCTGGAATTACACTGTTTGTACCATCATCATTAAGTGGCATTAATTTATATCTTACTGCACCTTGTTGGTTTTCGTTTTTTAGAACTTCTAAGAATAATGTAATATAGTTGTTTGCTCGACGAAATCCAAAATCTTTCGGAGTAATCCAAACCGGAGTTCTAATATATGTGTTATCTGCTGTAAACACACCTGTTGCAACTTGTACAACAACATTGTCTGCACGTAAGAAATCTTCACCAACTACGTAGATAATAAAGTTTCTTTTTACAACATCAATGCCGTCACTTACACTAACTTTAAATTCGTAGTATCTGTTTAGTTTTTTTGGAGGATTATAAACATAATTAGATAAAAGTTGTCCTTGAAAAAACAATGTACTTTTATTACTAAAATCATGCAAGTACATATCGTAGTTACCAGTATCATACTCACCAACTTTAGATTTTTTATCTAATGCAAGTAATGGTTCAACTACTCCTGATATTTTACCTGTTCTTGACATATTGATGCCTGGAGGTAATATCCCGTCACCTTTATCTATCCAAAATTCTAAACTTTTGCCTTCTGGTAAATCAACATCAGTTGCTACTAGTTGGAAATCAATAATTTCATTGTCTAATATAAAGTATCGATTGTTTAAAGGACTATTACCAATTGGAAGTCTACCTTCTTTAGTTTTCCAAACTGGTTCATCAGCACCATTTACTACTATCTTATAAGTTCTATCTTCAACATCATTATTTAATGTAGAACGTAATACAAATCTAAATGTTGTAGTTCTTTCAACTTGAAGTGGTGTTCCGATAATATTATTTTGATATATTCTTAATCCTGGAGGTAAATCACCTGCAATAATTTTTAAACTGTCTGGACTGGCTACAAGAGGTAATCCTAAAGAAATAGTTTCTTCTTCGTTAGTTGTAACGAGTACGGTACCCGATGATTGTGTCCAATTTGACATAGTTTAAAGTGTCCCCATATCACTGCTGTATAACCCAGAAGATGTTATAGTACCATAATCAACATCAAACGCAAGTTGCATGTACTCTGCATGACTTGTAATATTTGGAACAATATCGCCAAATTCTAATTGAGTACTAAAAACTTCACTACCTTGACTTGATGTGTCTGTAATAGTTAATGTATTACCAACTAAATTAGTTGTAATACCTGCGCCACCTATAATACGTAATGTTTCACCATCGTCTACATTCATACTACCACCGTCAGTAACTACTAACATGCCCTGTAGATCTGTGCTAATTTGTATGTCGTTCCCTGCAACTGCGGCAACAGTCATTCCTGTACCTGCTGTAAGATTTTTAAATGTTAATTGATCGCCAACTTTGCCTGCAAATACAGCAACGCCTGTTCCTATACCAGCACCTGTTGTTGCTTCTGGTTGACGTAAATCTAGTTCATCAAAGTTTTCGTTTACTTTACGAAACGCTTCTCTTAGATCATCACCTGTGCCATCGTTAGCAATATTACCAATGTTTATATTTTGTATTGTCATAATCTTTTCCTTATACTGTATTTATTATTAACTACCATAGAAGATACGTATTGCACCTTGTGTACCATTGCTACCATTCTGACCTAAGAACCAGTAATATGTATATGAATAACTGCCTGAAATTATAGTTTGGGCTCTAATTCTTCCGCCAGCGCCGCCTCCGCCACCACCGCCATATGGACTACCTGTTGCTGTACCACCGTTGCCTCCGGATCCTGCTAGTAGGTAATTATAAGGACCTGTTCCTAGAGCAGGTGCGTCAGAACCTTGACTTCCTGTATTTGTGCCTCCATATAAATGGCTACCACCACCGTTGCCTCCGTTAGCCTTTTTATGATAATTATATCCTCCAGTACTTCTGTGAAACTCTCCATTGCCCATGCCGCCATTGCCTGCGTTTGATGTACCGCCACCACCGCCTGCTTTTACTAAGTATAAACTGCCTCGATTTTCGGCATCGCGTCCAGCCTTGCCTGCATTTGCGGCTATACTTGTAGTATTGTCATTAGCCCATGTTGATTGCGATACTAATCCTCCTGCTCCACCAGTATTGCTTAATCCACTTCCCTTGCCACCAAAGGCCGATAAAATAGCAGGACCGCTTGTACCAGAATAGTTAGGATCACCACTATACCATATAATAGTATCTCCTCCATTGGTAGCGGCTGTTTCGTGGCTTGATTGTGGATAGTAACTCTGTGGACTGTTTAAGGTTTCAAAAGGTGAGTTTGTACTCATAGTACCACCACCGCCTGCTTTTCCTATAGTAAAACTAAAAATTTCTCCCGGCGTAACTGCTAAGTCAATAACAGAAATGTAACTACCACCTCCGCCACCGCCTCCGGATCCATATGAATAACGTCCTGGTGCTCCACCTCCGCCACCGCCTATTGCTTGTATAGATACAGATGTTATTCCTGTAGGAACAGTCCATGTTTGTGGACTATCACCGCTTTGTGTAACTGAACTAAAAACTGCTTCGCCGGATGTTGATTGACTAGTATCGTTTATAGTTATATCAGTTGAAATAGCAGTGCCGTCTAATGTAAGCGTAAGTGTTTCTGTTGCCATTTTAAAATTCCTTAATCTGTTAAATTATCTTCAGTAACATTAATAGTAATAGTTGCACTATTGTTAAGAATTGTAAATGTCCCAGTTAAACTTACTCCGCCAATATCTGCACTTGATACACCAGTAATAGTGTATGCTACATTGGCACCATTTGCTACATTTGTTGTGTCTAGAGTAATTGTGAAACTTCCACCTTCATCTACTGTTGACTGACTTGAGGATAATGAATATGTTGGTAAAGATATTTCTGGTTCTACTTGTAGACTTGTATCTAGTACCATTTTATATTCTACAAATCCTGATACTGATGTGCTTGTAGTACCGTTTACTAATCCGCCTGCTGTTGCTAACGTATCATCTACTGTTCCGCCTGTAGTATGAACTGAAATTGGAGAATTTGAATCTATACTAACACTGCCATGTATTTCATATGTCCAATCCTCAACAGTTAATGTACCCGTACCATCTGCTTGATTTATTGGAACACTAGCAATTACTCCGCCAACTCTACCTAAACTTGTTTGTGTACTAGATATTCCGTAACCACTTACCCATAATCTATTATTTGGATTTAATGTATTATCTAAACTACATTTATAAAGTCCTACGTTTAAATTAGAACTAGCATTTGTATGTAAATTTCTAAACTTAGCATTACCAAGGTCTTCACTGAATGATATAACCATACCGCGTTTGTTAGTATTAGTACTATCTAAGTTTTGTTCACCAACTGCAAAAATTTTATTATTTCTTGTATCAAACTCAACATCTCTTAATTTTGGTTTTGTTACTCTATAGTCTTGTGTAATACTTTGTTCACCGATGTCATTTAATACCCAATCAGTTGTAATGTCACCAGTAAGTGCGTTTAGTTTAAGAATGTGTGATTGTTCATAACCAGAATCTGGAGTATCTACATAACCAAGACCAACTATTGGATTGTCGTTTTGATCAATTGTAATACCTGCTGGTTCAAACCCTGTACCTGTTGCGGCCACTACATAAAAGAACTTAGCATATTGTAATGTTAAAGAACTATTAAATTTACGAACAAATACTGTTTTTTCAGTACCATCACTTTTTAATTCAGATCCTGTAACATATATGTTACCTGTACTGTCTACAGCAACATCGTGTGCAACACTTAATTTATCACTCGGAGATACTTTTCTAACAGTCAATACGTCACCGTTTGTTATATCTACTTTCATCATCCACATGCCACTATTCAAGTTTTGCAAATAGTTTGCACCTACTACAACAATATTACCATCACTTGTAAATGCCATTTCCTTAATACCTAAAGCATTACCGTCACTGTCCTGATAACTGCGTTGCCATAACACTGTTCCTGATGCATCTAATTTTGTAATATAAGCATCACTAGGATAATCAACACTTGGTACATTAGTTTCCCAGTTCCATGATCCACTGTACCCTGTATAAATGTTTTCACTGCTGTCAACAATCGCACTTGTTAAGATATAGTTTTGTGTAAATGTACGTCTCCAAATTGGAGATCCCCTGTCAGTGTACTTAATTAATGCACAAGTTTTATTGTTGCCACTATCAAGTTGTTCAATAACAACTGAAGAAGCACTACCTGCATGTGCAACAAATTGGAACGTTGTATTATCTGAACGTGAAGTAGTAGGTCCGTAATGTGTAGTTGCCCAATGCTTATCTGCAATATAAATTTCACCATTCATATCAGTGTGTATACTACATTGATAATGCTTACGTCCACCTACTGTAGGAGTATAACTTACTGTTGCATTAGTTGTACCTTGATTTGCAACTGCATTTGTTTGATTTGCTGTTCCACTACCTTGTACATCTTTAATATAAAACGGATGTCCGCTTGCATTAATTGTCCAAGAAATAGTATCATTTCTATCAAATACCAACGGAGGATTTAATCCACTAATTGTTCCATTTCTATCACTTCCTGAATTCCAAACATATCCACTTGCGCCACTATTTGTAACTTGTCCTGTTAATGTTTCTTGAGTGCCATCACTTGTGTCGTTAATTGTTACATCAATACTTTGAGCATTATCAGTCATGTACGGTAGATAAAAGTTTTCATTAACTTGTGTAGTTTTTGTTAGGTCTTCAATTAGTTTAAGATTAAATGTTTCTGTGCCATCAAATGTATTATCTGCTGTAACTGTAAAAGTTTTACTATTTGCAACCTGTGTAAGTGTACCTCTAATATTTCCGTAGGTTGTAACTAATCCAGCCATGTCAATATCTGCTGTTCCTATGCCTGTAACTTCATAAGGGAATAACACTTGCGGAACTGTTGTACTAAGATTATTAGTTACTGCTACTGTAAATGTACTGCCTTCGTTAGCATTAGTTTTATTAGACGAAAGTGTTAATTCAGGCGCTTCAAATTTATCTCTACTGCCTGGATATCTAATCCATATTCCACCGTCTTGTCCTGACTCTGCTCTAGTTGTACTACCAGAAGTTGCAAGACCCATTACAAGCACTCCGCCTGCACCTGCGCCAACTTCATAACTTGCTGTTGCAGGAGTTACAGTATCAACATTATTTCCTGCCTCACCAGCAACACCTGTGGTTACATTTCCTGCACCGCTTATTGTTAATGTTGGAACTGTTGTGGACGCAAATCCTCCACGTAGACCTGTAAGTTCTTTTGTAAGTGTTGTACCGCCACCTCTTGCTCCGTAAGTAATACCAGTACCACTTTGCCAGTTAGCAACATAACCATGTCCGCCACCTGTGCCTCCAGTTAATGCTGGAAAAACTGTATCATTTCCTTCAGCATGTAAAATTACTTCTGCTAATTTTGTTGTGTTTAAGTCTGTAGCACTTGTTGCAACACCGCCTCTAAATTCAATTATAGTAACTGGTTCATCTGCTGTGTAACTTCCACTTCTTATAAATGTTCCACTGCCGTAAGTTGTTGTTGTTTCAATTGCACTTGCACCATTTTCAACTCCGCCGAATGTATATTGTGCATTAGATCCTGACAACACAATGGTTGCTTGAGATCCAAAATCTTTACCTAAACTTTTATAAACATACTTAGGTGTAGCAGTACCATTACGTATTAGTACATAATATGCATCATAGTCAACTCCGGCATTTGTCCAAGTTCCTGATTGTGCTAATACTGTTTTAATTTTTTCTCCTAGTATATACGCATACTCGTCATCATAATCATTAGAGCCTCCACTTATAACATCTAGTGTAACTCTTATACCACCTGAGTAAGTTATATTATCACTACGTACATTTCCTGTAGTAGTGCTAGTCCAGTTGTATGGTGATGTTTGGGCGTTACTAGGATCTAGTACAACGTTATATGGAGTTCCGTTACCGCCGACCGAGCCAGCACCAGCACCGCCGCCACCGCCTCCAACAATCGCTGAACCTAGTTGAAATCTCATTGAGTCACCACCTGCGCCACCTGCTTTACTGATTGTAAATGCACCAGTTGTTGTTCCACCTGCGCCGCCTAGTTTTCTTTGGTAAGGACTTATACTGTTAATTGAAACTGCTGTACTTGTTTGTCCGCCTCCTGCTACATAAGTAGTTCCGGCGTATGTAATTGTAGTATCGCCACCGTTGTTGTTACCTGTTCCTTTTGCACCAACATTATAAGTAATAGATTGTCCTGGAGTTACTGAAAGGTTATTAATAATACCAACTGCACCTGCTCCACCGCCACCAGTTACTTGTCCAGCACCAAGCGCGGCTATTGTACCAGCACCAGCACCACCGCCAACTGCTAGAATACTCACGCTAGTAACATTTGCTGGAATTAAAAATGATCCAGATCCTGCTGTAGTTGCAATTTCATCACCGGCTACTAGTGTTGTACTTGTATCAATTATTGTTACTGTTGTGCTTACGTTGTCAACAGATGTAAGTGACATAGTAAGAGTTTCACTGCCTTCTGTTGTAAAATCTTCTGCCACTGTAAAGTTTATTCTTGTAACACTACCTACAACAAAATTTCCTGCAATTGATCCTGTGCTGAGATCAGTAGCACTAATTCCTGTTATTGCATATGGAAGTTGTACTCCTGGTACTCCGTTTGATACAACTAGATCAATATAAAAATCATCACCTTCGTTTACTTCACCTGTACTTGCAACAAGATTGTATGTAATAGGTGAATTACTTGTATCATTAATTTGTACATCAATGTCTTGTCCAGCCGCCGCAAAATTAAATGTTTCTGTACCTTCAAGTAATCCGTCTGCTGTAACAACGTATGTACGTGTAGTATCTGAACCTACAGTAAGAGTACCTGTTAGATCTGCATCACTAATATCTGCACTAGATACACCACTAATAGTATAAGGTATACTTGTACCTGTTAAAACATTTGATGCAGTAAGTGTAATTGTAAATGTTTCGCCTTCTCCAAGACTATCTCTTGAAGTTGTAAGAGCGTATTGAGCATCAGGTTTACTTGTGTCTACTAAAGTGACAGTAACAAATTTATTCTCAATATCAACAAGTGCTAATCTGAATGTTTCATTACCGTCATCAAACACATTATCTTCTGTTGCAGTAAAGGTTAGTACTTGATTAGTTCCTATAATGAATGATCCAGATAAACTTGCATCTGCAATGTCTGCACTTTCGACTCCTGTAATTAAATAAGGAACAATAGTTCCGTTAACAAGACCAGTTGTAGTTAATGTAACTGTAAAACTTCCACCTTCATCTACACTTGAAGCACTTGCTGTTAGTGCATAAGTTGCTTCTTGAGCACCAGCATCAGCAACAATAGTTTCATCGCCTGCAATAGTTAATACGTTTGCCTCGTTATATGGTTGGTGTGCATATGCATTTGTGCCGCCCATTAAACTTCTGTAGTTTGTGTAATCTGTTCCAGTATTACCATTTTCATCTAACTGTGTTTTAGCACTAGATGTTATCCATGCTTTTGTTTGTGCAGTAGTTGAACTAGGTTGTATTTCTCCATAGGTTGCAATTAGTCCTGCAATTTGTGGAGCCGCCATAGATGTTCCGCTTATGTTTGTTATTCTAAATGATGTGTCATTGTATTGTGCATCTGTGAATCTATTTGTTGTACTTGTTGCACTAAAAATATTTGTTCCCGGTGCATATACATCGACACCTGGACCTTTTTCAGAACTTTGTGCTACTTGTTCATTACCGTCTGCATCTAATGCACTGTCAATATTACCTACCATAAGTGCATTTGTACTATAAGGTGATGATCCTCTATGATAGTATTTTGTTTGTCCAAAACTTGTTGTATAATAATTGTTATAATCTGGATCAGTTGATGTTGCAATTTTATGATAGTTGTTGCCTGCGGCAATAACAACATGTACTCCTGCTTCAATTAATTCTTCTACATCGGCATCAACTGATGCAATCCTAACACCATGTCTATAACCTGTGCCATCAAATGCGCCTGTCATACCGTATGCGGTATTTTTAGAATTTCCAGTCCAAGATGCACCTCTATAGTTACCACCATTAATGTATAGATATCTACTAAAGTATCCCCAACTCATGTTTATTACTGTAGGACGTTTTTGTCCTGTTAATACATCTGGAGTTTTTGCTTTGTGCCATTCTTTAACAACATCAAAAATATCACTTATTGGCATTCCATTATTTGGATCTGAAGATCCTTCTAAGCCTGCAATCTTTATAGAATATATTCTTGAATTTTTAGCCCAGCCGTATGTTTTACCTGCGGCAATACCTGCACAGTGAGTACCATGACCATCATAGTCTGTATAAAATCCTGCGGGTAATGTTCCACTTACTACTGACTGTGCTTGGTACCAATCAATTTCTTGTACTCGACTAGTATTAAAAGAATCTTGGAATTCAGGATGGTCTGATTGTATACCGCTATCTTGTACAATAAAGTCAACACCTGTACCTGTAAGTGTATGTGTATATCCTCCAACAACTACTCCACTTGAGTTATAAGGATTTGATAACGCACTCATTCTACGTAAACCCCAGTTAATATTGTCTCCGCTGGATGCTGTTGACTTATTAAAATTTCCTACTTGTGTTGCAAATCTTTCAATACCAATATCGTCACGCAAGTCTGGTCTTAGTTCAACTGCTTCTACTCTACTATCATTTTGTAATTCAACTGCTTCTTCGTCAGTTAGTAAATAATGTGTATTTCTTTTTGATCCTGGTCTTTCGTTAGCAACTGTAACTGCTTTAGTTGGAACATAAGGTAACATATTTTGTGCTACCATGTCTTGTCTAAATGCTACGGGATCTACATCTTTCTTCAGGGTAACAATGTATTCTTTTTCCATTAACTAAATCCTTATAGTGCCGCTATGCGTGTTTTGAAGTCTGCAAAGTCTGTACTATTTGCTACTTCGGTCTTCATTGTTGCCAATGTAAATGTTTCTGTAACTGGTGCTGTCCAAGCATAACCTGTTGCTGATTTTGTTAGTACATCACTTAGGTTACCACCTGGTAATAAATCACCAATGTTTCCTGGAATTAAATTACTCAAGTCAGTTAGGTTTGCTACATCACCTGGAATTAAATTTGTTGTATCTGTTAAGTCGGATAAATCAGTTGCAATTAAATTACCATTGTCAGTTAATCCACCTACATCAGTAATTGTCATATTTTTCCAACCACCGTTTATGTATGCTTCAACATGTCCTGTGGTTGTATTAGCAACTAAGAATCCTTCTGTAGTAAATGCGTTACGTGCCGCTGTTGTATAACTTGGCGGTACTATTTTTGAAAATGCGTTTGCGTTTAATGTTCCGTTGATATTTACAAATGAACTGTTGTGGCCCATTTCAACATTACCACTGAGTGTGTCATATCCAATGTGTATGTCTTGTCCTTGTGTGCGTAATGCAATATCAGTATTCGAATAAATTACAACTCCATTTTGACTTACTTGGACATAATCTTCTGCCGCACTTTCTTGCAGTGTTACAATTCCTTGTGCTTCAATAGTAATATTTGCATTTACACCTGTGTTAGTAGTTGTAATATCAATGTTATTATCAACAACGTCCCAAGTTGTACTTGCTAAAGGTCCTACAACTTTGCTGTTATTACCGTCTACAAGTAATGTACTGTCTGTTGCGTGTACACTACCAATTGTATCTACAATAAGTGTGCCACCTCCTGTTTGTGCTGACTTAACTTGTTTTAAATCAAGATATAATTCTGTAAAGTTGTCATTTACTTTATCAAATGCTGTGCGTAATGGATCTCCATCACCTTTGTTAGCACTTGTACCTAGGTTAACTATTTGTTTTGCCATTACACTTTCCCTACTACTATTTCAATTGTTCCTCTTTCAGTAGTGTCTTTGGCTTGCAACGCTTTACCAATTACTGTTCCTACTGTTGGATTGTTGTCAACTATTGCATACCCAGCAATAGCACTTGACACTAATATATCTCCAGGTTGTGCTTTGCCAATAATTTTGCAAGGAACTCTACCTGTCAATGCAACTGGAGTTACAAACTCACCTGTCAAATCACTATTCATTAAGTACGCTGGCTTTTCACTTACAACACCAATGACTTTTGTATCACCTTTGGTTGCTGTTGTTGTAATTTCTTTTGCACCACCAAGTACAATAACTGTTCCTGGTTCATACTCTGTATCTGCTGAATAGTTTTCTGCCAAGTCAGCATAACGTGCTTGTGTTGCTGTACCGTCAAACACTGTAGCATAAACAGTATTGTACGCTAATGATGCTGTACCAATATTATAAACATTGTTTGTGTCAGGAACAACACCTGTTGCACTAAACTTAAATGGTGCTTTGGTTGCCGCTGAATCTTTTACAAGAATACTTACTTCGCCTGCATTAGTTTTACCAGTTCCTGCACCTAGTGCAATACCTGTTGAACCTGTACCTTTTTCATTAGCCGCTTCAATAAACTGTGTATACATCCAATCCGAACTAATTCGTGCTTGGTTGTTGTATGTTGAGTTTTGTTGGAGTGTACTTTGTGTGTTAGCACCTGAGTCTCCAACATCAATACTTGCCGCAAATTCTGCTGTAATAGCACTTGTACCTGCCGCTTCAAATATTTGTGCGCCACCAGGTGTAAGCATTTCAATTGTTGTTGCCGCACCTGACTTAGGTTGTAAAATTACGTTAGTATCTGCCGCGCCTATGATCAAACCAGTTGTTCTAATCATACCATCGGACTTGGTCATTACAATACTATCATTACCACCGGTTGTAGTAATTGTTTGTGCAGTTGGACTTGCTGTTGCACCACTAACGTTTGTTAATGCTGTATTATTTGCAATTTCTTCAATGTCGTCTAGATCAACACTACCAGTTTTAAGTGTTACAAATCCATCTGTTACTGTAAAGTCTCCGCTATCAAATACTGCAAGACCTAAGTCTTCTTGAATAACTGCTCCACTACCACCACTACCACTTGTAGCATCTGCAATAGTACTTGCCGCTTGCATAGCAAGTTTGCTTTGTGCAATCGCCGCCGCAGGATTAACATCAGCATTTAAAATACTGTTGTCTTTAATATTATATGTAACTCTATATTCCGAAGGAAATCTTGTACCGAACCATTCAATTTGACTGCTGGTATCATATGTAGCGTTTGCAGTTTCATGATGCGGTCCACTTACTATTGTACCTATTGCGTCTGTAATAAATCCTGTATTTCCAGCAACTGTAAATGCTAAAATTGCTCCGTTTCCAGCAACTGATGTAATTGTAATTGTACAATCGTTAGCCGGAGTTGCTCCTTGAGCACTTCCTGTGCCTAATTGATCTCCTGGTATTGTAAATGTTTCATTAATTGCATATCCAGTACCTGAATTAAATGTATAAGCAGTGTATGTAGTTCCTTTACCTATATTAAAACCAGCGTCAACACCTGATGCTCCTGAGTATATTACACCACCTGGATTTTTGCACGATACTACTGTAGATGCATCTGCTTGTGTTAATGTTCCTGCTACTTCTCTATAAACAACTCTTTGTACTGCACCAAGAACACCATCTGTTCTTGCTTCGATATCTTCAATTTCGCCAATGTTTGAGCCTTGTATAATTGTTCCGCCTGTTACTAAAGGACCGTCTGCAATAGTAGCACTGTCAAAGAATACAATTCTTTTACCTGTTCTGTGCATTAATTGATCTTTGTAGTAGTTTGCATCTGATTCAGCACTACCAGGATTTTTCTCAAGACTTACATCTCGCATACCATCTAAAGTATTATACTGTTCTACAACTGTATCGACATATGCTTTGTTGACTGCATCTGAATCTTGTGATGGTGCTTGGACATTAATAATTCTATTACTACCCATGTTCAAGTTACCTGTCATTGCCGCATGACCATCTCTTGGAACTGTACCGCCACCAATAACATTGTTCACTGGTAGACCATTATGGTCCCAACCTAAACGTCTGTTTACATATCCACGTACTGCGTTTTGTGTTGGAACAATATCTGATCCATTCTGTGTCATACCATCGTCAGTACTAAATTCACTAACAACAACACCACGTTTAAAACCAATACCGTCCAAGTTACTTAACGCAATACTACCTGCGAATGTAACTGTACCAGTACCTTGGTCAACTGTAAAGAATCTACCTACACGGAAGAAACCGTCTTGGTCTGTACTTACGTAGAACACTCTACCTTTTGAACGCTCTTGTACTTCGTATGATTGATTAGGTTGTCTTGGTGCACCTAGTAGTACACTTGGATAGTTACTAGTGTTGTATGAGCCTGTACCAATGTCTAAGAAGTCATGTCCTGTTGCTCTTGTAAGTGATATGTTAATTGTAATATCACCTGGAGCGCCTTGTGGTAGACCAATTCTAATTGTATTTGCTTGTCCGCCATTTAGTACTACCGGAAGATGAAGACCTGTTGCATTGTTCGTTAAGTTATGATCAACTTTACCGCTTGGGTTAGTTGCGTCAGCAACATCTTCAATTTTAATAACTGCATAACCAACAAAGTCTAAGTAATCAACAACTTTGTGTAACTTACCTTCCCATGTAAAGATCATGTTACCTCTACGTAGTCTTGCAATGTCTGAAACTTCAGTAAGTTCTGCAACCGCAATACCTACGTCACCTTTGGTTGCACCTAATGTTGTACCTCCAAAGCCTACTGCTGGTGTATCACTTGTATGATTAGTATCTACAATAACTCTAACGTAATCGTAAGTAGCATCAAAGCCCATTAAGATTTCGTCACTTGGTAAGTTTTCACCTGTTGTTTCTGTAGTTGTAAATTCTGTTGTTCTATATGTATAGCCTGGACGTTCATCAAATTCAAACGCTGTACTTGGACGAATTGTAAGTCTATCTGTGTCTAATACATTGTCAACAATAACAACTTGGTTATGTCTGTATGAAACATAGTGACCATGTTCTAGTCCTTCAAGTAACCCATCGTTACTAAATCCTGCTGTTGCAGTACTAAAACTTAATTTGTAAACTTGACCATCATAAATTGGAGTATCTAATAAAATTGCAACTGTACCTGAAGCCGTTACAGTTAAAATTTTACCATCGCCGTCAACTGTAGCAACTGAAATTGTACAATCGTTTGTACTTGTAACACCGTCTAGTTTTGTTCCATCTACAACAAATGTATCGCCTACTTGATAATTTATACCTGGTGCAACAACATATGGTACATATGTACCACTACTCTGACGTGTTTTTTGTACATCAAATTTAGCACCAGTACCTGATGCTGTCGCTGTGTATGCAACATCGTTATGCCCATCTACTCTAAAATTTGTTACTTTTGCAATACTAGAAACTTCATATCTTCCGTAGTTTCCGTTACTGTGTAAAATATTAATTTCACCTCTGTTTTGAGGTAATGACTCGAAGTCATATGTATGTACACTTAATTGACCCGCTGAAAGTAAAAGTCCTGCTGAACTTACATCTATTGGAACACCAAGGTTCACACTATCAACACTTGTAACTACCCCAGTAGTATTAAATGTACCAGTTACAGTTTTTAAATATAAAATTTTACCTGCTGTTTCAAAAACAACTTCACCTGAAGCACCAGTGCCTGCTTGAGTAACTCTATGTCCTACTGCACTTGGTCCTGAAGCACCTTCTTGAAGTTTTGCTACACCAAGAACATCTGAAAATGTTAGAATAGTTGCGGCTTCTGTTGTTCTAGCAACCTTAGCCATGTTATCACGTAATGTAACTGCATCCGGAACTTCATTTGGATCACTACCATTAGCAACTAATCCATATTCACCATAAGCGTTAGAACCGTTAAGTGATCTAATTTCACCACCGTTGTTTGCGTAATATGCTGTCCAACAATAGTAAGTAAACTGCGATACCATTTCTGATAACGCACCGTTTGTAACTACTAGTCCGTAACCTAAGTCATTAACCTGTGTAAAGTCATTACCAAGCATACTTCTGTTACCAGCAGTTTGAACAGTAATTTCAATTGGGTTAACTGAACTTGCATTATCTAATACAACTGAGCCGTATAATGTTCCTGTGAATCCTACTTTTGAGTTTGAACTTGGATCAAGAATAAGTGTTGCTGTACCTAGTGTTGGATCCCAGTTTCTAACTGCGTTAACTTGAAAACGTCTACCTTCCATATAGAACGGTGACGGTACTTGTGGTTTTTTAATAAACAATCCTTCGCCTGCTTGCGAACGTACATCAATTTTAAATGCTGTTTGTTTGTTAATAACTTCCATAGGAACGTTACCAACAAATGCATCAACAAACATACCACCTCTAAATGCTTGTCTGTTTAATGAGCGTGAAAAACTTGAACCTGTTTGACAATATGGTGATTTAGTTTTGACTTGTCCATCTGGATCAAGTACCATCATAAATCCACCGTGTCCTGTAACAGAACAGTTTCTTACAATAGTTCCATCGTTACACAAGAACACATCAAGTTCATTGTTATTTCTTGGTGGGTTAATATTTGCGTTAAATGCAAAACCTACACAATCAACAAGTGCATCTAAATTTGTATATGCATTTGCCTCTACAGTTAAACTTGGATCAATAATTTGTGATTTAATTGCTTGTGTTGCTGTAACTGCATTATTTTGTAAAATAGTATTTGCTAGGGTACTAATATATTGTATTGCCGCTTCGGTTTCTGTTTCTTGTCCTGCAACTGCACCTGCGTAGTATGCACCTTGGTTTGTTAATGAATTTTCACGACCGCCATATACTAAGTCAGCCGCTAGTCCTTTTACAATTAATCTTGTGTCTCTACGACATTTAGTTTGACTATAACTTAAACTTGGATATGTTGTGTTTACAAAACTTATAACTTCTTCAACAATAAATTCTATGTTCTTTGTAAGTATTTTAGAAGCAATTGGAAACTTACCTGGATTAGTAATACCAAAGTTACCTACGTTTGTATCCTTAGTTGGGTCTGTTAAATAGTGTTTACCAAACCAACCAATTGGATTACCTGTCAATGGATTAATATAGCGTGATCCGCCTGTAGGTAAGTTAGTATCTTTAACACCTGTAATACTAGTTGATGCATAACCTGTTAGTCCATCAAATTCTTCATCACGATAGAAGTATACATTGGCCCAAGGAGACTGTGAACTACCTTTTTTAGGTTTAATAATTACACGTCTAAACTCATCACCTTTTAATGATACGTTTGCAGGCAATCTAATCGGAAAGTGTTCTTCGTAAGTACCTGACTCAATTCTAATACTAATTTGACTAAATTTAATTGTATTAGCATATTCAATTTCTTCACCTACTATAAACTCTACTGGTTCTAAAAGTTGTAGTTCTAAAATATCTGTATTAGTAGGATTAGATGGATTTAAATTTTCACTTTGATATTCAACAACTCTACCTAATGCGCCTGATTCTTTACCACGTATAACTTTGCCTGGTAAAATATCTGTGTTGTCTGGATCACCTTGGTCAACATAGTCATTGTTAGTACCATTAGTAATTTGAAGGCTGTATGTACTACCGTCAACAATAGACGGAGCATCAAAAACATTACCGTCATTAATAATACTTACAATAATATCAAATTTAGCATCAACTGAATTACGTGCAGTTGCATCTGTTTGATATCCTGAATTTATATATTGTGAATAAACTGTCTGATATGTTGTACCTGGATTAAGATTTTGTAGTACTAAATTTACAAGTCCTTTTAAGAAAGTAATACCTGCAAGTGTTTCAGTTCTTTGTGCAGTAACAGCCGCTGTTGCACTTGCGTTAGCGTAGTATCTAATACCAGCACGTCTTGACAAGAAGTTAGCATTGTTACCAGTTAGTGTATCAAGCGTAACAGCATCAATCATTAATCCTACATCACGTGAACAAATTGCTTCATCGTAATTAAAATCAGGATATGTTTGATTAAGAAACCCTATAACTTCTGCTCTAATCCAATTTCTGTTTTCTTTAAGTAGTTCACGTACATTATTACGACCTGATGGAATACTTAGTACATCAGCACTAGTAATTACAGTAGGTACCGTAAATGATGTGTGTGTAATTGTTTGTGCATAATTACCTAGTTCAAATTTAGAAGCAATCTGTAATTCTTCTGCTCTACGTGCCGCGGCACCAATCGATGCAAATGCATATGAATTACTTCTACCTGCTTTGCCTGGTGCTGACTGAGCATATCTATCATCACCTGATGTACTAACGTATAAGTTACTCGCACTTATACCTTCTTGTTGGTCAACATATAATTTAGTTGCAACTTGTAAATCATCTGCGTCTGCACCTATTGTACCTGCTAATGCTCCTGGATGATCGCTTGCAAACAAAGGTCCAGTCATAGTGTCGCCTGCTCTGCGTACAACACTCTTACGTGGTAATGCTTCGTTTGCTAGATAATATCCTGCTAAGGCTGTGTCTAATCCTTGGTCAATAAGTTTATGAACACCTGCAACTACTGTTCCTGTAATAGCAATACTATTTGTATTAGCAATAGCATCGGCTGAACTTGTATGTAAACTAATTGTATTATCATCTACAACACGAGTATAATAAATTGTATCTTTAACAAGTCCTGTTAGTGCTGATCCTGTTGATGTATATTTGTAACTTTGTCCATTACTTGCTCTATCAAGACCGTGATCCTGTACTTGTAAATCTTGTGTCGAAACTAACCCTGTGATTGCAAGAGTATATTCTGAAGCGTCTGCAGGTTCATCACGTAGTCCACCCATCTTACCTGGGCTTGTTGCTTTTGCGTATCGTTGGTCATTGTACTCTTTATCTGGTACTAAGTCGTGTATAGTATAATTGCCGCCGTACTTTGATGTAAATGCCGCCGCGTCTGCTGTAGTTATACTAACATTACCAATTGAGTATTCTGCCGCATTTAAATGACCGCCTAGTTGTGGACTAGTGTCGCCTGATACGTTTGTTCTACCTGCTTGAATTAATAATTTACCTGCTTGTGTTACGTTGAACACAATAGTATCGTCTGCTGGATCTCCTGTAATAGCACCATTTGAAACTAGTTCTAATGCTTCAACTCCGTCCTCAGCAGTGTTGACTGCAAGTACTCTACTTGCTAGTCCTGTATAATCATCTGGTGTATCACTTAAACTTCTAAAGTTAATTTGTCCGCCGATGCCAAATACTGCGTATAGTTCTTGAAAGTTTTCGTTGGATTTACGAAACGATTCACGTAAACTATCACCTGTACCGTCGTTACCTTCTACACCAATATCAATAATTTCTCTTGCCATATTTTACTCCATTAAGCAGGTATTGCTAATTTGTCCATATCAAAATTTACACTCACACCGCAACCACAACTGCTCTGTGCATTAGGATTAATGATATCAAACATCGACCCCATAATATCTTTTTTATAATCTATGTTAGTTCCAAACAAAAACATCATACTAGCCGCACCTACAATAAATGTACAATTTTCCGTAGCATAAATTAACTGATCGTCGTCAAGTAATTTGTCTGCTGTATCGTAGGTTCCCCATTCGTATTCGAATCCTGCACAGCCTCCACCTTTCATGTTTAGCGTAACAGCATAAACATCATTTTCTTTGCAAATTGTAGCAATTTGTGCTTTGGCGGCGTCTGTAAGTGTACAAATATCCATTGGAACTCCTTTATTGTAAGTATTTATCATAGTGTTTTGTAATCCGAATGTAAATATAGTTATGTTCTTAGAAGAATTTAAAAAGAAAAGCCGGCACGTAAGGAAGTCTAAAAACGGTACTGAACATCAGTACGTAAAGACAAAAACCTTTGCTAGATTACGCTGTGATAGTTGTAATACAGAGTTTGTACGTCCACGTGGAAGTATGGACCCTAAACGCTTAAATAACAACTATTTTC
>Ga0181410_1000208_pt1 | contig 26125 bp, 12 predicted proteins | sample 33SPOviralmetaG_FD_130112 | JGI IMG/M metagenome (GOLD analysis project Ga0181410, IMG submission 130112) | Marine viral communities from the oligotrophic San Pedro Time Series (SPOT) site, San Pedro Channel, CA, USA - 33 SPOT_SRF_2012-06-20 | ecosystem: Environmental > Aquatic > Marine > Strait...
AGATAGTAATATAATGTTTGAATTAAAAGAACGTTCATTTTACAAAAAGCCATCGGCATTGAAAAGAGAACAAAAAAATAAAGCTAAACTACGAACCAAATACGAAAAATTAAAAAATCAAGACGATTAAAATAATTCACACAAAGTGTGTATATTTTTTCAATTCGTTATATTTATATATACGAAACTAAATACACTATGTACACTCGTACAATCATATAGTGTAAATCAATAAAACTATATTATAGTTCTTAATAACTATATTGAATCCAAACGGAGAAATAACAATGGATGATTTACTAAGAGAAGCTATTGCGGACGCTAAAGCAGTTAGAGAAACAGCATTAGAAAACGCTAAGATAGCACTTGAAGAAGCATTCACACCACGTTTGCAGTCAATGTTGTCTAAAAAAATCCAATCTGAAATGGAAGACTCTGAAGAGAGTGAAGAAGTAGATGAAATGGAAGACGCTGAAGAAATGGAAGACGCAGAAGAGTCAGAAATGGCACCTGAAGAAGAAATGGACGCAGAAGAAATGAGAGACTCAGAAGAATCAGAAGACCACGAAGAAATGAGAGGTATGGAAGAGGAAGAAGCTGAGGAATCAGAAGAAATGGACGAGGAAGAAGCAGAAGAATCAGAAGTAGACGAATCTGAAGATAAAGAAGAAACAGAAGACGAAATGTCTGAAGTGGAAGATAAAGAAGAAGAAGAGAAAATGGAAGAAGAAGAAGCTGAAGAATCAGAAATGGAAGAAGACGAACTTGACTTGGAATCAGTATTAGCAGAGTTAGAAAAAGACCTTGATGACGAAGACGACATCGAGGAAGTTGAAGACAAAGAAGAAGAAGAGAAAGTGGACGAAAATGACATTTCATCTGACATCGGAAAGGCCGACAACAAAGTAGCTGACAAAGCTAATGATTCATCATCAGTAGGACAAGGACCAGAAGGTGAAGGTTCAGACAAAAAAGCAGGAACCGAACTTGGCGACCATCAGGTTGTTAAAGAAGAGGAAGACGCTGAAGAATCTGACCTTGACTTAGATGAAGTCTTAAAAGCACTTACTGAAGAAGAAGACGCTGAAGAAGAAGCAGACAAAGTTGAAGAGCTTCAAGCTGAACTAAAAGAAACAAGAGATGTAGTTCAGTTTATGAGAGATAAATTAAACGAAGTTAATCTCTTGAATGCAAAATTATTGTTCTCAAACAAACTATTTAGAGCATTTGGACTAAACAACAACCAGAAGTTAAAAGTTGTTGAAACATTTGACAGAACTAAGAACTTACGTGAAGTTAAATTGGTTTACGCTACATTAGCGGAATCATTTAAAAGACCAGGTAAGAGACTTAGTGAGTCAGTGAAAAAAGGTTCAAGTTCTAAACCAGTTCGTTCTACAAAACCAGTAAAAGTGGTATTGTCAGAAGGACAAGAACTAAAAGCAAGATTCAAGAAATTAGCAAACATACTTTAAAAAGTAGGAGACTAAAAAATGAGTAAACTAAATTCAATCGAGAAGTTGATGGACGGATATAATCCACAAAAACAACTTTTAGAACAAACTCGTCAATTAGTGTCAAAATGGGAACCAACAGGTCTATTAGAAGGTTTAGAAGACGAAACTAAAAGACACGGAATGGCAGTTCTTCTTGAAAACCAAGCTTCACAGCTTATTCAAGAATCTTCCGTAACTGGTGGTCAAAATTCAGAAGAGTGGAGCGGTGTAGCTTTACCATTGGTTCGTAGAATCTTTGGTGAGTTAGCAGCTCAAGACTTTGTGTCAGTTCAACCAATGAACTTACCATCAGGTCTTATCTTCTATCTTGACTTCAAATACGGAACAGCCCAAACTGGTAATCACGTAGAGAACTCAGATGTATATGGTAATACATCAGGTTCAGGTGATGCAACTGGTGGTTTATACGGAGCCGGTAAATTCGGTTACTCTATTAACGACACAAAAGGGACAGCAGTAGATATAGCAGCCGCAGTTGCAGCTGATAAATTTGCAACAGGTTCAGTAGCTTGGTCAGATGTTGACTTTGAACCAAGCCTATCAGCTTCAGTAGCAATAGGTAGTGAAGCTATTGGTGGACTAATGAAGGTATCTTTACATACAGATACAGTATCTTCATTTGACCCAGATGGTGTAAGAGCTTTTGAACTTTCAGGTTCAAGCGTGGACTTTTCAGAGTTCTTCCCAGCATACACATCTTACGATGGTGCTAACACAATTACATTCATCGCTAAGAAAGCAGTAGCAACAAATCCTACCAAGGATTTTGCAATAAACTACCACAAAGTGCCAGCTAATAACTACACACGTGGTGATTTTGAGGCTTCATCAGGAGCTATTGATTTAAATCCTGAAACTGATATCGACATTCCTGAATTAGATATCGCACTAAAGAGTATTCCGATAATCGCGAAAACTCGTAAGTTAAAAGCAGTCTGGACTCCAGAACTTGCTCAAGACTTAAATGCATACCATTCAGTTGATGCAGAAGCAGAACTAACATCACTATTAAGTGAGTACATTTCAATGGAAATTGATTTAGAAATTCTTGATATGTTGATGAGTGGTGCTTCAGCTAAAACAGAAAGATGGTCAGCAAGACCAGGCTATGAATTCAATTCAGCAACATCATTGTTTGAAGAATCATCAGCTAATGCAAGTGCATACACTAAAGGTACTTGGTTCCAAACACTTGGAAACAAAATACAATCAGTAAGTAATGCAATTCATCAGAAAACACTAAGAGGTGGAGCTAACTTCATCGTTGTAAGTCCTGAGACTGCAACAATCTTAGAGTCAATTCCTGGATACGCAACATCAGCAGACGGTGACGCATCAGCAAATCAATTTGCTATGGGTGTACAAAAAGTAGGGGCAATTAACAACAGATACACTGTTTACAAAAACCCATACATGCTTGAAAACCAAATCCTTGTAGGTTTCAGAGGACAAAACTTCCTTGAAACTGGAGCGGTTTATGCACCATATGTTCCGTTAATTATGACACCACTTGTTTACGACCCGAAAAACTTTACACCACGTAAAGGGGTAATGACAAGATACGCTAAGAAGATGGTTCGTCCAGAATTCTATGGTAAAGTCATAGTAGCAGATGTAAATTACGTTTAATAGAGATTAATTCTTAATTAAAACTAATTGACAATTGACATAAGAAAAACCCCCGATTTCGGTCGGGGGTTTTTTGTTTCATACAAACACAAAGGCGGAATAAAATCTTACACTATAATATACAAACAATAAATCAAAAAGTCAAGTGTTTTTTTATTAAAAAATGATAAGCTGATATTTATTATTGATAAAATACATTTATAACAATAAAGGATTACTATGGCAGCAGGTAAATACAACTTTTCAATCGAACAAGGAACAACAATAGATTTTGAGATTTCCTACACTGATTCAGACGATAACCCAATAGATTTATCAGGATATAACGCTAGAATGGATTTTAGACCATCTGCGGGTTCTGATGAAAAATTTCTGACATTATCATCAAGTCTTGGTCCGTGTGGAACAGGACTAAATATGAGTGGTTCTGGTGGACTAAGTGCATCAAAACCTTTATCATCAGGTAGTATTGGAGTTTACATCTCACACGTTTCATCATCAGCATTATCATTTACTGATGCAGTCTATGACTTAGAACTTGTTTCAGGTAGTGGACATTGTGCAACAGTTGAACGATTATTAGAAGGAAGTGTTAGCTTATTTAAAGAAGTTACTAAAGGTAGTTACTAGGAGATTAAAAAATGGCTGTAAACATTACACCAGACTCGAAAAAAAATGTAACTACGACACCCGATTCAAGGAAAAACGTAACGATAAATACAGAAACTAAAAAAGTTACTGTAAATACACAATCAGATAATAGTGTAGCAAATAATGTATCGGTACCATCTGGAGATACTTATGTAAATGTTACACCAGATTCAAACAAAAATGTAACTGCAACTACTGAAACCAAACAAGTTAGTGTAAGTACACAATCAGTAAATAGTGTATCGGTATCGTCCGAAAGAACTACATCGGTTGTTAATGTTACGGCATTAGGACCACAGGGTATACAAGGACCACAGGGAATTGCAGGACCAACTGGTTCTCTAGGACCACTTGGACCAGAAGGACCAACTGGTGCACAGGGGATTCAAGGAATTGCGGGACCATCAGGTAGTGCATTTTTTACAGGTGGAGAAATTAGGTCAGATACTTCGGTAACTGGTTCTTTTACGGTATCGAGTTCTAATGTTGACTTTTCAGAAGCAACATCAATTACGGGTTCAGTATTTACTGGAATATTTCAAGGTGCACTTTCATCATCAGAACAAATCTCATCAAACATTAGTGGTTCAACAAATTCACTAAGTAGTAGTTTATCTACGAGATTAACAACTGATGAATCCAATATTACAAATTTACAAACCGATAGTGGAAGTTTTTCTACAAGAATTACATCTGCTGAAACAGAATTATCAAACACACTAATCAGTAGTAGTGCTCAAATATCTACCGATATATCAGGTTCATTTACATCACCAAGTGCAAGTATATCTACAAGATTAACTACAGCAGAAACAGAATTATCTAATACATTAATCAGTAGTAGTGCTCAAATATCTACTGATATATCAGGTTCATTTATTGAACCAAGTGCAAGTATTTCTACAAGATTAACCACAAATGAAACCGATATTACAAATTTACAAACCGATAGTGGTAGTTTTTCAACAAGAATTACATCTGCTGAAACAGAATTATCCAATACATTAATTAGTGGTTCTACACAAATAACTCAATTAGGATTTGTTTCAGAGTCATTTTCAACCGGTGGAACAGGAATCATAAGTGGAAGTGAACAATTACCTACTGGATTAGTTAGTAGTTCTGCTCAATCAGTAACTCACATAACTGGAGCAGATTTAGATATGGGTGGTAACAAAGTTCTCTTTAGTAATGTTTATTCTACTGAAGGAGATTTACCAAGTGCATCAACTTATCACGGAATGTTCGCTCACGTTCACGCAACGGGTAGAGGATATTTCGCACACGCTGGTGCTTGGCACCCATTAGTAAATCTAAGTGAAGGGGTAATCAGTGGTTCAGCACAAATAGCTACTGATATTAGTGGTTCATTTGTCGCAGATAGTGGTAGTTTTTCAACAAGATTAACAACAGCCGAATCTGAACTAAACAATACATTAATTAGTAGTAGTGCTCAAATATCAACAGAGATTAGTGGTTCATTTACAGCACCAAGTGCAAGTATTTCTACAAGATTAACTACAGCAGAAACAGAATTATCAAACACACTAATCAGTAGTAGTGCTCAAATAGCTACCGAGATTAGTGGTTCATTTACCACACCAAGTGCGAGTATTTCAACAAGATTAACTACAGCTGAATCTGAATTATCCAATACACTAATCAGTAGTAGTGCTCAAATAGCATCTGATATCAGTGGTTCATTTGGAAACCAAAGAGTTGGAACAACCGATAATGTAAATTTTGCCAGTGTAACGACAAGTGGTAATGTAAATGTTGGTGGTAATTTAGATGTAAGTGGAACAACCACATCAATAGATTCAGCAACTCTAAACATTGGAGATAAAAACATTACAATCGGTAGTGGAAGTACAACTTCTGCTCAATTAGACGAAGCCGGTATAGATTTTGGCTTAGGTGGGGATGTATCTAATCTAAGATACAGACATTCAGATACATCAATTACATCAAGTGTAGATTTTAGAGCACCAAATTTTTATGGAATATTTAATGGAGCATTATCAAGTTCAGCTCAAATATCAAGTGATATTAGTGGTTCTTTCACAGCTGCCAGCTCAAGTTTTTCAACAAGAATTACTACAGCAGAAACTGAACTTGGTAATACTCTCATTAGTAGTTCCGCACAAGTAGACCACGACACTACTACAAACTTTGTATCAAATGAACACATAGACCATAGTGGAGTAACTTTAACTGCGGGAGATGGTTTAAGTGGTGGTGGAGACATTACAACAAATAGAAGTTTTGCAGTAGATAATAGTGTATTGAGAACTACGGGTGATAATGTAGTAACGAGTTCAGCACAAATATCAACAGATATTAGTGGTTCATTTACAGCTGCGAGTTCTTCCATATCCACAAGATTAACCACAGCAGAATCCGAATTAGGAAACACTTTAATATCAAGTTCAGCTCAAATAGCATCTGACATATCGGGTTCATTTACTCAACCAAGTGCAAGTATTTCTACAAGACTAACAACAGAAGAAAGTAATATAGATACTTTACAAGGTAGAACTTTAACCGCTGGTGATGGTTTAACGGGTGGTGGAACATTAGAATCAGATAGAACTTTTGCTGTAGATTCATCAGTATTGAGAACCACTGGAGATAACATCATTAGTGGTAGTACACAGATAACAGGATTTGGATTTATATCTGGAAGTTTATCTGGAACTTTGAGTAGTAGTGCACAAATTGCAGAAGATATTAGTGGTTCATTTGTAGCACCAAGTGCAAGTATTTCAACAAGATTAACTACAGCTGAATCTGAATTATCCAATACACTGGTAAGTTCATCGGTTCAAGTAGACCACGACGCTACAACCAATTTTGTAGCAAACGAACATATTGACCATAGTACGGTTTCAATATCAGCAGGTGGAATTTTAAGTGGTGGTGGTACAATAGCCTCAAACAGAACAATAACACTAGCTAGTTCTGATGTTGTTCACGACTCAACATCTGGTTTTGTATCAAACGAACACATTGACCACACATCAATAACTTTAACAGCAGGAGATGGACTATCAGGTGGTGGTGATATTAGTTCAAATAGAAGTTTTGCAGTAGACAATACTGTATTAAGAACCACAGGAGACAATGTTCTTAGTGGTAGTGCACAAATAGCTACTGATATATCGGGTTCATTTATAGAGGTTAGTTCTTCATTAGCAAGTAGAATATCAAGTAATGAAACAGGAAATATAACTTCCGTAACTGCTGGAAACGGATTAACCGGTGGAGGTTCATCAGGAGGAGTAACTTTAAATGTAGTTGGTGGAACTGGTATTGATGCTAACTCAAATGATATAGCTATAGATTCCACAGTAACAACTCTTACAGGAACACAAACTCTTACAAACAAAACTTTAACAAGTCCTACTTTTAGTGGAGATATAGATTTTAGTGATGCTACTTCACCTTCATTAACAATTACAGATAGTACAAATACAGCACAATTAAGATTGACAGCAACAGATACAACCACAGATATTGGTTCATTGTCTGCACACAAAGTAAATTTTAGATATAATAATGATATAAGACTTCAATTAGAAGATACAAAATTTATGGTTAATGCAGGTTCAGATGATATGGACTTTACTGTCAAAGATGCAAGTGGTCTTCAAGCTTTACATATAGACGCTGGGGTTGGAGATGTAAATATTAGAACTTTAGATGTATCTGGAGATGCAGACATTGATGGAACATTAGAAACAGATGCTTTAACTATTGGTGGAGTAACATCAGTTCCTTTTGAATCCGCAGACCACACCAAACTTGATGGAATAGAATCTAGTGCTACTGCTGACCAAACAAATGCAGAAATTAGAACTGCTGTAGAAGCAGCTACTGATTCTAATGTATTTACAGATGCAGACCATTCAAAACTAAATGCTATTGAAGCAAGTGCAGATGTGACGGATACAGGTAATGTTCATCCAATATTAGATGCAAAAGGAGTAATTAGTTCATCTAATCAGTTATCATCAGATATATCAGGTAGTTTCACAGCAGGAACTGGATTAGATTTATCAAGTGGAGAATTTAGTGTTGATGTATCGGACTTTATGACCAATGGTAGTAATAATAGAATTTTAACCGCAACCGGAACAGACGGACAAAACGCAGAAGCAAACTTCACTATTGACGGAACAAGTTTACAATTAGGTGATGGTAAGATTTTAAGTTTAGGTAATTCAGATGATTTACAAATTCACCACACAACTAATCAAAATATAGTAGAATTAAACACTGGTAATTTAACATTTAGAGATGAATCCGATAACAACATTATGAGAATCAACAAAGCCGGTGGTGTTGATATTTTAGAAGGTAATCTAACCGTAGCTGGTAATTTAGATATTCAAGGAACAACCACTACCATAGATTCAACAGAAGTTAGTCTTGGAGATAGAATTTTAACATTGAATGCTGGTTCAGCCGCAGGAGATGGAGGACTTTATGTAAATGACGCCTCAACCGCAGAAACAGGTTCATTATTATGGGACATCAGTGAAGATAGATGGATTGGTGGATTAAAAGATAGTGAAGTAAATTTAGTAACCATTAGTTCAACCGATACCTTAACAAACAAAACAATTAACGCAAGTAATAATACTTTATCAAACATTGGTAATTCATCACTTACTAATTCATCAGTTAATTATGGTGGAGTAAGTGTTTCGTTGGGTGGTTCCGATACCACACCAGCATTTGATTTATCCGATGCTACAAGTCTACCGATTGTTGCGGGAACATCAGGAACTTTATCAGTAGCACGAGGTGGAACCGGAGCAACTACTTTTACATCAAACACATTATTAACCGGTAATGGAACAAGTGCAATCCAATCAGAATCAGAATTAACTTATGATGCTGGACAATTTAAAATTTCAAGAACATCAGGTACTGCGGTACTTAGAATACAATCAGATGACTCTAATCCAAGAATATATTTTAATGAAGGAAATACAACAAGAGCAAATCTTGGTTATAGTATTTCAAATAATAGATTTGAACTTTACGCATCCGGTAGTACACCATTTAGTATTGAAGACGGAGCAGGTAGTAATACCTTAGTAGTAGATAGTAATTCACGAGTTGGAATTGGTACCGTATCACCAAGTACTGATTTGCATATCAATACCACAGATGATGGTTCAGTTACATTTACAAGAGGTGGTAGTCATAAGTATAGTATAGAACACGACACATCACAATTATATCTTTATAATAGAACAATAAACAAAAATGCTATAGAGTTTGCCCACTCTGGTCCAGTCACTATTAATGAAGACGGACACTCTACGATAGATTTTAGAGTTGAAGGAGATACAAACCCATATTTATTATTTACTGATGCAAGTACAGATAGAGTTGGTATAGGAACTGGCTCACCTGCAGCTTTTCTTGATGTAAGTAGGGATAATAGTAATTCAGGAAATCAATTTGTGGTTGCAGATACAGAAGGTGCTTCTGCAGCAGTTCGTACTTATACTACTTCATCACCAGCTGGATTAATCTTAAATCATTATTATGCTGTTGGTGGTGGTGGTAATCAATATATGAGATATGCAGATTTTGTTGCTAATGTAGGTAGTGGTGCTGGAACAACAATGAGATTTATTACTAAAAATTCATCTAATGCATATTCTACTACAGTTATTGATAATAATGGTAATGTCGGAATCGGCACAAATTCACCCGATACCTTATTACACTTGAATGAAGATGATAGTGCAGTTGCTTTCAAAGTAACTGGTGGTAGTGGTGGTGCAAAAATAGCATCATTCATTAGAGATGTCGGAGTATCATCACCTTACGCCGAAACATATATTCACGCTGGAAGTGGTGACCCACAAATTACATTTAGAGATATCGGTAATACAACTTACTCGATAGGATTAGACGATAGTGCTAATGCTTTTAAAATTTCAGAACATACTGGAGTCGGAACTAATGATAGAATTGTAGTTAATGATAGTGGAACAGTGTATATACCGAGTTCGGTTAGGGCAGATGGTCTTGGACTTGGTATCGGAGATAATACTCCACAAAATACACTTCACGTCGACGGAGGCAATAATAATGTTGTAGCAAGGTTTAATGGTACTTCTACATTTACATTCGTTGATTTATACAACGATGGTACTAATAGAGTTCAACTTGGTAATGCAGATGATGGTGATTTTATTATTAGAACTAATGATGCAGAAAGATTTAGGGTTGAGAAAACCACTGGAGATGTAATTATTAAGAAGCATTTAGAACTTCCTTATGGAGAAATCAATGATGCAGGAACCGATTTAAATATTGTAGGTACTAATGCAGTAACTTTACAAACAAGTGCAGGAACTGCTATAACAATACCAAATGCTTCTACTAATGTCGGTATCGGCACCACACCATCAACGAAAGTGCATGTAAAAGATGCATCTAATGATTTATACTTTAGACTTGAAACAGATAAAGTAAATGGTAATGCACAAGTACAATATTTTAATGACGCTAGGTCATATAACTTAGGTATTAATAATATCGATAGATTTAGTCTATGGGATAATACTGCTAGTGAAACAAGATTTGATATAGATACAGACGGAGACTTCAAGTTTTATGCGAGTGGTAGTGATTTTCAAAGTGTAGGTGGAGGAACCGGAAATACTTATTTATTAGTATCCGGTAATGCAACACAAAGAATAGAATTTAGAAATACAGATACCAATGCTAATGGTTGGATAGGAATACCAAGTTGGAATACAGATGCTTGGCATTTTTATGGACCAACTTCAAATGGTAATGAAATAGCCTATGTTTATGAATCCTCAAGACACAATTATTATAAAGGATTTACTATTAATAATAGTGGAGATGATTACGACTTTATTGTTAAAGGACAAAACGATGATACTTTATTATATACTGATGCAAGTACTGATAGAGTAGGTATTGGAACTAGCTCTATTGGAGAATTGCTACACGTAGATGGTAGTATAGAATTTGCTGGTAGAAAATATAATAGAGGTACTGTGAGTGTAGCTGGAGCTGGTAGTGGAAATGGACAAGCCATAACTTTAAGTACAGAATTAGGAACAACTTTACACGTTAATTATCAATACAAAATTACTTTAAATACAACAGGAACTGGTACTGACACTGGAGCAGTATATATTTTAACTTATGACCAAGATGGTGGAGCTTGGGATTTACACCTTGTATCAAGAAATGGTAGTAGTTCTAATCATCCACTTGCAATAGTAGATGGTAGTAATTTAAAAGCATATCACAATCACTCAGGTACATATAATATTTTATATTTTGTAGAACTTTGGGATATGGCAGCTGATGATGGAACATTGCATGGTTGGGGTTCTGATTATCAATGGACAAGAGATGTAGATACTTTATCATATAGTGCTGGAGATGTAAATATAGATTCAGGTACTTTTTATGTAGATGTTTCTACTAACAGGGTAGGATTACTTGATACATCACCTGATGCTACTTTACAAATAGGAAGTGGAACTGATGGTAAATTATTCCATACAGATGGACTTTATAATGATGTAACCTTTAATGGTGGTTCAGGTGGAACAAGTGGTGTATGGGAATTTGTTAATAGTGGAACTTGGGGTCAAACAAGATTTTATGTTCAAGATGCTAATAATAGTGCCGATAGATTAACTTTTGATTTTAGAGGTAATGGAACTGCAAATAAAATTTTAGCAGGTACTTCAACTGGAAATGTCGGAGTCGGCACCACATCACCCGCACAAAAGCTTCACGTAGCTGGAAATGTAATGATTTCTAATAATACATTCTTTATGGGCGAAGATGCTGATGGGGATGATATAGGGTTACTTGGAATACATTCTAATAATAATGTTTACATTGGTCCAAAAGATAATGCCTATGCTGGTGGATTTATGCTTTATGGTGCTGCTTCAAGTACAAGTGGTCACGTGTGGTATTCAGGTAATGCTGAAGCAATGAGAATAGATAGTTCCCAAAATGTCGGAATAGGAACCAATTCGCCCGGAGGTAAGCTTGACATTAAAGGTAGTGCAAGTGCTAATAATTTAACCATTAGTGCTGATATGCACACAGTCGGTGGTGGGCATTTATCTAATTATCAAACTTTATTATTTGCAAATACAACAAATAATACTGGGTATGCTGCTATTAGACACTTTGCAAACTCACATAACGATTCTGCAAGTCAATTAAGATTTTTAACTTCTAATACATCAGGAACATTATCAAATCAAATGACTATTGATGATACTGGATTTGTCGGAATAGGCACTACAACACCTGGGTATAAATTGCATGTTAATGATGGAAGTACAAAAATTTCCTCAACAGGTAATACCACTCTTTTTATAGATGGTGCGGGTAATGGTTATACATCAGGTCAAATTGTATTTCAAGGAAGTGATGATGATGCAAGTTATAGAGGAACCGGTGTATTTAATCACGATGCGGCAAGTGATATAGAATATTTTAGTGGAACTTTATATGCAAATGATGCTTGGGCAGTATGTAGAAAAACATCAGTTGCCTCACACGATAGTTCAGTAGCACAAGGAAGCAATGCTTTATTTATTATAGAGGGTGGTGGAGATGTTGGAATTGGTTTGTCAAATCCACAAAATAAATTTACAGTAAATGACACAGGCACGCACCAAGCAAGTATACAATATGATGCTTCCACAAGATTGCAAATTAGTGTAGAGAGTAGTGGTAGAGCAAGATTTTATACTGACAATAGTGCTAATGTTGGTATTGAAAGCGGTGGACTTTATGTACAACCTACACAAAAACTATTCTTAGATGGTGGTAATGATACCTTTATAAAAGAATCAAGTGCTAATGTAATGGAATTTTATTGTGGTAATTCAAGAAGAATGCAATTAACTACTACTTATTTAGCAGTTCCTGATAATGCTTATTTAGCAGCTGGGGATAATAATGAAGTATTTATACGACACGATGGTAATGGGCATTTCCAAAGTAATGGTGGGCAAATGTATATTAATAATGTAGCCACTACTAATATAATAATAAGTGTAGGTAATGATGAAAAAGTTAGAATTGAAAATGATGGAGATATGCATGTAAAGGCAGATGTAGTTGCGTTTTCATCGGTACCATCGGATATAAGATTAAAAAAGAATTTTACAAAGATTGATAATGGATTAGATATTATAAGCAAATTAGATGGTCAAACATTTAATTGGAAAAAGGGTGGAGATAGATTAAGTGCAGGATTTAAAGCACAAGAAGTAGAAAAAGTATTACCACACTTAGTAGACGAAAGAGAACTCCCATTACACTCAGACGATGAAAAAGATTATAAAGTATTAAGGTATGAAGAAATAATACCTTATTTAGTAGAATCAATCAAAGAATTAAAAACTACCGTTGAAGAACAACAAAAAGAAATTAAAGACTTAAAGAATAAATTATAATATTGTTATATTTATTAATGTATACAAATAGACTATTAATAGGAGAATTTTAATGGCTCAAGAACCAATATGGCCAGGAAGTGGTTCGAGTGTTTATGGTAAAACACCATTCGGACTATACGACAGCGATACAGAATTTCAAAATGAAGCACCACAAGTAGCAACTTGGTGTGCAAAAAGACTTGGATATCCAATCATAGATATTGAACTTCAAGACCAACAATTTTACGCTTGTTTAGAAGAAAGTATTTCTGAATACTCAGCACAAGTCAATCAATTCAACATTCGTGATAACTTATTACATTTAAGAGGTCAATCAACCAGTTCAAACTTTACTCACAAACGAGTTAAATCAGGACTTTCTGAAAATGTATTTATAGCAGAAGATTATGGTTCAGAAGCTGGAGTCGGAGGAACCGTAGAATACAAAAGAACTTCAATTGCAGTTGGTTCAGGTAGTCAAACTTATGACTTGAATGAATTAATAGCTGATACGGAACAATGTGCTATAGAAGTTAAACGAGTTCATTACGAAGCAAGACCAGCAGTATCGAGATACTTTGACCCATATGCTATGACAGGAATGGGAACATACAATATGTTGGATGGTTTTGGTTTTGGAAATCAATCACCAGCAATTACATTTGTAATGCAACCAATATATGCAGATTTATTGAGAGTTCAAGCAATCGAGTTCAATGACCAGATTAGAAAGTCAGCTTACTCTTTTGATATTCAAAATAATAATTTAAGAATATTTCCAGTTCCAACATCTTCAGGCTCAGTTTGGATTGATTATATAAAAACAGACGATAGAGACAATCCAGTAAAAACTCGTTATAGTGGTTCATTAGGAGTAGTTTCAGATTACTCAAATGCTAGTTATGATTTTATGACTTATTCAAACATCAATGATGTGGGTAAACAATGGATTAGAAAATACGCATTAGCACTATCAAAAGAGTTATTAGGAATTATTCGTTCCAAGTATGGTAGTATTCCAATTCCAAACGCAGAAGTTTCACTTGACGGAGATACTTTAAGAGCAGAAGCAACTGCAGAAAAAGAACAATTAATAGAACAACTAAGAGAAAATTTAGAACAAACAAGTCGTAAGGCGTTGTTAGAAGCTCAAAGAGAAGAGCAAGACTCTCAACAAGAAACTTTGAAAAAAGTACCTTACCCAATTTACGTAGGATAAATCAATGCCACAAAGATATTATGGAGCAAAAGATTTGGCAACCATAGAAAAGTTCAACAAAGAACTTTTAGGTGAACCAAATAAAGACGATTGCGGGATAATCGACCAGTTTGTAATTCTTTACAGAACTTCAGTGTATGATACAGAAACAAATATGTATGGTGAAGCTTCACAAGGTAAAACTTACAAACAAGGTGTAAAACTTCCGTGTATTGTTAATGCTGAGGACTTTGATTTCAACTATGATGACTTCGGTGCAGATAACAGACAAAATGTATCATTTGCATTTCAAAGAGCATACTTAGTAGAATCAGATATACGACCAGACATCGGTGATATATTGAAATGGAACGAAGGTTATTTTGAAATTAAAAACTATAACGAAAACCAATTAGTAGGTGGGGACCCAACAAAATCTCATTCAATAGTGGTACAGGCTCATTTAACAAGAATGCCAACCACAAACTTAGAAGAATATAGAGGTTTCTAATGGTAAGAGGTAAACCGGTTCCAAGAAACGAAAAATTATCTTTTAATCGTGCAGAAAAAATAAGTCGTAATTCACCTGCAGTAAAAGATGATGTAAAAAATTTATCCATTGGTTTAATGGATATGGATAGTGCTATTATGTACTATTTCAATAATGTGATTAAACCAAAAGTAGAAGTAAATGAAGAAGTAGTTGATGTCCCGTGTATTTATGGTTCAAATGAAAAATGGAATCAAATATCTAAACAAGGATATCTAAGAGATAAAAAAAGACAGATTATAGTTCCTTTGATTGTTTTTCAAAGAACATCTATGGAAAAAAATACAAATATGTCTATTGACAAGTTAGATGCAAATAATCCTAATTTGTTTTACTCTTTTGAAAGAAAAAATACAAATCACAATAGATTTGATAAGTTTGATATTTTACAAGGAACTAAACCAGGAAAAGAGTTTTATAATGTTGTTATGCCAGATTATGTTAAACTTACATATGAATTTACAATATGGACTTCTTACATTGACCAAATGAATAAAATTATAGAAATGATTAACTATTCAGACGGAGCATACTGGGGTGAACCAGGTAAGATGAAATTTAAAAGTGAAATTAATACTTTTGAAGATTCTACTGAATTAGATAATGAAAAAATTATTAAAACAAAATTTAGTGTTGTGTTAAATGGTTATATATTACCAGAACACTTTAACAATAAAACTACAACACAAAAGTATTACACACCAAAAAAAATTATTATCAGAGAACAAACTGATAAAAAGTTAGAGGATATAATTAATAAATAATATTATGGCAAGAAGTAAACCAATACCAAGAAGTCAGAGAAAAATATTCAATCGTGGAGAAAAGATTAGTCGTAATCCAGTGGGTGTTAAGGACGATGTAAAGAATTTATCCGTAGGTATTATGGATATGGATTCAGCAGTTATGTATTACTTCAACGAAGTAATTAAACCCGATGTAGAAGTAAATGAGGAAAAAGTTAAAGTTCCTTGTATTTATGCTTCACCAGAAAGATGGACCCAAGTTTCTAAACAAGGATATTTACGAGACAAAAAAAGACAAATTATTGTTCCGTTGATTGCTTTCAAAAGAACAAGTATGAGTCGTAATGATAATTTTTCAGTAGATAAATTAGATGCTAATGACCCAAAATTATTTTATTCTTTTCAGAAAAAATATTCACAACAAAATCGTTTTGATAAATTTTCAGTTCAACAAAACCTAATACCAGGTAGAGAGTACTATAATGTTGCAATACCAGATTATGTAACTTTAACATATGAGTTTATCATTTGGACATCTTACATTGAACAAATGAATCGTATTGTTGAAAAAGTAAATTACTCTGATGGTTCTTATTGGGGTGAGCCTGGTAAAATGAAATTCAGAACTTCAATTGATAGTTTTTCAAACGCTACTGAAGTTGAGGGTGAAAGATTAATCAAGACAAACTTTACAATGACTTTAAATGGTTATATTTTACCAGAGTCATATAACAACTATAACACTACTCAAAAATACTTATCACCTAAAAAATTGATTGTTAGAGAAAGTACAGATACAACATTAGTAGACGATACTGGTAAAAGAGTAGGATTGAGTTCTAATGCAGCAGAATTTGGTGAAGAAACAAAAGATATATTTTCAATCAACATTTCAAATGGATTGTTGTTTGAACAAGGAACTGGTGTAACCTTATCTAACAATGGATTTTCTTTTGATGGTTCTGACAATCTAACACAAGAATTTTCAATTGGACAATCAGTCGGAACATCTGACAATGTTCAATTCAACACATTAACTGCAAACTCAGTTCAAATAGGAACAGGAACTACTGTAATTGCAGATGGAAGTATTAGTTCATCAGACGGAACAATAGAAATAACAGGGTCTACCGCAATAACCGGTAGTATGACGGTAGTTGGAGATTTAACCGTTACTGGTAGTTTAGTTTCACAAGTATTCATAACTGAAATAACTACTCAATCAATAGACTTTTCACAAGGTTCAAATGAATTTGGTGATACCTTAGATGATAGTCACGAGTTTACTGGTTCAGTTGATATCACGGGTTCATTCAGTTTGAATGGATATGAAGTAAATGGAATTTCAAATGACCCTGCATTAACTGACGCCAGTCAAACTAATTTAGTTACGGAGTACGCATTAGCTAATTTTAGTATTAGTGGGGTATCAACAAACGAAACAGACTATTTAAGAAAGAATTTTTACAAAAAATCAAATACTATTATCAGTACGAATACCGCAAGTTTTAGTGCAGTGACAGCTTCTGCTCCAGGTGATTTAACATCAACAAGTGAAAATGATTTTGTATTCTTTATCAATGGACAATATATGGAACACGACGCAGTATCTATTCAGCAATCAGATGGTGGTACATTTTTATTAAAGGTAAACACAGACTCTATTGGTTATGATTTAGAAAGTGATGATGAGATATTAGCAATTGGTAAATTTGATTCATAGGAGTAATTAAATGGCACTTACGTTTAAAACAAAAAAACCAATTACTTTAAAGTCAGGTACAGGTGTATCTTTATCCGTTGATGGAAAGGGATTCACAAAAAAGGATTTTGACGGAACCGATAAGTCTAATGTTCGTATTTCTATCGGTCAAGATGTATCAACAAATGCTGGTGTTCAATTTAATCAAGTAGTTCTCGGTAGTGATAGTTTAACCGTAGGAACAGGTTCAGACGCATTAGTTTTCAGTGATGGTAAAATAGTTGGTGATTTACAATTTCAAGATAATGTAAAAACAACTAATGATTTTCAATCAATAGGTAATTTAACCTACACTGGTACTCAAACAGCTACTTCTTTTACATCAAGTATTACTAATGTAACACAATCAAACAATACTGGTTCTAATGTATTTGGTTCAAATTTAAGTTCACATAAACATTTTTTAACAGGTAGTTTAGATGTTTCCGGCTCTTACAATTTAAATCAATATAGACCATTGGTTAAAGATATTTCAAATGATGCTTCTTTATCTGATAAAAGTCAAAATGATATCGTAACTGAGTACGCTGCATATACATATTTTTCAAACAACTCACCAGTTAAGTCTTATTTAAGAAAATCATTTGTTCATACGGGTAGTTTTGTCAATAGTTCTACTTCAAGATTTAGTGCAGTTACAGCATCAGCACCACCGGTTCTTTCTTCTACAACTGAAGATGATTTTATGTTTTTTATAAATGGTATGTTGGTAGAGAATGACGCACTTACTATACAACAAATTTCAACAAACTTAGAACTATTATTGGATACCAATTCACTTGGATATGAATTATCATCACAAGATGAGATAATTGCGTTTGGTAAATTTAATAGTTAGATATTTATAAATAGAGAAATATTATGGCAAATTTAAAATCAAAACAATTAGCAAACTTATTGACATTTTCAACAGCTAGTATAGATGTTGTAAGTGGTTCATTAATACCGGATGCCGCAAATTTATATAATATCGGTAGTGCTACGGTTCCGTATTTAAGTGGTTCCTTTTCAAATCTAAATGTTTCGAATGGTGGTGAAGTTCAGGTAACAAACCTCTTCGTAACAGACATAAGTAGATTTACAGGTTCAATCGTATTGAATGAACAAACCACATCACCAACCGCACAAGAGGGTGGATTGATGTATAGTGGTAGTAATTTTTACTTAGGTTTTGATTCATAAAACTTTTTGAATTAATATTTATAGTTAGTAATAATATATTTACTACAAAGAATTAAAATGAGATAATCTTAGGAGAAAAATAATGGCGAGTTGGAAGAAAGTAATTGTTAGTGGTTCCGACGCTGAACTAAATGGATTGACTTTAAGTGGTGACTTAACCGTATCAGGTGGAGACATTACTTTAGGTGCAACCAGTATTTTTTCAGGTGGAGACACAACATCACTAAACAACATTGATGCCCTTGACGCAACAACAGAAGCAACCATTGAATCCGCACTGGATACATTATCAAATGTAACTACCGTAGGAACATTAAATGCGGGTGCTATTTCAAGTGGTTTCGGAAATATTGATAACGGAACATCTACTTTAAACACAGGTAATGCGACCGTAGATAATTTAATAAACGCATCTGCAGTATCAGATTCACACATTACAGGTTCTTTCACTGGTTCATTCAGTGGAGACGGAAGTAATCTAACAGGTGTTGCACAAGATATTGAATTATTAAATGCGTATGGTGCAGGAACATTACATCAAACACAAGACAAATTTTTAGTATCGGACAACGGAACAGAGAAATCAATTACATTTAGTAATTTAGAAGATAGTGTTTTTGCTAATGTTAGTGGAGATGCTACAATCGCAGCTGGAGGTGCTTTAACAATAGCAAATGGTTCAGTTGAAAACGATATGTTGGCCGGTTCAATCGCTAATGGAAAATTATCAAATGATGGAATTACCATTGCAGGTGTAGACACATCATTAGGTGGTACAATCACAGCAGCAACAATTGGTAATGCAATTGGTGCTTTATCAGCATCAGTAAATGTTGACCACGACGCTACTACAAACTTTGTAGCAAACGAACACATTGACCACACATCAGTAAGTGTAATTGCTGGAACAGGATTAACTGGTGGTGGAACAATCGCAGCAAACAGAACTTTAAATGTAGTTGGTGGAACAGGTGTTACAGCAAACGCAAATGATATAGCTATTGGACAAGATGTTGCAACAAATGCAAATGTAACATTTGCATCCGTAACGACAACAGGAAACGCAATAATCGCCGGTAATTTAGATGTTACGGGAACAACTACAACAATCAACACTACAAACTTATTAGTAGAGGATAGATTTATATTGATGAATAGTGGTTCATCATCAGGTGATGGTGGATTTATTGTTCAGACTGAAGCAGGATTCACAGGTACAGCATTTGGTTGGGATGATTCAGCAGGTAGATTTGGTTTACAAGTTGGAACTAAATTAGCACAAGATGCAACAGCAATCGCACCAGATTCTTACATTGCATCAGTAGTGACATCTGATGATTCTAATTATCAAAAGAATGGTAACATTAGAGTTCAAGGTGGAGAAATCTACATTTATGTAGAATAAGATTAAAACTTAATAAAGGTTTATATGGGATTAGTAAAAAATAAAAAAGTAGATAAACTACGAGTATCGACTGAAAAGCAAGAAAGTGTTGTTAAATCAACACCTTCTATAAAATTTAGTAAAAGAGAAATAGAATTTCTTTTATATATGATACAAGAAGGAAATATTCCTGGCAAAAGATTAATAGAAGCAGTACAAGTAGTGGAAAAACTACAACAGAATTACAAAAAACAAAAATAACTTTATTGGCCTTGATGTGGCAATCAAGGAAGTGGGCCAAATAGGTAACCAACCATAAGGAGAACGAACTAAATGCCAAGTTGGAAAAAACTCATATCGAGCGGTTCAAACGCTCATCTTAACGCAGTCACTGCATCCAGTGATATTATAATCTCGCAAGATAGTAAAAAATTAATGCTAGGAGCTGGTAATGATTTACAGATTTATCACGACGGTACATCTAATTATATAGATTTAGCAACTTCTGACCAAGATTTTAAACTTAGAGTTAATGATGGTGGTGTTACTACTACTGCTATTCAAATAGATTCAAGTGAAATTGGTAGAGTTAAACTACCTAATGATGACCAACAATTAACTATTGGTGCAGGTCAAGACTTAAGATTTTATCATACAAATGATACTTCCAATATTGTAAATTTCAATGGTGCACTTACTATACAAAATGCGGGAGCAGGTTCTACCATAATAAAAAACACATCACAAGACGAAGATATATTTTTACAAGTTAATGATGGTGGTAGTACTATTAATGCTATCAGAATAGATGCAAGTGACAACGCAAGAGTTAAATTAGCAAATGATAATCAAAAACTATCTATTGGTGCAAGTAATGATTTAGAGTTATATCATCAAAGTGGAAATAGTATTATAAAAAATGTCACTGGTCAGCTGATTTTAATGAACTCTGCTCAAGACCAAGATATGGCTTTTCAAGTTAATGATGGTGGAAGTGTACAATCAGCACTACGATTACGAGCTGCAGATAAAGCTGTTCGTTTGCCTTATGACAATCAATATCTAATGGTTGGTGCCGGTGACGATTTAAGAATGAGACACAATGGTTCTAATAGTTTTATAGAAAATATAACTGGTCATTTCTTCTTTGACAGTTTATCTCACGGAAGTAAAATGCAATTTGCTACTGAAGATAGTAGTGGTACTAAAGCTTATGTTTTAAATATAACTGGAGATAATCATTTCGTCGGGATAGGAGAAACGAGTCCTGAAGCTAAGTTGCATGTTAAGAACGCTTCTGCTGGAACATTTACTGCAAGTAATTCACAACTATTAATTGAGAATAATACTACTGTTAGATTAACTATGGTAACACCAACTAACAATGCTTCAAAAATAGAATTTGGAGATATTGATGACCAAGATGCTGGTATTTTAGAATATAATAATTCTGACAACTCTATGAGATTTACAACCAACACTTCTGAAGCTATGAGAATAGACTCATCAGGAAATGTCGGAATCGGCACAACAACACCAACAAGTGAATTAACCGTAGAAGGAGACATTAGTGGTAGTGGAACAGGTTCTTTTGAAAGAATCGTTGTAGGTGGTGGAGTATTTACTTCAGCATCGTTAGCAGCCGGTGGTTCTGGAGGTGGAAGTAGTGATATCACAATGGATGGTTCTACTGCAAACGGACTACTAACTTATGGTGGAACCGATAACATTGATGTAGAATCTAATCTTACTTTTGATGGAAGTCATTTAAGACTTCCTAATAATAGTGCTGTAATTATGGGTGCAAGTGATGCTTTTGTAATAAATCATAATGGTTCTCATAATTATATACAAAATACAAAAAGCGATGCAGATGTTTATTTTACAGTAAACGATGGTGGTTCTACTATCAATGCACTTATTATTGATTCAAGTGAGGTTGCAAATATTGTTTTACCTAATGACGGACAAAAGCTTTTGTTAGGAGCAAGTAGTGATTTACAATTCTATCACGATGGCTCTAATAATTTTTTAAGAAACAATACTACCGACCAAGATTTTAGTATATTGGTTAATGATGGTGGTTCAACGATTACTGCATTACAAATAGATTCAAGTAATGTAGGTAGAGTAATATTACCAAATGACAATCAAAAATTAACTATTGGTGCAGGTTACGACTTAAACTTATATAACAATGGTTCAGTTTCTTATATTTCAAACAGTAACAACTATTTTACCATAGACCAAAATGCTGCAGCAGGTATGCAACTTAGAAACTTGTCATCTGACCAAGATATAACTTTTTCCGTAAACGCTGGTGGGGGTCAGATTACTGCTATTCAAATAGATGCAAGTAATTCTGGTAGTCTTGTTTTACCTAATGACAACCAAAACTTTTATGTGGGAGCATCTAATGACTTTAGAATTGTTCACAACGGAATAGACACTTATCTAAATAATCATACTGGAGACTTTATTATTCAGAATTTTGCTGATGATAAAGATATTTCACTTAGAAGTGATAATGGTAGTGGTGGAAGTACTCCTTACATAACATTAGATGGTAGTGCTACATCAGTAAATATAGAACAAGATGTAAAACTTACAGCTACCAAGAAACTTTATTTAGATGGTGGTGGTCATACTTATATCCACGAACAAGCAGATGACATATTAGAAATTGTTGTTGGTGGAGAAGTTCAATTAAAATTAACTGAAGCAGGAAATGGTGTAGAAATACCAGTAGATTCACACCCATTAAAAATAGGTGCAGGTTCTGACTTACAATTTACTCATAATGGAACAAATTCATTTATTGATAATTATACTGGAACTTTAAACATTACAAATAATACCGATGATGGAGATATAGTTTTAAAATCAGATGATGGCTCTGGTGGTACAACTGCTTACCTAACCTTAGATGGTAGTGCTTCACTAACAAAATTTCATATAGACACTAAACATCTTGATAGTGTTACAGCAAACTTTGGTGATAGTGCAGATTTACAAATATACCACAATGGTTCACATTCTTACATAGACCAAGTAGGAACTGGACATTTATACATTCGCAACACAACAGACGATAAACAAATAATTATTCAAACAGATGATGGTAGTGGTGGTGTTACCGACTATATGAAATTCAAAGGTGATGAAAATTTAATCAGAACATTCAAAAATTTTAGATTACACGATAGTGTTCAATTGCAAATAGGAACTGGTGCTGATATGGATATTTTGCACGATGGTTCTAATGCAACTATTAGAAATGGAACTGGTAATTTATCTATTGAACAACAAACAGATGATGGAGATTTAATTCTAAAATGTGATGATGGTTCTGGTGGAGTTACTGCTTACCTAACATTAGATGGTGGTCAAAAATTTGTAAGTATTCCGAGTGATTCCATAGAATTCACTCTTGGAGCAAGTGGTGATATAAGATTACTTCACAATGGAAGTAATTCACAATTTAAAAATTATACTGGAGCTTTTTATATACAACAAAATGCAGTAGCTCCTTTTTACATAGACCAACAAGCCGATGATTCTGATTTGATACTTAGAAGTGACGATGGTTCTGGTGGAGTTACTCCTTACATAACATTAGACGGAAGCACTGGAGACCTATTATTAACACCACCAACAAGAACAGAAATTCAAGGAAATTTAGTTGTTGAAGGAGATTTAACAGCACAAAATTATATCGTAAGTTCATCGATAACTTATATGACACAAAGTTTTTCAAGTGGTTCAACAATATTCGGTGATTCCATAGACGACACACATCAATTTACAGGTTCAGTTCAAATAACAGGTTCTCAAAGTGTTGTAGGTGATGTAGAAATCAGTGCTACTAATAAACTTTACTTAGATGGTGGTACTCATACTTATATCTATGAACAAGCAGCAGATACATTAGACTTTGTAGTTGGTGGACAACAGATGCTAACTATGGTTGAGGGTGGAACAGACTATGTAAGAGTAGGAGATAATATATTATTAGGTGCTGGTAATAGTCTTGATATGTATATGAAACACGATGGAACTAATTCCTCTTTAGTGAATGGAACTGGTGCATTATATATTGATGCACTTGGACAAGATTCAGATTTCTTTATTAGGGTAAATGATGGTGGTGTTACTAAAACTGCCCTTAAAATAGATTCAAGTGAAATCGGTAATGTACACTTACCTAATTGGAATCAGGCATTAAAAGTTGGAGCATCAGGAAATATACTTTTATATCATAGTTCTACAGCTGCTAAATTCGTTAACATCACGGGTGATATGGAAATTGAAAATACTGCTGATGACAAAGATATTATTCTAAAATCAGATGACGGAAGTGGTGGAACAGCTGCTTACATAACTTTAGATGGTAGTGCTGGATTTACAACAGTTCAAAAACTAATGAGATTTAATGATGATGTAGACGCAAGATTTGGAACAGGTAGTGATTTAAGAATTAGGCACAATGGAACTAATAGTAGAATAGATAATTATACTGGAACTTTACAGATTAGAAATACTCTTGATGATGCAGATATAACATTAGAAACAGACGATGGTAGTGGTGGAATAACACCTTACATAACATTAGATGGAAGTGCAACCAACACTATACTTCATCAAGATACCATTCTAAATGATGACAAAGTTTTATATGTCGGTAATGATTTAACTAATGGATTGAGACTATTTCATTTATCATCTAATAATAATAACTATGTTAGAAGTAATGGTGGTCCATTAAATATACTTACTGCAGTATCTCAACCAATTTATTTAAATACAAACAATACTAATGCGATAACTATTAGTACTGCTCAAAAAGTGGGAATTGGCACCACATCACCACAAGAAAAATTAGATGTGGTTAGTGGTAGTGCTCACATAAGAGGTGTGGATTCAGAAGGATATGTATTGGGATTAGGACAACTTGCAAACACCCCAACAACACCATTATATAAAATAAGTACATTTGATGATACTTCCGGTGGAACATCAGGATTAACCTCTGGAGACCATTTAGAAATCTACGGAACAAGATGGGGATTCCAAAACACTTGGGCGAGAGGTGGTCAAGGTGGAGCAGTTCCAGTTGCAGCATTATATAGTAGTGCAGGAGAATCTCGTTTATCTATTTACGAGGCACTAAATCCTTCATCTGATGCAACTTATAGTGAAAGAATTAGATTAAGAGGAAATGGTGATTCTTGGATTACAAATAAATTAGGTGTTGGCACAACATCACCCGATACAACATTAGATATTTTTTCAAGTGGTGTTAATGGTATATTATTAAATCAACAAACTTCCGATAGCAACACTTCTGCAAGATTGATGTTTAAACAAGACGATACAACATTTACAATGTATGGTTCTGGTGGTAATTTAGAATTTAGAAGTGGTGGAACGGTAGGTAGTTCAAGTGGAACCGCACAATTTAGAATTACTGAAAATTCAGGAGTAAGAATACCAAATGATAATGATACACTTGCATTAGGTGCTGGTGAAGATTTATATATGTATCACGACGGAAGTGATTCTTTTATTAGAAATCAAACCGGTGGATTGTATATTGACCAACTAACAGATGATGGAAATTTAGCATTAAGATGTGATAATGGTTCAGGTGGAACTACTGCTTACCTAACATTAAATGGTGCTTCAACATTGATTGATGTAGCAAAAAATATGAGGTTTGCTGATAGTATTAAAAGTATGTATGGTGCTAGTTCTGATTTACAAATCTATCACAATGGAACAAATAGTTATGGTGCTGACAATTATACTGGAGATTTAATATTCCAACAAAGAGCAGACGATAAAGATATTATATTTAAAACAGATGATGGAAGTGGTGGAGTAACTGCTTACCTAACATTAGACGGTAGTGCTTCTACGGTTGAAATAGCTAAAGACACAAACATAACAGGAAACTTATTAACTGGTCAATCCAGTAATCCTACATTAGAAATTAGAAACACAGCTACAAGTGCAGGAAGTGGAGCA
>Ga0181410_1000209_pt1 | contig 25759 bp, 32 predicted proteins | sample 33SPOviralmetaG_FD_130112 | JGI IMG/M metagenome (GOLD analysis project Ga0181410, IMG submission 130112) | Marine viral communities from the oligotrophic San Pedro Time Series (SPOT) site, San Pedro Channel, CA, USA - 33 SPOT_SRF_2012-06-20 | ecosystem: Environmental > Aquatic > Marine > Strait...
GTATATACTGTACAATATTTCACAAGGACTTAAGCGGCAATCAAGAAGCTCCAGGTTTTGCGAAGTTTGAATTACTCAATGGGTACGAGGACTACCCGGTCGTAGTAACAAAACTTTCAGAGGACAGTAAACGTCTGTATGACACAATGACTATACCAGACGTTCTTCGTGGAATACAGAACCAAGTAAAGGTTGAGAGGGACTCAAGGGTTGACAGAAACAGCCTAGCAACTTTACCTCCGATACTTCACCCGGTTGGTCAAGCACCCAGCGACTGGGGACCTGGTAGAATGATTCCTTATCGTCGTAAGGGGGACTTGGACTTTGCTCCAACTCCACCATCACCAACTGGTTCTATCGAAATAGAAAAAACTTTAGAACAACAAGCCGACAGGCTTGTAGGTCTAGACGAAACATCCAGCATATCTGGAATACGAAAACAGTTCTTAGTTGATAAGTTCTTGCACCACGCAGCCGAGGTAATGTCTATGGCGTTTAAGTGCTTCCAAAGGTTCGGCCCCGATGAAATATTCTTTAGAGTAACGGGTAATGCCGATCCAATGAAAATGACAAAGGGTAGCGCTGAAGAAAACTATGACATTATGATTAGCTACGATGTACTGAACTCTGACCCCGAAGCTCAAGAAAAGAAACTTCAACAAGTTGTTGCCTTGACACAGATGGACAGAAATGGTCGTATAAATATGGACTCACTAATGGACATAGCAGCCGCGGCAGTTGACCCAGTACTTGCTGACGCAGTACTTCAACCAGCACAACAAGCCACAGAACAAATTACTCAATTCGTAACTGATGACCTTGCCAAGATTTACTCTGGAATGGAAATGCCAGCTCGACCTAACGGTGGTCAGATTGCTATGCAAATTATTCAACAGTACGCTTCACAGCCCGACATTGCGCAACGTCTTAGCCAGGATGAAGCCTTCGCAGCTCGTCTTCAAAAGTATGTTGGTCAGTATCAGTTTGCTCAACAGCAGCAAATCAATGCCACTCAGTACGGTCAGTACGGAACAGCAGCCGCGACTGTCGGAGATGTTCAAACACAAGGACTTGCTCAAGGCTAGTATGGCTGACAATAAAACTACTTCCGATCAAGCGGCGGACAGGGCTAGAGAAATTAAGTTCAAAGAAATTAATTCTTTGGTACAAGAGTACTTTGGTACAGACCCCGGAACACTATCAGCCATCTATGGAAACATAGGTGTAGAAACTGGTGATTCCTATGACTACTTGCAGAAGCAGTACCAAGGAGGCCCTGGTAGGGGGCTGTTCCAGTTTGACTGGCACAGACCCTACTACGCTAAGTTTTTAAAAAAATACAAAAAGAAAGACAGTCCTCGGTCTCAGATTGAGTATGTACATAAAGCTATATATGATATAGGAAGCCAGGAAGAAAAAGACTTAGGCATAGGTAATGCAAGGCACATACGAGAAGCCTTTGCTTCTGGTGACCCAAAAAGAGCTAATGATATGTTCATAGAAAGATTCTTAAAACCTAAAAAAGAAAAAGCTCACAGAGACAGAAGGCTTAATACTACAATGAAGTACTTTGAAACCATTGTTCCAATTATGGAAAAAGCTAAACAACAAAAACAGAATGACACTAGAAAATGACCTACAACAATTGGCTAACTATGAAGCCTTTGCTAACTTTCTTGCAGTAGTAGAATCTTTAAGAGAAGAATGCATAGCAGAAATGCACGAAGCAACTTCTGAAAACATACAACAATTATCCGGTAGAATTTTAACTTATGACCAGTTACTGCAAATGTGTGACTGGAAAAAAATACAAATGATGCATCCCACTAAAGTTGGGCTTGTGTAGTATGTTAATATATTTTCATCGCCATCGCTCGGCGTCAAGGAGTGGAAACAACCAAATATATGTCAGACGAAATAGCAACGGAGATCGCTGAGTCCGTATCAGAAAATACAGCGGAAAGTAATAATATAACAGCGGATGACTTTGTAGCCAACCGCTTGGCAAACCTAAAGGAGATAGCAGAAGCACCGACGGAAGAACCCGAAAGTGAAGAAGCAGAACCAGAGGGTGAACCAGTAGTAGAAACAGAGTCAGAGGAATCCGAGGAAGAGGTTGAGGCAGAAGAGCCAGAGACCGAAGCCAAGGAGGAATCAGAAGATGTTCTTTCACAGTTAGACTTAGATGATATGTCCGAAGATGATCTTCGGGAACTATCCGAAAAACTTGGCAGTCGAGCAGTAGCACGATTTGGCGAGCTTACCGCAAAGCGGAAAGCCGCAGAAGAACGTGCTGCTATGCTAGAAGCTAAATTGCAGGAAACACCTAAAACTCTCAAAGCACCCGGTAAAGTAGCAAATAACCCCTTCGTTTCAATTGATACAGTTGAAGCCTTACAGGAAAAAGCCGAAGAAGTAAATTCAGTAATCGAGTGGGCAGAGGATACATTGTTTAATGCGGACGGATATGGCCCAGAAGACGTTGTAGTTAATGTTGGCGGGAAGGATATGACCAAGGCTGATGTGCGTAAGACTTTATTGAACTCACGCAAATCACGGGACAGATACCTACCGGATCGACTAAATACTATCCAGGCTCAAGAACAAGGAAACCACCTAAAGCAAACCTACGCATCAAAGGCTGTAGAAGAGCTTAGTTGGTTGTCTGGAGACGACAATGATACTAGGCGTCAGTACAATTCAATTATGCAGGACAAGCGAGTTGAGGATATGTTAAAAGATCTTCCACCCGATGTTTCAGCACAAATGCCGTACTTGATGGCTCACGCAGCCAACAGTCTTTACGGACGAAAGCCAGTTCAACAAGAGAAACCAAAAAGTTCTCCTAAGTTGAACCCGCCTAAGTCTGTTGACTCTGGTGCAACTAAGTCAGAAAAACCTGTGAACCCATCTAACAAAGCTGTTAAAAAACTGGTGGAACAATATAAGACCACCGGCAACCAAGCTGATTTCGTCAAATACCGAACACAACTAATCAAAAACCGATAACCTATATAAAATATTATGGCATTCTCAAATACCTATGATGTAACAAATACTGGGTCGGCTGTTTCCAATAGAGAAGACTTGACTGACGTCTTGACTATTCTCGCTCCAGAAGAAACTCCCGTCCTTTCCTCGGCATCGAAACAACGTGCCGCAGCTACTAACACAGAGTGGACTGTTGACGTTCTCAGCGCACCCAGCACAGCTGGTATCGTTGAAGGCGCAGACGTTATAACTCACACCGACCAGTTTGCTGGTCGTGCTCGTATGGGTAACTTCACACAGAAGTTCCGTCGTGACTACAAAGTTTCTGATTTACAAGAAGCTGTTGAGTCCGTAGGCCCAGCTAAAATTGCTCAAGCTGAAGCTAAAGCAATTCGTGAGTTAAAGCGTGACATTGAAGCAACTCTCTGTTCTGCTAACATAAAGCAACAAGCTACTGCTACTGATCCTTACAAGATGACTGGTCTTGGTGGATTCATCGACAGCGCTGCAGCTGACTCAACTGTTCCTGCTGGATTTAAAACTCCAGCAAGTAGCATCTACACAACAACTGAATCAGCAGCTAATGCATTCAGCGAAACTGCATTCAACGACATTATCTCAAGCATCTTTGAGGTGAACGGAGTATCCAATGGTTTAGTCCTAGTGGCTGACGTTGGTCTTCGTCGTGTAATCAGCGACTTCGCTCGTTTGTCAACAGTATCTACTGAAACAAGCATCCGCAACGTAAACTACGACGGCGGTGTTGCAGCAATCAAGCTCTCTGTAGAGCTTTACCAAAGCGACCACGGTGTCGTGTCTATAGTAAACGCTAACCCAGACTGTATGCCTAACTTTGGCGGAACAACTGCTAACTCAAGCGGTTACCTCGTCAACCCAGAGTACTACGGTGTTCACGAACTCATTCCTATGGGTTCAACTCGCCAGCTTAATAATGGTGGTGGTGAACGTGGTTTTGTTGACTGTGCCTTGACTCTTGGGGTTTATCACCCACAAGCTCACGGCTTAATTCAAGACGTAAAATAATTCTGGTTGGGGGGCGCAAGCCCCCCGCCTTTTTATTATGGAAGTTGTAAACAAACAAGGATTATCCGACGAAGAAATAAACATCGCTTTGATGCGTGAAGTTGAACTTAGTCTTCACGAAGAGAAGCACACGGAAAAAGACAGGTACGACCAAGCCCGGAAGGACGCTCGTACCAATGTAGGAAAGGAACACCCCACCTTGGGTAGGTGTGTTGCTTCTATGCCACCAAGAGAATACTTTAGATTAATTAAAAAGTACGGACACGCAGAGGTTCATTCTAAAGAATTTCTAAAATACTTTCAAAAGAAGTTCGGAGATCTTAGCCCCAATAAAATTTAATGAGAAATAGAACATACGGAGATTTATTTAAACTTGTTAGATCACTTGCTGGTGTAGGTACTTTTGCTCCATCGGAAGTAGATGATGTTGAAAACCTTATAAACAGAAGGTTTGCAGAAGCATACAATTCAAGTCAGATGTGGCCCAGATACTTAGTTAATGGAGAGCCAAGAACTATTGTAGCTGGAAGAACTGTTCAAACATCTGAAGACAGCATTCATATATACGGAGCTGGTGATTCAGATGTAAATGGACTTTATAGAAGAAACGAATTGGTAACTCAAATACCTACATTTACTAAATACGATTCAAATGAAATAAAAATTGGTAACGAATTATTTAGTTTAGTTTCCGATGGCACTATGGGTTATATAGTTAAGGGAACTCCTAGTTTAAGTATTAGTACAAGTCCAAGATTATACCAAGGTACAATGCAATCTGAAACTACACCAATTAGTTATCCAGCATCTGGTTGGACTGCTCTGTCTGGGTCATCTCCAGCTCCTTTCGCTCAAGACTTGTCTTACATAGGAGAGTTTCAAAGGATTCATTCTGACGAGCCGTTTGTTAATAACTCAGCAAAAGAGTATGAATTTTTTGTTACATCAAGGGGAGCAGAAATTCTTAATGTTCGAAACAACAACGCTGGTTTGGCTTATGTAACATACAAAAAAGACTTTGTTCCTTTTGCGGTAATTACTAATCACAGCGCAAGCACAGATTTAGTTCCAGAGGAATTTTTTGAGTTCATAGCTCACGCTGCTTATGCTGACTTCCTTCGTATGGACGGACAGACTGACAAGGCTTTAGCCGAGGAACAAAGAGCGCAAGTCTACTTAGCCCTTGAGCTTGAACGTGTTGATATAATGTCTAACAACAACACTATCAACAAAAGATTTTCCACTTACGTTAATAGACAATCAAGATAAAATAAAATTATGAGTAGTTCAAAAAATAATACACTTAACTTCAGCGCAGCTGGTTCGGCAATAGCGGGTGGGGGAACAGCAATAACCGGGAAGTTTGGTGCAATTCAGTTCCTTACTGACGGCACAATTGACTCTTTTACTGCCACAAATATTGACACATCAGCTGCAACTATCGCAACTTCTTTTGGTGCTGGAACAATTATTTATGGCAACTTTACTTCTGTTGCTGTTAGTGGCGGGGTAGCGGCTTTACATAAAATATAAAGATGCCTAACTCATCTTTAAGTCTTACGTTAGGTCGAGCGTTAGATACTAATCCAGCACCCACTTTTTTTACTCCAGGTGCATCATACTGGGGAGTAAAAAGTTTAAATGGTCGTGAAGATACAGAAATAGTCGTTGTAAGAAGAAGTACTGATAGCACCCTTAGAACTTTTACAGATAAAGAAATTCGTAATGGATCTATGCTTTCTTGGGTAACTGCTTCGTCATCAACTGCTGATGGATATGTAAAGCAACTGTTCGATCAATCGGGAAGGGGAAACGATTTTATCCAAAATGATTTAAGTATACAGCCAAAAATAATATCGAATGGTTCTATATATACGGACACAGAAGGCAAAATGGCAATAGACGGAAAAGGAGCTAAAATGGATTTAGGTGAAGATTCAACTAATTTCTTTTCAAGCGACGGAAGCTGGTCTTTGTTCCTTGTAACAGATTTTCCGGACTACAGTTCAGCTTCACAAAATAATGTAGGAATATTAAATTTTCAAACCAAGACTAATGGAGGAGCTAACTCAGTAAGAAAACCTACATATTCTGTTAATAAAGGATTTAATCAATTGGCTGTGGCTCAGCCTACTCAAACCGTTGGTTCTAACTCTACTGGTAATATTTATTTAAACACATATCCCGGAGAACAACTATTTTCTAACTTTGGTGACCCTTCTTTGTCTACTAATAATAATGAAGGGTTTTTAGATGCTTGTAATAGGGGCGATAGTGGACACAAAACTACCAACTTAGCTACGGCGGTAAATACAGAAACTGGAGCAAATGGACACCAAATAATTCTTTTTCAACCAAGTGAGACTGGTGTAAGCACAACTTTATCTGCTCTTATATATGCTCCAAGTTATTTATTTAGCCAGAAGGACAACGTAGAAAAATCATTAATAAATCTTTTTGATATAACCTTTGTTTAAATTTTATATTATGGAAACTTTGCTTAGAGGAACTGTGGGATCAACCGGGTTCTTTGCTTGTATTGGACTACAAAGCATAAACAGCGCAGTCAGTCTAGTTGTTGGTATAATGACTTTTGTATTCCTTGGACTTTCTATTTATAAGTTACTAAAGGATTTAAAATGACTACTGAACTCATAGCTATGCTGGGTGGTGGTGCGTCTGGGTTTTTGTTCAAGTTGATTGGTACAATGGTTACTGCTCAACAGAACAATGTAGCAAATTTATTAAAGAAACAAAAAGCGTCAGACGAAAGTGCTGACGCTGCTGCTAAGCGTACCGGGGACGGTGGAGCAATTGTAAGACGAATAATAGTAGTAACAGTTTTGTTTGGAGTAATTATAGCTCCCTTTATTTTAGCACACAGCGACGAGGGGGTAACAGTAGCAAACGAGTACAGTAAGTGGTTTGGGTTTGTAAAAGGCACAACCTACCAGACCTTGCACGGGTATGTTATACTACCAGAAATACGACAAACAGTTCTAGCTATAGTAGGTTTCTACTTTGGTTCATCATCAGTTAAATAATATGAAGAATTGTAATGTATGTAATAAACCCAAGAGCATTTGCTCTTGGTGTTCCCCTATCCAATGGATCACAAAAGCGCTCAACAAAAACTATCTGAACTCCGTGACAGTCTCGATAAAGTCCTTGGTGGCAAAGTCGAAGGCCCTAGTAGGGAGGACGCTGAAGAAGCTCTCAAGTCAGCTAAAGACGGTGCTAGGCGGGCTAAGAAAACGCTCCTAGGCAGAATCAAAGAGCTACCGGTAGTTGATAAGATAACACAACTTGGTGCTGCTGGAACTGTAGCGGTAAGCACAGCTGCGGTTACACAAACTAATATAGCAGTAGACGAGACCGAAGTATTTGTAGCCAGCGTAGCCAATGATGTGGTTCACGAAAGACTAAGATTCCCCCCAGTTATAAACAACTTCGTCGACTTTAGTGCGTTGGACTCCTGGGGTAGAGAAGTAATGAAAGAAAAGATTGCTGCGGTAAAAGATGAAGTGGCTAAGGTAGAAGCCAAGGTATCACCAGTAGAGGTAAAAGAAACTAAAGAGAAATCACAGTCCTCCGAAGAACCCAAGAGCCAAGAACCACAGGCCCAAGAAGAAAGTGCTGACAACACCAATGAAGACGCAGGAAGTGCAGAGGAAGCTAAACAAGATGTAGAAGAGGTTGAGAGTAAAGAGGCAGAAGAGGTTGAGGAGCTACAGGTTGAAGAGGTAGCAGAACCCGTGCCAGAGGAGAACATTGAAGAGATCGATGAAATTAAGCCTCACTCAGACGTAGATGATATCGAGCCAAAACAGCCATCAATACTACCAGAGGACTCAAGAGTAGTATCCCCAGAAGGAGCAAGACAAGTATGATACAATATATAGTCGAGAATTACAAAGAGAATCTACTAGGTATGTTATTTGCGTACATAGGAATATTTTCTATTGTAGTTATGTTTCTACCTAAAAATAATATTATATCCAGGGCCTTTAAAGAGTTCGCTTCAATATGCACATCCATCTTCAAAAAATAAAATTTTTATTTGCCCCGCTGTTATTCGCCTCCATAGCTTGGAGTGCTGTGCAGTTAAACAGCGTAGTGTATGATCTAGAAATAGAGATTGATGATACATATAGTGTACCTAACTTCAACCCAGAGGGTGGAGCAACGTACTACAATCCAATGGTATTTACTACTACTGTGGGCGGACAGTACATTTTTGAGAACTACGCAAGTAAACTAACAGGCGGAACTCAAGACACCTCTCTTCTAATATACGATAACCTGGATGCTAACTTTATAATTGATGAACCCTTTATATTTAATGACGGCCCTAGCATAGGTTTTGGAGGAGGACAGTTAAGTACCTTTGATCCCTACGAAAGGCACAGCGAGGCATTTAACGGTACTATAAGCCTATCAGCAAATAATACTTATGCTGCTGTATTTTCATCTTTCTCACCAGACGCCATAGGAGTTATGCAAGTAAGGCTAACAGCACCAGGACAAATTTACAGTAATGATTTAGTTCCTATACCAGAGTTAAAAGATACTGGACTTTGGATAGCAATGATTATAGCTTTATTCGTAGCATTCAGTTACTTCAAAATAAGAAGTGACATATAACTATAAACAAAAGGATACATTATGCCAAAAGGTAAAGGTACATACGGAACAACTAGAGGTCGCCCACCCAAGAAGGGAAAGATGGGAAAAAAGGGGAAGTGTAAATAATGCCCAAGGACGCTTGTTATAAAAAAGTAAAAGCCAGGTACAAGGTGTTCCCGTCTGCTTACGCAAGTGGGGCAATAGCCAAGTGTCGCAAGGTTGGCGCAGCCAACTGGGGCAACAAATCAAAACGTAAGAAGGTTTAATGGCAGTTCGCAAAACAAAAAAGGGTGCTGATCTCAAGAGGTGGTTCAAGGAAAAGTGGGTAGATGTCCGATCCGGGAAGCCTTGTGGCAGACAGAAGGGAGAAAAGCGAGGAACGCCTTATTGCAGACCGTCCAAGCGTGTCAACAGCAGAACACCTGTGACTGCTGGGGAGATGACCTCATCAGAGAAACGCTCAAGAATTGCAGAAAAGAAGAAACTAGGACAACCAAAAGGAAAGCCAAGGAGAGTTAAGTCAGTCAAAAAATAGACCCTTGTGGTATAATATTTCAAACTTTAACCAAAACAAAATATGTCATCATCATCAAGAGTAGTAATAGGTTTGCCCGGAAAAATTTTTAAAAGTATCAAGGGTGCATTTAAAGTCCCCGCAGCAAAAACTAAAGACAGCCTCCTAAAGCCCACAAGTCCTCCTAAGAATATAGTAGGTGCGGACGGGAAGCCACTTAGCCCAGCTCGAAAAAAGTTTTACCAAGATCAAGCTGACGCAACCAATAAAAGCAGAAGGCAACAGAACAGGCTGGATGTAGAGCGAAACGCTAGAGCAAGATACAAAGGTATACGCAATAGAGTTATTGGGGCTGGTGCTGTTGTGGGTATTGGTGAGGGTACAAGGCGAGCAATTACTGGAGGCGATGAAACTAAAGTTTCTGCTCCAGTTACAAATAAATCATCTACAATTGCTTCATCTCCAAAGATGCCTAAAAAAGAATTTATTAACTGGAGGGACAGACCGGGTACTGTTGACGCAAGGGTTCGTCCTGGTTCTGAAACAGCAAAGAAAAAGTTTTCTTTTTCTCTACCAAGTAAAAGCAAGTCTGATCCAAAACCTCTTCACGAAAGAAGTTTTAGAGAAGGTCGTACTTTTTATAAAAAAGGTACAGCAGCACATACAGCCAAGACAAAAGCGTACAGCAAACGGAGGGAGGCAGCAGCAAGAGAAGAAGCTAAAGTTTTAACTAGACCAATGCAAGGTGCAGCTAGAGAAGGTATTACTGCACAAAGTGCAGGTGATTATTTAATAAAGGCATCTAAAGATTATTCAGCTAAAGTTAATACAACTTCAGATAGAGTAGTAGTAAAAGACTCAAAGTCGTCTGGAAATAACAGACTTGGTACTGGGACTAAAGCAAATAAACAAGACTCGTCCTCTGGAAATAAATCATTTAATAGAAAACAAAATAGATTGGGTACTGGGACTAAAGCAAATAATCAGAACACTAGTTTCTTTTCTCAGTTCGAGGGTTTAAAAGATTTTTTTGGTAACACAAGTTATAAAGGTAGGAGAGGTAGAAGAAATCCTATAATTAAATAAATGGCTGATAAGTCAAAGATGAAGTGCAATGTGCCTCGCCGAGAGGTACAGGGCGGTAAGAAGTTTGTTGTTAAAGCCTGTTCTGGAGGTAAAGAAAAACTAATACGCTTTGGCGATGCCAATATGACAATAAAGAAAAACAGACCAGCTAGGAAAAAAAGCTACTGCGCTCGTAGCGCAGGAATAAAAGGCAAAGGAAAAATGTCGGCTAACTACTGGAGTCGTCGTGCTTGGGATTGCTAATGTCTAGATATACTTCATACGGCAGTCTTGATGACCGCATCGCCCAGGATGGCGATGTCGGTTTTATAGGTTTTAACAATCGACTAAGACCCGACCAACTAGGTCGGGGTGTTCTTTCTACCTCAAATAACTTACGTCTTGATCGCAACGGACAGGCTCAAGTTAGGAAAGGAATACAAATTATTGAAGCTCCTTTTGCTGTTGGAGGAAGCGTACTAAGACTCCCTCAAGAGGCTCAACTGGAAGACAATATTACTACGATGCTACCTACTACAATTAGGTCAGCCAGTTTAGATGCTTCAACTAAAGTAGTAAGTCTAGTACTAGATGATCCAGCGATTGAAGTAGGTCGTTCATTTGTAATAGGCAATGAAGTTATTGTTGAGGGAATACAGTATACTGGAACAAATCCCAATGGAACACATACTATAACAGGGGTGACCTCTGGTTCTAGTACAACTACAATTACTTATGTTCTTTCTGGAGCTGTAAGTGCGTCATCGTACTCTGTAGGTAACGCATTGCCGCAAGATTTAAGTTTTCCTTTAAATAACGCATCTACTTCAGCAGTAATTGGTTTCAATATGGAGATTGATATCAACAAGGTTACTTTGGTTTTTGATAGTGCTGGGTTTAGTGATCCAAATGATGACGCTAGTCAGTACATATTTATTGCTTCAAACAGTAAAGTTATTGCTAAGAACCTAGCAACTAACGCCGTAACAGAAATTAAGTACCCAACCGGAGAAACTGTTCCAGAAAAATCATCAATGCTACAGGCGTTCAATAAAGTGTTTGTATTTAGGAACGGACAAACTGCACTTGAGTGGAACGGCAACTTTGATCCAGTAGCCGCTGGAAGTTTTGAAACTGGAAAGTCATACACTATAGTAAATCCTGGTGACACAAACTTTGTTTCTTTAGGTGCTGCTGATAATTCAGTAGGTACTGTGTTTACAGCAAACGCAGCTGGAAATCCAGGTGAAACTGGAACAGCTTCTTACAACTTTCAGTTAGTACCTAGTGGCCCCTATGTACAACCGGGCGAAATATCTGCTAATGGAACTGATGGTGTTAAGATTTTAAGCGGAGTAGCTACTGCTCAATTTAGTACTGGTGCTGTTGCTGGTATGAACACCGGGGACATTGTAACAATAACTGCTAAAGGGACTTCTGACTACGCTGTTGGTGATTCATTTATAGTATCAAGCGTTGATGACGCTAATGACGAAATAACATTCCCAACAAAAGGAGCAGACGAAACTAGTGGTTTTACTGGTGTTGTTTTTCAAAGAGAAATATCAGTAGGTATGGGATTTATTCATATGCCATCACCAGAGTACGCTGTGTACCACCAGCGCAGACTGGTAATGCCGTTTAGATTTGTTCCTGGTGCTATTGATAATGATTTTACTTCACGAGGAATCTTGGACGAGGTAATTGCTTCTGACATACTGGACAGTAATACTTACGATCAAGTGTTCGGTCAGTACAGATTTAATGCTGGGGAGGCTGACTTTAATGTAGGTCTGCACTCATTCGCCGAGGACAAGTTAATGGTATTCAACAGAAATAGTATACACTTAATTCAGAACACTACCAGCTTACAAGGAGCGACATCTCAGCTACTAACCAACGAAGTTGGTTGCGTAGCTAGAAAATCAATTGTACAGGTTGGAAATAGGGTTATATTTCTTTCTGACAACGGAGTGTACGGAACAGAGTTCTTGGACGAGTACAATCTTCGTGGTACAGAGACTCCACTAAGTGAACCTATTAATGTAACAATAGAGAACATTAATAGAGACCAATGGGAAAGATCAGTAGCTGTTTACTTTGACAATCGTTACTTTATTGCCGTTCCATTAAATTCTACTGACGAAAACAATCAACCAGTTACAGCCCAAAGAAATAACGTAATACTTATTTACAACTTTCTTAACAAACAATGGGAGAGTGTTGATAGTGTAGAAAATCCTAACTGGGACATTGATAACTTAATAGTTGCTGGGGAAGGTAATCTCCGTGGGGTTTATTGTGTAAACAGGTTTGGAGGCATTCATAGACTTGACTTCAGAGAACAAGGTAATGATTTGGTTGTCGTTGGGATTGGGGACGAAAGTATACCGACACCAATTACAGCAGAAGCAACTACCAGGCAGTATACACTTGGAAGTATGGACAGAAAACGATGGAAAGAGTTTGACCTGCACGTTCAAGGAACTGACAATAACGGGACTCAATCAAGTGTGGACATAAATATAGAAACTGAGAATCCAGACTTAACTGATTTTCTACAAAGCACGGGAACAATACAACCAAGGGAAGACCTTTCCATTCGTGGTAGAATAGGTAACCGAAGAGGTTACGGAATACAATTTAAATTTAACAACACAGAAGGTAGGCCCATAATACGAGCAATTGAGGTTGAGGGTACTACTTCTATGAGATCAACACAACTAGCAGAATAATGGCAATTATAACAACAAACGGATCATTCGGTGCTACCGAAACTGTTACTAGCACGAACCTAAATTCGATCGCTGACGCAGCAACTTTTGACGACCCAGCTGACGGATCATCAATTGAACTGATTACTTCTGGTGAAAACGCTGGTAAGCTAGGCATAAAGGACGGTGGCGTTACCGCCACCAAGTACGACGACCTTAGTATTGCTGGAGGAAAGATTGCTAATGACGCTATTAACAACGCTAAGATAGCTGACGGTGCAGTTAATACAGAAAACCTCCAGACTGGCGCTGTAACTTTTGCAAAAATTCAAAATGTTGCAGGCAATACTGTAGTAGTAAGAAATTCAAGTAGTACTGGCGACCTAACAGCTTTTACAGTATCCAACCAAGAAATTCTAATCGGAGACGGCACCGGGTTTCAGTCCCAGAAACTTAGCGGCGACGTTACTATGAATAATGTTGGGGCAGTAACTATTTCTAACGATTCGGTTACGGCGGCTATGTTAGCAACAGCAAGTGTAATGGGTGCAATTTATCCAGTTGGTTCTATATATATGAACGCAAATGTTTCGACCAACCCAGCTACACTATTAGGAGTGGGAACCTGGGAGCGGTTTGGTAGAGGTCGAGTTATTGTTTCCCAAAGCACGGACAGTAGATTTAATAGCGTTAGGGAAACTGGTGGTTCTTATACTCACGTTTTAGACGATGATGAAGTACCAGTTCGTGATCACTCTCACCTTGTTTTTGATAATAGTTCTAGTAATGGCGATAATGGAGATATATCTAGCTCATATGTGGGTTCTCATTATTGGAACGCTGGATCAGAATCCTACAATATAAGGAGAACAAGTAGAGGTTCTGGAGCTAGTAAAGCTAATGCTGGACTAACAAGTAATCCTACAACCAATCCTTCAGTCTCTGCTCACAACAACATACAACCATACATAGTAGCGTATGTATGGAGACGAACAGCTTAAAATTATGTCTATATTAAATTCTGGAAAAACATTTGCAAATGGCGAACAGCTTACAGCTGATAAACTTAATCAAGTAATTGAACAAGCGTCGTTCAACACGAATAACGCCGTTGACGGAAGTAGTACTACTGTAATAGGTACTGCTATATCTGTTCGAGACGGAGGTATATCTCCGGCTAAACTTTCTAGTGGAGGCCCCACTTGGCGATCCTCTGACGGAGCATTGCGAGTAGGAAGAGAGACTGATGACAGTTATCAACCTAACGCATTTGTCAAAGGAAGAAGGCAGTCAAAAGTTGACACCCTTGAGCTAAACTCCAATGATGATATTGAGTTCACTACAGGGTCTAGTACTACTGGTAGTAGTGACCAAAGAATGATTATAAAACAAACTGGAATGGTTGGTATTAACCAAGCTTCTCCAGTAGGAACTTTACACATTACTGACATTGGTGATACTCGTCCTACTCTTTTCTTAGAGGGTGCAAGCTCAACTGAAGGGGACATTGCTGTAAGCCACACGGACGCACTTCAAATAGGACATTGGAACAAAACCAATAATTCTTTCGCTGAAAGAATGACTTTTCAGACCAGCGGAAATGTTGGTATAGGAGAAAGTTCACCGTCTGCAAAGTTAGAAGTTCGTGGTAATTTCCGTGTAAGCAGTACTGCTGCTGAGTTTAATCACATAGCCTTAGAAAATAATACTGAGGTATTTGGCTACATAGGTGGCAGAAACGGAGACTTGTACATTAATGCAGGTGGAACAAGTGACAAATTAAGGCTTGCTACTAATGGCTCTGACAGACTTGTAATTCAACAAAGCGGAAATGTAGGTATTAATACTTCTAGTCCTAAAGCAACCTTGCACGTTAATGATATAGGGAGTGCGCAGCCTTGTATTTTAGTAGAAAATGCTAGTCAGACCGAAGGTGACATTGCTGTAACTCAAGGAGAGTCACTTCAAGTAGGACATTGGGATGGCAGTTCATTCACCCAAAGAATGACTATTGGTAGCAATGGTTTTTTAGGCGTGGGAACACCTGCTGGTACAAATCCTTCCGAAGAACTACACGTTTCGGGAAGTAGCGGAGATCCTTCAATTTTACTTGAGAATACTTCAGAGGGAACTAGTGCGGATACTATTATTAGGTCTAGGGTTGCGGGTAAAGACGAAACTGGTGGAAGAAATTTTATATATTTTGGAGACGCAGAAGATGACAATGTTGGAAGAATATATTATAATCACTCAAACGATTCTATGCTATTTACTGCCAACGCCTCTGATGTAATGATGCTTGATTCAAATAAGAGAGTGCTAATAGGACAAACAAGTTCACCCACCTCCGTTCCTAAAAGTTTATTTGTAAACGGAAGAATAGGTTCTCTTAATACTTATAGTCAAACCACAAGTAGTTCAGCAAATCTTTTTATTGGATCAAGTGGTTTATTTCAAAGAAGTACCTCTTCTGCTCGTTACAAACAAAACATTCAAGATTACGATAAAGGAATTGATGCAATTAAATCTTTACGTCCGGTGTATTTTGAATCAATCAATGAGGATGACGATCATACTTATGCTGGTTTTATTGCTGAAGAAGTACACGATGCGAATTTAACTGAGTTCGTTAATTACAACGAAGAAGGTCAACCAGATGCTTTGCATTACTCAAATATGGTTGCTGTTTTAACCAAAGCCCTTCAAGAATCCCTTGTTAAAATTGAATCCCTAGAAGCTAGAGTAGCTAGTCTTGAATCCTAATGGCTTACAATCGTTTACTTCAGTCAGTACAGATTGCCCTTGAGAACAAAACTCAGAAGGGCGCTCTTATGGCTATGGACGAAGTCGTTGACTTCTGCTTGGCTCACGAGAACGGTAAAGTATTTGACGGCTGGGACAAAGAACTTATCCGACTTATGGTCGGATATCATTGGGCCAAGAAAACATTAATCGTTCACTACAACGAAGACCAAGAAATAAAGGGTGTCTTTATGTGGTACAATTGTAACGAGGACGACGGATGGGAATTTATAAATGGTTGGGAGGCTGACAGAGAAGACGGAGACAGTATATTTTTAGCTTTCATATTTGCTGAAGGAAAGGACACATTAAAGGAAATAACTAAGGACTTCCTTTCTCGTTGCCCGGAAGCACTAGAAAAAAACAAAATAAGTCTACGGTACAGAAGTGGGTTTCCAAAGCGTGTAAACTATGACAATCGACTTTTTAAAAAAATATTAAATAACTAAGAATTATGGGTGGTAAAGGCAAAACAACAATCAATCAACCAGATCCTATAAACTACGCCAAGGAAGCGTTTGAGTTTATGTATGGCCCTGGGTCATACGAAGGTTCTGGAGGAATGACAGATCCAGAATTTAATAAAAAGTTACTTGAGTCCGAGGCAACTTTTAGACCAGAGTACACAGCCCTAGAGCTTGCTGACATAGGAACTATGTTGGAAGGTAGGGGGGACACTAAGGGTCTCAATGCGTTAATGTCCGACGCGGCAAAAGCAAGTGGAGAAACTCAAAGAGGAGAACTTGCCAAACAAAGGGCTGATGATTTACAAGCCGTTCAACAACTAGCTCCACAGCTAGTACAGGCTTACCGAGACGCTGACCCAGAAAGTGCAGCGTTGGCAGACGCTGCTAGTGCAAGGGCTGGAGAAGCGACTGGAATAGGAGCTAAGGGTGAAGAGCTTCTTGGTAGTAAGCTACAAGGTGCAAGTGCGGCGGAAAAACAACTGCAAGCTATGGGTATGAGTCAAGGAGACTTAACTCCCACAGAACAAGAAGCATTAATATCTGGTAGAGGTACTGAGTTTATTCAGTCCACCGGGGAACTTACACCTTTAGAAAAACGAAGAGCACAACAGTCAGCTAGACAAGCATCTCTTGCCAGAGGCAGAGAGATGGGAACAGGCGCAGGGTACAGCGAAATGCAAGCCAGAATGGCTGAGGAGCTGAACAAACAACAAAGAGAAATAGCTCTAGGATCTCAGTTATTAGGACAAGAAGCAAATATGCGAGGATCAAGACTTGGTCAAGGCGCAAATATGTTGTCACAGTCCGACGCCCTTGCAGCACAAAGGCGCAAAGAGTTAATGCAAAAACAGCAAATGGGTGCTGGTCTAATACAAGGCGAGGACGCAATACAGTCCGGAAGATTCGGGCAAGCCTTTGGTATGAACCGAGCAATCGCTGGAGACCTTGGTTCAACTATACTTGGTCGTCCGTCTTCAGCTGTAGCACTTGGTACACAGACACTTGGTTCGGCACAACAAGGCGCAGCAGGTCAAATGGGGCCACAATTGTTTGATCCTAATATGGGAATCAACCTTGCTATGCAAGACCGCACGAACCAGTTTAACCTAATGGGCGCACAAGCTCAAGCAGACGCTTCTCGTAGCTCTGGTATGATGAGCGGAATTGGTGCAGCTATTGGAGCGTTCTGTTGGGTAGCTCGTGAAGTGTACGGAGAACAAGACCCACGATGGGTACAGTTCCGTACCTGGATGCTCTGTGAATCGCCTAGTTGGTTTCGTAGATTGTATGTACGATTTGGTGAACGCTTTGCTAAGTTTATATCCAATAAACCAAAAATTAAAAACATCATCCGTGGGTGGATGAACAACCGTATAAAATAAGATGGCATTTCAAGCAGGATCACAAATTGACCCAAGGCTCGCAGCCTTGGACTTCAGCGGATTTACTAACGCAGCAGCTATCCAGGCTCAAGGTATGGAGAACTTGGGCAAAAACGTCGCTAAAGGAGTAACCGGTTATAAAGAGCAAAAGAAACAGGACAAGAAAAACCAATCAAAGGTTAATCGAGCAATATCCTATGGTGAAGGAATGATAAAACTTTTAGGTGAAGACCATCCCTTGGCTGACGTTATTGCAGATCAAATGGCTATGAACTTTAATTCTAATATTGACGTTGAGCAAGCGGCGTTTGCCGCTGACCAGTTAACAGACCAAGTAACAAATATGTTCTTAATGGATCAAAAACAACAACCAATATCTTTTATGACATCTCCGATGGGAACAGAGTATGGAGTAGATGGAAGTGGTAAAATTGTGGTGACTACTACTGCTGCTGATGCGTATGGTAATGTTGACCTTCTCAACGCAATAACTGATAAACCCGTTCCGACCGTTCTAAGCTCTGATGAAGAAACACGAAGACTAGAACTTGAGAGAATGGCACAAGTTAAATAAAATAATATGGTTCTGTCCAGAGAACAAGCCAGAGAACTTGAGCAACTTCAACTCAAGAAGAAAGCGTACGATGATTATGTGACCCGTGAGGCGTCGGAGGACGTTGGTATGGCTGTTGCTAAATCAAACGCTGGTCAAGAAACAAGTATAGGCGAAGACGTATCAGCCCTCGCGGCGGAAATAGCAATCTCCGAGGGGGGAAGGTTGGGAGGAGCTGCGGCTGGTACTGCTCTTCCAGTTCCACTTATAGGAACAGCTGCTGGATGGGTTATTGGTGGACTCGCTGGAGGAGCGTCTGGCGCTTACACTAGGCAAAAAATGCTAGGTCAAGAAATTGACTACGGTAACATTATTGCTTCCGCATTTATAAACATTATACCAGTACCCTCGGCTTTAAAAATGTTTAAAAACAAAACCTTAAATACTGCTGTGTTCCAGGCTGGAGTAGGGGGAACATTGACCGGGGGAGAGGAAGTAATATCAACCATTATTAGTGAGGACAGACTTCCCACTACAGACGAACTTCAGTCAGCTGGACTTCAAGGAGCAGCTTTGGGAGCTGGACTTGGAGCAGTTGGTTCAAAGTTAGAGGACGCATATAAAAAATTTGCTGGCGTAGGTAGAGAAGAATTTAACAACGCTCTTAGAATGGGCGACCCCGACGCAAAGATTTTAGTGGGTTCTGTAATGAAAAATGCTAGACGTCATCAAGATGATGTCAGAAAAAACTACTCCGACGTTAGGCTTGGAATAAAAGAAGCAACTATGGACGGAAGGGCCAGACTTCAAGAGTTACAAATGACTTCTGCTGGTGGACAGATAAGATCCAAGAGAGGAATCTTTGAAGTTCTGGATGATGACGTTGACTACAATTTAAACTCTAGGCTCGCTGAAGTTTCTATAGCTGCTAAGAACGCAGAGGTTAAAGACATCTTTGATTTAGACGGACAGTTCCTTGTCAGCAAGGCTGACGAAATGGGTGTAGAGGCTACTGATCTTTCCCAACAAATTGATAAGTATCTGTACGCTAAACACGCAATACAGTTCAACAATGCAAAATCAAAAGGATACAAGGGCGAAGGGTCTCCAGCTGGCATTAGTAATAAGGACGCTGAGGACATCATAAAAACATTCGAGGAATCCGGGCTTCATCAAGATTTAGATAAAGTCATTAAAAGTAGAGCTGATATGTCCAAGCAAATACTGGACACGCTCGAAGATGGTGGAATAGTAAGTTCTAAGTACGCTGAATCCTTGCGCAAAAAGTTTCCAAACTACGTCCCATTAAATCGTGTGATGGACGACGGAGGACAGTTTAATCCTGGACTGTACACGGCTACTGGATCTGACCGATCTGTGAACGAGGTTTCATCAAACATTCTCGGTAACTTGTCATCAGCCATTAGGATGGCTGAGGTAAACAAGGCTAACCAATCCTTCTTAAAACTTGTACAGAAACCAAAGAACAGAAAAGCGGCAAATAATGTTGTATCAGTATATCGTTCAAAGAATGTAAAGGAAGGATCAAAGCCCGGTGGTAAACCAGAAGTTCCAAAGAGCGTTGATAGGGATTCAGTAGTAACTGTCTTTGACAACGGCGTAAGAACATCAATGGCGTTCAAGGACAAGAGACTTGCTGCAGCTATGAAGGGTAGCAACAAGGCTGTTCTTCCTACATATATGAAGGCTGCTTTGTGGTACAACAGAACACTAGGAAGTCTTTATACTAGGTTTAATCCAGAGTTCGTTATACCCAATTTATTTAGGGACAGATCTGAAGCCATTGTAAATGCTTCAGCAAAGATGGACTTGGGTAACGCTCTTAAAGTAGTCAATCCAGTCAACGATATACGAACTATTCGTAGAAACATTCTAAATAAGAACAGAGTAGCCAGCAACCCAGAGGAAGCTAAGATGGACGCCCTTTACAAGCAGTTTGTTGAGGACGGAGGTAGCACAGGGAACTTAGGCGCTGCAACAGTAAGAGACCCAGAGGAAGCCATTAAGGCTCTTCAGAAAACCCTACACAAACCAAGTTCTAGGACAACTTTTAGAAAGGGCCTTGATGCTCTTGAGAGAGTTAACTCCTACGTTGAGGACTCAACCAGGTTCAATGTTTACCGACAAGGACTGAACAGCGGGATGACCCGTAAGCAAGCTGCGCTTGCTGCTCGTGACAGTTCGTTTGACCCGTTGGTAAAAGGATCACAAGGAGATGTGCTCCGGGCTACTTACTTGTTTGCTAATCCTTCAATACAAGGCGGAAGAAACTTTATTAGGTCAATGAGCAACCCAAGAATTGCCGGAGGAGTACTGGGTACATTAATGGCGACAACATATTCTCTTGATATGTACAACCAGAGTATTGATCCGGACTGGAAAGAAAAGCTAAGAGCCAAAGATGGAAGCACCTGGAAGACAGACAAGACCCTAACTTTAGTTACTGGAGTAAAAGAGAACGGAGACTTGTCTTACATTCAAGTTCCCATCGGTTACTCCATTGCTCCAGTTAAAAAGACCGCTGACTATCTTCAGCAAAAAGTTATTCAACAAGGTCTAATGGGCATAGATCCATCTCAAGTAGAGATGGACAAGACCAAGACTGAAAAAATAGGAGAGTTAACTAAGGCTTTCATAGACGGATATAACCCAATGGGTGGGTCTATAGTTCCAACTCCATTGCGTCCTTGGTCTGAACTTGTTCGCAATAAGGACGGTCTCGGAAGAGACATTCGTCCGTCTTGGTTAGAAACCAAGAACATTAGCGAAGTAGAAAAAGTATTTCCTTGGACGATGGACACTCGTGGAGGAGAAATGGCAATCTCTTTTGCGGAGCAGTTAGAGAATATGGGGATGGAAGTTTCCCCAGAAAACCTAGAGTACTTGTACCAGACTTGGGTTGGTGGCCCCGGTAACACAGTAAGAAGATTGTTTGAGTTTACTTCAAGGGTTATAAATAAAGAACCTTTGAAGGCAAAAGAATTGCCAATTGCTAGAAGATTCTTTGGGGAAAGTCCAATGAAAACTTTTGAGGCTCGCAACTACGACACGGAGCTACTTGAAAACTTGGATAAATTGTACTTAACCAATCGTCAAAAAGGAATCAGAATAGCAACAAGTGCCTTCAAGAAAATGGAAAGTAGAAATACTCCAGAAGAAAAAAGGTTAGTGCTTCGTGACGCTATATCGGAAGTAAAAGATCCTTACTTAATGCAGTCCATACTAAATTCAGTATCAAACAAATTTTCTGATAAACGCCTTGGAATTACCGGGGCAGACAAGGGCTTAAAGAACAAGTCGTCAATGGTAAAAGCTGAGTACATTATGAACAGAGTTGAAGATATGAGTCCAGAAATCGTTGGAGATTATTTGAAGACTATGCAGCAAAGAAAAATACTTACTCCAAGTGTCATTAAACTAATTGGAGAACTCCGAGCAATAAAGGAGATGTCAAAGCAGTAGCTCGAAGGACTTAGCGTCCTTCTCGTACACATACCCAACGTCTTTTGATACCCACTCCCTTCTACTGAACTCAGTAGTCCTTGGTAGGTTTCTTTTGCACCAGCCGAAGTCGTAGTCGTCTTGTAATAATTTAGTTATGTTCCAGACGTGAGCAGTCCCTTTGTGTTCGGACACATACAGAACTTGTCGATTGCTTTTATCTGCTACTTCGCAGTTTGAATCAACCTTGTTTTTTTCTATGATCCAGGGGTCATACTTTTTTCTTCTGGACTTTATTTCTATTAGGTAAGTGTCGTTAGAAAAATCAAATGTGCTGAACTGATCGACAGCCTTCTCAGTCCCCCTCATTGCTTTGGGGAATAGACTAGCAAGACCTTTGATTATCTCAACATCTTCCATAAAATAATAGTGAAGTAGGCGGTTGAAAGGGTATGAACGAAAACCCACGAGCCTCTTAATAGCCCGACTACCTAAATCACACTTAATAAAATCGTCCGATAAAGTGACGAAACTTAAAGATACCCTTTACGTCTCGTTCACCCTCTCGGTTCTTAGCAACATTGTACATCATTTCAATGTATGATCCGTGTTTGTCAATGCTTTTTGATGATTCAATGTCACCTTCTTTGGGCCACATAAGTAGCACTATGTCTGCGTCGTTCTCAATGTCCCCGGAATCCTTGAGGTCATACAGCATTAGTCCACCCTCTCGCTTCGCTCCTTCTCTGCCTACCTGGCAGAGTAATACTATGGGAATGTTCAGCTCAAGGGCTAACTGCTTGATCTTGTGGGACACGTCAGCAATGGCGTTGTTCTTGGACATAGTTCCGCCGAAAGGAATCAACTGAAGATAATCAATAATGAGCATCTTTATTCCCTTGTTCCGAACCAATGTTCGGGTCTGTGAAGCCAAGTCTTGTACGCTCTTGACGCTGTGGATCGTACTGATGTTAAGGTCTTTTAATTTATCCAACGCATCATTGACCGCAAGCACGTCTTCCTGGGTCGCTACGCCGTCTCTAAGGCGTTTTAACCACACTTGCGACAGACAGCTCACGAAGCGCTGTGTAATCTGTTTCTGGGGCATTTCTAGGGAAACTATTGCTACTGGCACATCGGACTGCATACTTGCTCGAAGAGCAAAGTTAAGTGCTAACTGCGACTTACCACAAGACGTGGGCGCAGCCAGCACCATAACCTCACCAGGAGCTATACCACCATTACCTAACTTCGCATCGAGATGATCAATGTGAGTCTTTACTGCTTCTGAAACATACTCTCCAGACATCATCAACTCGTAGTCCTTACGGAGCTGATCCACAGTATCATTTAAATTCATAGCCCGGTTGTCCTTCTCTGACATACCTACAATCTTGGACTCAATGTCGGCCCGAATGACATCGGGGTCTACTGTCTCGGACAGAGCTTTTTCGGTAGCTAATCTACAAGTCCTAGCAATTTCTCGGAGCTGGGACTTTTCCTTTACCAGGTTGGCGAAGTACTTCACGGACACGGAAGTCTCTACTCTGTCTGCGATAGAATAGATTGAGGCTATGCCACCAACTTCGTCCAACTTGGACGTCTTCTTGAGTTCCTCAAGTAGAGCGATTTCGTTTATGTCCTCGCCCCTCTGGGCGATGGACGATATACAATTAAAAATATATTTGTTTCTCTCTAGATAAAAATCATCCGCACTAATGATGCCGGAGATTGAGTCAAAGGTTTCAGTACCTTCTTCCTTGAAGCAGCAAGCAATGAGTCCCTCTTCCGCTTCAATATTATTTGGGTGGATTATCTGATCGTTCATTTATTCGTTCTTTCATTATGTTGAGACATTGACCAAGGAATTTCATTTTGTCCTTGTAGATCTCTGGATTTTTTTCTTTTGTTAGTGCTTCGTAAGAACGTATTGCTACGTCTATTCCGTCTCTTAAATGTGCTTGGTAGTCTGTAGTCATAGTAGAATAATATAGCACAGTTGTCATATAAAAAGGGACGCAGATAAGTCTGCGCCCCCAAGTATATATTACAGAACTACTTCGATCTCTCTAGCATTCCGAGAGCGATTAGGCTGTAGCCAATCAAGTCCCGGTAAATGTCTTTAATGGAGTCTCCATTGTTGTCGAGAGTTAGGTTTCCGTCGTTGCAGAATGACTTCATTCTTTGGAACTTGTCTTGCATCCGCAAGGACAGTCCGAGTAATGGGTCAATTCCAAAATCCCTAGAACCATCAAAGTTCTCGAAAGGATTGTCGCAGGACTTGCCACCTGTGTAGTCTGAGTTTTTCTTACCAGTAAGGTCAAGGATCTCTTTAATCTCGGATTGGCGAAATTCCTCCCACCAAGCCTTATTATAGAAACCCTTGTTACCTTCGGACAACTGCTCTTCCGTCATTAGAAAGGAAGCGCTTCGCTTGCTTGAGCTACTGCTGGAGCAGCCTCGGCTTCACGAGGTTTGTCAACGGTAATGCTGAGATATTTCTTCCCAGCTTTTGAGACTTGTGACCAGGCGGAAAGATAGAAATCTTCGCCGTTCACGTTGAGCTTCCCTTTTAAGTCGGGATGCTTTTCTGTTTTCTTTTCCGAGGGGAACAATGCTCCCCGATTTGTGTCGTCGTATTTTTGTTCTGACATATTATTTATGGTTATTGTTGGACTAGATTAATTCATCAAGCGATGGTGCGCTTGATCTTGTTTGTGCCGGGGTCGGCTTTGTTTTTCCGTGCGTGTTAGTAGCATCGGCGTCCTTCGTATCGTCGATACAGAACAGACCATTCAATGCGTACTTACGAGCATAGCTAGAGGCACTTCCAGAAATTTGGCTAACGTCCATTCCTTTCTTGTCTTCAGCTTCACGAGCATAAGCGCTAACGCTTAGTTGTGCGCCAACAAAGTCTACGACTGCTGCTGACGCTTTTACATACACTCTTCCCCCGATCTCTACGATTTCATCGTTGATTATTAGGGCCAGATTCTCTTGAGTGAGAAGTGGTTTGAGTGCTTCGAGGATGTCCTCGGCTGATCGGTACTTATAATTACCGAACTTATTTGTTTGTCCCTTCGGAGCTACTAGCTTCGACTGAACTCTTTGTAGTCTTTCGACTAACGTGGTTGTGTCTTCATTCATATTTTATTTTGGTTAGTTTACGAAAAAGTTTTGCTCTGTCCTTTTCATTAGAACATTCTTCAAGTTCTTCTTTGCTCGCTCCTATGCGCTCCAACTCTGTCGTTTGTTCGGCGGATGTCAAGACTCTAATAAATCTTTTGGTAAGCTGTGTAAGTCCCACCGGGTGAAGCACTTCTGTCTTGCATTCGTACAAGTATTTAGCCATTGCCTCCAATGTTATTGGCAAGAAATCTTTCTGGCCCTTGCACATTTTGAAATAAAAGTTTTCTACTTTACCAAGTAGACTGTTCGCTTGTCTTGATATAACTCCTCGAACCATCCCGGTGTCGTGGTCGTGGTCAAGAACCCAGTCGTCAGTAACGATGTCCAGTATTGGACATCTCTTCGGAGAGTTTTCTTCTCTGTACTTTTTTACTTTATCCTGGGACAAGTATGTCATAGCGAGTATATACTGGATTCGTCCTTAGAGGTTTCGATTAATTGTCTCAACTTGTTGTTGGTCTCTATCAGTTCTAAGTTTACTTTCTTTAAGTGTTCAATCTTCTTTTGCAAACCCTCGTTCTCTAATTGTTTTATTGCGGAGTTAATTCTAAAAGTTTTAATTTTATATTTTAAAGAAATCATTTCTTCTCTGAGTTTTTCTGTATAGTTTTCCATTTAAAGTTCTATTACGTCTATTATTTTTGCTTGTGATCCTCTCTTCAGAGTACAACATTTGTTTCTGTCGGGAGCTTTCTTTGTTATTAGTTTAACTGCGTCCTTACTATTGTGCGCCCACTTAATTGTGGAGCTTGTAAAGTCTTCGGGCATATCAAAATTTTTGTAAATTATTTTGTACCTCTGCACTATCTCTTGGGCTGAATGCACATTCTCTCAGTCCAGTAAAGTCTCGCGGCTTGTTTGGCTGCGTCAAGGTAGTGCGTCTTAGCTTTCTCACTCCACCATAGGTGGTAGTGTTCCGCTGTGCTAGTACATATACTCACCGACAAACA
>Ga0181410_1000211_pt1 | contig 25749 bp, 39 predicted proteins | sample 33SPOviralmetaG_FD_130112 | JGI IMG/M metagenome (GOLD analysis project Ga0181410, IMG submission 130112) | Marine viral communities from the oligotrophic San Pedro Time Series (SPOT) site, San Pedro Channel, CA, USA - 33 SPOT_SRF_2012-06-20 | ecosystem: Environmental > Aquatic > Marine > Strait...
AGTCAGCTTGATGACGGCAGTTTTTGAGTCTCGTAAGATAGAGCCATAATTTCCGGCCTGGCGACAGGTATTAAGGATGGCTCTACAGCACCTGCGTTCTGGCACAGCAAATAAGCGTCCTATTCCAACCGCAATGTCGGATGGGCAGCTTGCTGTTAACACTAATTTGGCTAGTCCTGGTCTGTTCTTTAAGGACAGCAACGGTGATCTAGTTAAAGCAGGTCCGGTTCATGTTGGAACGACTGCGCCAAATGCTTCGCCAGCTAGTACGGCTGCAACGGCGTTAGTTGCTAATACTGTTTATCAGATCCTGACGGTTGGAACGTCAGATTTTACAGCTGTTGGGGCGTCTGCAAATACGGTCGGCGTTGTCTTTACTGCAACTGGCACAACAACTGGCACAGGCACGGTTAGTGGTCAGCAAGGAGTTGAGAAAGGAGAGCAGTGGCTAGATACGACAAATAGCCTTTATGTAATGAAGGTGTATGACGGGACGGGTTGGCGCGTAACTGATTCTATTTCGTTGGCGAATGGTAGTGCTGCCGCACCAAGTTTGCACTTTGGGAGTGATACGAATACTGGATTGTTTAGAAGTGCAGCAGATTCGTTAGCGATCACGACTGCTGGAACGCAGCGCGTTGTTGTTGGGGCAGCCGGAGGTGTGGGCATTGGGGTGGTTCCACCTAGTTATGGCACTGGCAGAAATTCGCTAGACATCCATTCGTCAGGGGCAACAGTAACTCACTTAGGACTAACTAACAGCACTACTGGCAGCAATGGTGCGTCTAACGGTTTTAACATCATTCAAAACGGTTTGAATACGTTGCTGTATTTAAGAGAAAGTGGCTTTATGTCATTTTCTACAGCGAATACCGAGCGCCTAAGAATCGACAGCTCTGGACGGTTGGGTCTGGGCACGTCAAGCCCTGGAGCAGGCATACATATCGCTACGGCAGGTCAAACAACATCTGCATTAAATACTGCAGGAGACATCAATCTTCTTGTTTCAGATACAGGTGCAAGCGCAGGGAATGGAGGCTCAGTTGTATTTGGTTTTAATAGTGGTAGTGGCAGATTTGCGGCGATTAAAGGACAAGTTGCTACAGGTGGCGGTAACAGCATTGGCGATCTAGCCTTTAGCACTAGAAACGCAACGAGTGACGCCACTCTTACTGAGCGTCTACGCATTTTAAGTAATGGAAATATTGGAATTGGCACTTCGTCGCCTTCACAGTTGCTAACTGTTGCAGGCGTGGCACGCTTTGAAAACTTTATTGAATTTGCCGGGTCGATCTCAACACCAGGCACAGCAGCAGCTATCTATCGCCCTGCTGATAACAATCTTGCATTTAGTACGGCGAGCAGCGAGCGTATGAGAATCGACAGCTCGGGCAGGGTTGGGATTGGAACTACTTCGCCTGAGGAGATTTTACACATTGCAGCAGCAAGTGAAACAGTAGGTAGTCGAGATGGTGTGATTCTCCAATCAACATCAAGTGCTGCTGCTGATACGGGATTACCTCTTGTATTTACAGCTGACATCGGAGGTGGATTTACAAGCTATGGATTAGCGTCTATTGCTGGACGAAAAGAAACTGGAACCGTTAACGGTTCAGACGCTGCTGGTTATTTACAGTTTGCAACCGGAAGCACTGGAGGCAGTATCAGCGAAAAGATGCGAATCGACAGCTCGGGCAATCTCTTGGTTGGCCTTACGACAGCCGTTGGGATAGGAGGAACGCCTGCTGACCTTAACAGTGTTGAAATTGGCAGAGGCTTTCTTAACATTAGTCGTGATGATACAGTGGCTGCTGATCATATTTTATTTGGGAAGAATGGAAGCATTGCCAGCTCTATTGGTACGAGTACAACTAACTCTCTAGTTTTTAAGACAGGTACAGCCGAGAAAATGCGAATCGACAGCTCGGGCAGGGTTTTAATAAATGAAACAGCGGCTGCAACTTCAGATTCGTATTTAACAGTAAAAAATGCGTCTGCTCATTGTGAAGTAAATATAATGTCAGGCCCTTCCCATGGAAGTGTTATAAACATGGGAGATACTGGTGATTATAATATTGGTCGAATTAAATACGACAACAGCACTAACTCTTTTCAGTTTCAGACTGATAACGCCGAGCGCTTACGAATCGACAGCTCGGGCAACGTATTTATCGGCGGCACAACTGCAAGCTCTGCAGATATTGCGCTGAATGCAAATGGCAGGGTTGAATCCGGCTTTAATGACAACACAACAGAAGGAGTCAGACTTGACCCTGCCGGAATAGTTAACATCCGTAGAGATTCAGGAACTAGTACCGCTATTGGTGTTTTCTCCGGTGGTGTTGCTAGTGCTAGCACTCAGACGGTCGAAATCAAAGCAAACGGCAGCATCACTGCGGCTGGTAATATCGTCACTGGTAATGATCCAGGTGTTGCTGGCAGACCTGCTGGAATACGTGCTGGGTTCAACGGCACACTGCAAATTGCCAAAGCCTCTGGAGAACAGGGTGTTGTTATTTACAAAACAGGTACTGATTCAGCTCAAATAGAACTTAAGACGGACGGATCCGCCACATTTGCGAGTTCAGTTAATTTGGCTCTTCTGAGAGTTGTTGCCAGCGGTACTACTTATCCAAGAATTATTGGAACACCTGACGGCACGTTATATTCGGAATCCTCCGCAGGAGTATATCCGTGGCAATTGTTTCCATCAGGAGCCGCCACATTTGCTGCAGACGCATCCATCAACTCGCTAACAATTGGTCGTGGTGCGGGTAATGTTAACGGTAATTCGGCGTTTGGATATCAAGCACTTAATTCAAACACCACTGGCTATAACAACGTAGCTAACGGATATCAAGCACTTAATTTAAATACCACTGGCAGTAACAATGTAGCTACCGGACTCAGAGCACTTTATTCCAACACAACCGCCGCCGACAATGTAGCTAGCGGATACGAAGCTCTCCGTAATAACACCACTGGATACAGCAACGTAGCTACCGGACGAGAAGCTCTCCGCAATAACACCACTGGTTTTAACAATGTAGCTGTTGGACCAAATACCCTAAAAAGCAACACTACTGCTGCTTATAACACAGCTATTGGAAGTTCATCTCTCCAATCTAACACTACTGGGACTGGTAACACAGCCAATGGTTTACAAGCTTTATATTCAAATACCACTGCTAGTTATAACGTAGCGGTTGGATACCAAGCCCTGCGTTCAAATACTACTGGTGCTAGCAACGTAGCTAGTGGTTATACAACTCTTTATGCCAATACAACTGGTAATTACAACACAGCTTACGGGCATCAAAGTATGCGTTTTAACACCACTGGTACTAACAACGTAGCTAACGGATACGCAGCTCTCTATAACAACACCACTGGTAATTACAACGTAGCTACCGGATATGAAGCTCTTAAATCCGTCACCACTGGAATTGAAAATACAGGCTTAGGAACATTTGCGCTTAAGCTCAACACTGGCAATAGCAACACAGCCGTTGGGTACCAAAGCCTTGCACAAAACACTACTGCTACTAACAATACAGCCGTTGGTACTTATTCTCTTTATACTAATTCCACTGGCGGCAACAACGTAGCTACCGGATATGGTGCTCTACAAAGCAACACCACTGGTAGTAGCAACGTAGCTAATGGATATTATGCCCTTAATTCAAACACCACTGGACATAGCAACTTAGCTATCGGAGCCTCAGCTCTCCAGAGCAATACAACTGGAGTTAACAACATATCAAGTGGGAGTAGCTCTCTATATAACAACACTACTGGCTCAAATAACATAGCCTACGGAAATACTGCTCTTTTAAGCAACACCACAGGCCAACAAAATGTAGCCATTAGTAATGACGCTCTTCGTTCCAACACCACTGGTAATTACAACATAGCGATTGGCCTTACTGCGTTAAATGCCAACACCACAGCAAGCAACAACGTTGCTATTGGAAGGCTTGCTGGTCGTTTAAACACTACTGGTTCTAGCAACACTGCTGTCGGAAGTGAAGCTCTCTATTACACCACCACTGGTTCTAATAACGTAGCTATCGGAAGACAAGCTCTCTTTGAAAACTCCACTGGTGCGGAAAGTACGGCTAGTGGATATAAGGCCCTTTATTTTAATACCACCGGAGGATCAAACGTTGCTTTTGGTGCTTATGCTCTTTACAATTGTTCGACTGGTAGTGGCAACATTGGTATTGGAGCTAAAACAAGCTCTAACATTTTTTCACCAGTATTTAACGTAACAACAGAAAGCAACCGCCTAGTCTTAGGCCATACATCTATCACCAATGCCTACGTCAAAGTATCTTGGACCGTTACATCAGACGAGCGCGATAAGATGAACTTTGCTCCAGTACCTTATGGTCTGGACTTTGTTAATCAACTCAAACCGACTGCCTATCAATTCAAGGTAGATCGTGACACTGAAGAGCCAAACGGTGATGTACGTTATGGCTTCAAAGCGCAAGACATCCTTGCCTTAGAAGGTGACAACCCCGTCATTATTGACACCGAAGATGCTGACCACCTTAAGTACAAAGGTGAGCATCTTGTTCCTGTACTGGTTAATGCAGTACAAGAGTTGACGGCTATGGTTAAGGAGCTGCAAGATGAGGTCGCTGCGCTGAAGAGCGCGTAGAATCTCATCATTCTCCTAGACCTGTTATGTCTGTTGAAACTCCCACCGCTGCAGAAATTGCCCAAAGCTATTCTGCAGCTCTTGATTCCGTCACTGTCATTACTGACTTAATGGCGCTTGACGCTCGTGACGCTGATGAAACAGCAACAGTTGCTCGCAATGTCGAGCACCTAGAGCTGATGGTTGCCAAGGACTACTGGACAACAGAAGACCTTGCGCCTTTAAATTCCGCAATTACCGCAGGCAACGCTTAATCATGGCTACAACTTTTACTTGGGCGATCGCCAACCTGGATCGTGAAACATCCGATGGCTTCGTTTTCACTGCTCACTACACCGTTTCAGCTGCAGACGACACCTACTCTGCTGGTGCGTACGGAAGCATTGGTTTCGAGCGTCCTGACACGCTGGTTGCTTTTGCCGACCTGACTTCTGAAATTGTTGTCGGCTGGGTCAAGGCTGCTCTAACTGCAGAAAAAGTCACTGAAGTTGAAGCCGCTTTGCAGGCTCAGCTTGATGAGCAACGCGCTCCAACCAAAGCTGCAGGTCTTCCATGGGTTGACTCTGAGTAATGCAAAGACCTGATCCAATGATCCCCTGCAAGCCAGGGGCAGAGGATCTTCAAGCCATGGAAAATCGTACAAAATGGTTAACCATGCTCTATATGCTTGAGGGTCGCGACAAGCCAGATCATCCACAACGCGGTCTTTACACCGGACTGCATAAGCGTCACTTCTCAACGTTCCCTGGAACGGATGAGAATTAAGGAACAGATTCAAAACTGTCCATTGACTGGGCTAGCTAATCTGGCTCAAGAAAACACAACCCCTTCTAAAAATGATCAAGTCTCTTGTTTTTGGTGCAGCCGCTGGCGCACTTGCCTTGGCCCCCCTCTCTGCAATCGCAGGACCGTATCTCAATCCTGAGTTCAACGGCGCAACTGTTGGCGACGACTACCTGGGTGGTGCGCTAAATCTGGACATTGGCTACGAAGGCGGCGAAGGCGCTTATTCGTACTTCGTTCAGGGCGGTCCTGCCATTTTGATGCCTAACGGTTCAGAAAACGAAGTTGAGTTTGCCGGTAAATTCGGTGGCTCAGTCGCTGTTGCTGAAAACGTTTCCGTATATGGAGAACTCAGCGGTGTAACTGGCGACGACTTCAGCTGGGGATCTAAACTCGGGTTGAAGTACGGCTTCTGAGCTAGTCTTTAACAGAGCAACTGCAACCTTCCCTGGTCTCACACAGCAGGGGAGGTTTTTTCTTTGCAATCTGATCATGCAAAAAGTTTTTAATCTGGCTGGAGCCCTTGGGTTCTTGATGTCTGGAACGATGGTTGTTGGATCGGTAGTGCTCTACACCCGTATCCCATCAATCACCAAGCACTACATGAGTGAGCTAAAGCTTGAGCTAACCAAGGTTGTGACTGACATGGTGCCGGGGAAGATTGATGATGTGATGCCTGAACTGCCATCAGCAACAGGGCCAGCAATCGAAACGCCTAAATTAGTATTCTGATTCGGTGCCTGAAATACCTGAGATTGGTGTGGGGCGTATTGGCGTTCCAGAAATACCAACTTGGAAAGGTATCCCGCCGCAAAGCATTCCGTCTGAGCCACCAATTACATTGATGCTTGGCTTTCCGGTTGGGGATATACCTGGCTGCGTCGAGACGCGTAATACTCAGCCTGGGAATGCAGACGCTTACACAACAGATCCGAAGGGCAACTTCACGGTTTGCGATGGAACGATGCCATCGTTTCCTGCCGCATTGGACTTTACACCTGGAACGTTGACTTATGGGTCAGCTAAGCCGCCAGCAATAGACCCAAAAGAAAAACCGGCTACCTCCCAGCAACCGGCTAAGTCCCCTTCACCGGAGGCGTCCAACCCAACCGGCATTCCAAATGTAGACACAGATTTGCCATGTCCGCCACCAGACGCAATACCTATAGGAGCTAAAAACAAGCTTCAGACTGCTGTCATAACTGGCTATAAGCGTGTTGATGGAGAATGTCAAACCCAGTTCAAGCCGTTGGACATACCAGCGATTCTCGGCAACCATTTACCTGGCTCGCCTGTTGTGGTCACGACTGCAACGATTGCGGTTGTCGCAACAACAGCGGCAGTCCTAGCCAAACCATTAGGCGATATTTTGCTTAAAACGATTAAGCCAACCGTCAAAAAGACGATCAAGAAAATTAAGGAGAAGCTTGGGAAGACGACTGTTATTGAGTCTGCTTGGCAGCGTCGGAAGTTTCAGCGGTCGTTGAAGAAGTAGGAATTGAATGTGTGTGGGGCGGTAAGACGCCTGGCGGATTTACCAGGATTACATCAGCACAGATCGACGCATAAGGGGAGCTGGGTCGAAAAATCACGCCTTCTTTCATCAGGGTTCCGCAGTTTCGCAACCTAGCTATTTCGTAATTCAGGCGTTTATCAGCAAGGTTGGCTTCCATAAGCTGCACTTGTTTTTCTGCTGCAGCGCGGCAAGTGCGAATATGACTGCGATCTAACGGAATTGAGATCTGTGCAGTGATGCCACCATTGACTGAGAAGTTAGTCTTCTGCCCAGTTCTGATTGGTTTTCTGAACAAGACGTTGCCTGGGTTGTCAGGTCTGCCATCTGGAACGGGATTACCTTCTGGATCAAACGCACCAACTAAATCCAGGGTGTCGTAGACAGGTTCGTTGTAATAGCGTTCATACGGGTCAGACCAGCCAGTGGTTGAACTAATAAAAGGATTGATCGTCAGGGTTGCGCCTTGGCATTGAACATTGTTAATGACTGATGCAAATGTCTTTGACGGAACGACCTGCACAGCCTGGTTCGTGACTGATCCTGAGCTGTTTGCAACTGGGGCGGCGGTGCTTGAAATCTGAGCGTTAACTGGCTCAGCCAATAACAGCAGGGCTGCTAAGACACGCTTCATTGGGTAAACGTGCTGGTGGTTTCGGTAAGTGATTCGATGTCAGTCTCTCTATTTATTATCGTGTGATTTGTAAGCCCTGGTCCAGACAAAGTCTCAACGATGGAGAAAGCAGCACCTGGCTTAACGATGCTCCAAGTTGGCCTTGATGCAGGGTCAAGTCCAGTCCATTTGCTTGAGACACCGTTCAATGTATTGGTGGTCGTGGTCAAGCTTTGTGGAGCGAGACCTGCAGAGGGTTTGATATTTGTGCCACTAGCTGTGTATTCATAACCCGTACGATATTCGTAGGAGTTAATGACTTCAACAACCTTAGATGTTGTTTTTGTCGTGCTTGAAAGTGTTCCTTGCTGAAAGTTAGGAACGATTGGTACGGCTGCCGCTGGGGCAGCCAAAAGCAACAACAGCAGGATTCTCACTTGATAGTTAACTCCTGAATAACTTGTCCGATTGCAGTAGTACCAGCCGACCCTGCTGTAATCGCTATTGCACCATCTGTAGCAATCGTTCCAGCTAAAGTGCCAGCAACACCGCCTGCAGTTGTTGTTGTGTTCCCGAATATTGGCAAGGCAGGGACTACACCAGCAGTGACAGTTGTTGAAAGTACGGTTGGAACGTCGTCACCTTCTAAGTACGTCTCTGAATAACTAAAGCTGTCACCAGCAGTAGTAATACTGTAAGCACCAGGAGTATACCCAAGAGCAGTCCCGGAAGTAAGTGTCCCCAACACAGGAGTAGTGTCCAAAGTGACGTTAGAGCCAGATACTGCCATATTGGAGCCGAGTCGAATTGATTGGGACGCTGCTCCATCAACAGTTAGTGAGATTGAGGATTTAATAGCGTGCGTAATATCCGCCGAAGCAGGACTTATCGCAAAAAACGTTAGGCACGATACAAAGAGAAAACGTCTCATTTGGGTTTGGACGTAGAGGACTGTTCCTTGATTGTAGGCTCTTCTTTTTTTGATTTTTTGTTGCCCCCAACAGCTAAGCCAAAGGAGGCTGCCGTTCCACTCAATATGGAAGCTGGGTAGGTGGGATCAAGCGACTGCTTAAAGACGCCTAGGTAATTTGCGGTCAGGATTGCCATTGCCCACGCAAGCAGCACAACCTTGATTACATCTCCTAAACGTGAGTTGTCTTGTTCTTGCTCTTGCTTAGCCTGTTCTTCTGCCATGATGAGTTCACGCTAGAGGTCGAATGGTGGTTGAAATCTGGGCTGCTGTTGCTGGTGCGTCAATAGGCGTAGCTGCCTCTGGTATCAAAGGTGCCAACCGTGAGACACAGCATGGAAGGGATTCGTTGGTGCGTCTGACTTCAGCTGTCGATAATTTAGCGTCACGAATGGATGTGCTCCACGCTGATCTGCGCGTAAGGGATCAGGAGCTATTCGCTCGAATCTCAGATCTAGAGCAGAATGTCGCCAGGCTTGAGGGTCATCAAAACCGCGTTTAGAATTTTGGGAAATGCAGGTTTCTGATGCTTCTGCTTATCCGGCCAATCTTGTTTCGTTTCTTGCAATCAGATGGCGTCAAGAAATTAGTCGTTGATCTTTTGACTGCATACTGCAAGACCACTGACAACACTGTTGACGACAAGGTGGTGGATTTCGTCAAAGTCAATTTATTTCCAGGTATGCGAGTTGAAAAATAAATGTGGGTTTGGTTCGTAATCGTGGCCTTATCGTTACTGCCCTTCTTCCATTGGTTTCGTGGCACTCCTCACCAACTTGCCGCTATTAAAGAGCTTGAAGAGTCCCTGCCTCAGGAGTTACTTGAGGACGATGCCGCTTGGTTTGATGCGTGGAAAGCATCAGGCATTGATCAAGAGGTCTATACCCCTTATTTCAGCCAGCTCGACAATGCCAGTGGTCAAGGGTATCGAGAGTGCTTCAGCTCAGCAGCAGCAATGGTCGCCGCAGCCTATCGGCGTGTTGAAACGGATGATGAATACAATCAAATCCGTGAAAAGTTTGGCCCGTCAACAGCTGTTGGAGCGCAAATTGAAACGTTAAAGAGCTTGGGTTTGAATGTTGAGTTTCGGATTGATGGTGATGCCGAAATGATTGAGATGGAGATCGAAATGGGAAGGCCGGTTTTGGCGGGTTGGTTGCATAAAGGCAGTATTGACAAACCACAATGCGACAGTGGCGACTGTGGTCACTGGTCTTTGATTACTGGTTATAAGGGCAAGAACAGTAATGATCCACGCTGGGTTATGCAAGATCCGCGTGGCAAGCCTGATTTACTGCAAGGTGGTCATTTCAGCCCTGCAGGAGGAGAGCAAGTCGAAGTAAGGCAGTCTGAATTTAGTCCGCGTTGGGAAGTTGACGGACCTGGAACGGGCTGGGTGATTCTTGTTGATGAGAGCTAAGGTACGTTTTTGCCTGTAGGGCGTGGCAGTTCTGTGTGATTGGGAGATCCGTTCTCATTGTGAGGGCGGTCGGATGGTGTGTCCTTTTGACCCAGAGCTAGTCAATCCAGCAAGCCTTGACGTGCTTTTGGGTGATTACCTGATGTGTGAGTCACCAACGCATAAGGAGTTGTTTCGGGTAGACATTGCGAAAGCAACAAAGGATGATCCGTACTGGCTATCGCCCGGCAGCTTTTGCCTGGCTGAGACACGTGAGCAATTTAATCTCCCTAACGACATCTCCGCTCAGTTTGTACTCAAGTCAAGCCGTGCCAGAGAGGGCCTTAATCATCTTCTTGCTGGTTGGTGCGATCCAGGCTGGCATGGAAGCAAGCTCACGCTCGAATTAAAAAATGAGCGTCGTTACCATGATTTGCCTTTGTATCCAGGATTAAAAATTGGTCAGATGGTGTTTCACGTAATGAACAGCGTTCCAGTGCGTAGTTATTCGGTAACAGGCAATTACAACAATCATTTAACGGTGATGCCGAGCGTTGCATGAACTGGGGATATATCAGTGCGTTTTGGACAACAGTTGTGATGAACTGTGTTCAACCTGTGAATTGGGAAGCCTGTCTGCCAGTGCAGGACTGGTTATTCCCCGCTATAGGTGATTACATACGATTTAAGACGGAGGAACCTTATGCTTCCGAAAAGCGAGCCTTACGAGAGTTTCGACTGGATGGTGGTTGAACAGAGCCTTGAAGAAGAGCTTTCGTTGGAACGGAGCATTAGGGAGATTGAGGACTGCGAGAACATTGATGTGTTGTCTCGGTTATGCGTTGCTATGGCGCGTCAACAGTGGCATCAAGGCAAGTTGCTTAAGCAAGCAGTGATGCGTGTTACTGAGTTGGAATCAGTTATGTTCTAGCTCTTTAAGGATGGTGTGAGCTGTCGATTCAAGGGCAACCTTGTACTGCACGTGCTCGTAAACAAGATCTCTTATAAAAGAAGATGGTTTTTGATTTAAAGAGTTTGCCTCTTCGATTAAGAGTTGGGCGTAATCTTCAGCCAGTAGCACGCTAAAGCGAATACGATCTCCGTGCCTATTGGCCATTCCTAAGTGCAACAATGTATTAACATTACCATGATATTGAATCGTCAATTTTTTTCTTCCAAGCACTTGCTTGTGCTGATCGAGCAGAAGAGCGTTGGCGACTTGAGCCTGATCTAATTTTTTTAGCCCCTTCAAGAAGCATTGCGGCCCTTTGAATATCAGCTGTTGTTGCTGACCTAACCGCTAGGTAAAGACGATCCAACATCAATTGCCGTCCTGATTTTGGAAAAGGCATGAGTTATCGCTCCAACCAGTGTTTTGTGGAACGTTATCTCAAGCGTACCTAGCAAGCTTGCTAATCCAGGCAAAATCTTCCATTGGAGTGGCAGTTATTATGCTTACGTCTACCCCGCAAGATAAAGCTGCAGAAACTTGTTCTTGAAAATAATGAGGGTTGCTTTCGTAAGTAACTTGCTCTACTGACAGTGGCCTATGGTCATCGTCATAGGCGGTAAATCGAGCAATGGCAAGCGGAAAATGGTTGTCTTCGTCTTCAACTTGGCAATAGTAAAAATTAATTTTTTGCTGCACGAAGACTTGCTCCTGAAAACTCTGTGAACACTGATGCCACAAGGCTTTCAGCCTGATGACGCCCCAGCAAATTGCCACAACGCTTGCGAACTCTAACAACAGCTCTGTTGTAATCATCAGGCGTAATGTTGAAGCTTGTTTGTGAATTGGTGAGAAGCTCGCGAATCAGTTCTGACCGCTTAACGCCAATACTTTCTGCTTGTTCAGAAAGACGTTTGGCGATGTCTTCCGGGAGGTAGGTTTCGACTCTTTTCATTCCGTGATTTTACGGGTTTCTTTTTGGGTTTCTTGGATTTGTTGGACGATTTAACTCTTGGTTTGGAGCGTACTAGAGCAACGGTTTCAAGGTAGCCCGGAGGATTAGGGATGCCAGCGTTGCTAAGGATTTCGCTCCAATTCACAAAAGTGCTCTCGCGCGTATAGATGCCGTATATGTCCCAACCGTGCCAAAAGCCAGTAATAGCAATTAAAGAGGGTTGGGACAAGGGGTTGGGACAGCTAGATATGTCCCAGGTCTTCCGCTCCAATATCAATCTCAACAGAACCCTCTAAAAGGGTGGGACAAGTAAGCGATGTCTCAGGCTGTTGTCCCAGGGTAGAACCCGCTCCAGCACAAGAAAGTCCTATTGGTTGGGACACTTCTTTTATCTCTCCACGCGCAAGAACAGCCTTATAACTCTTGGTTTGAGAGTTTGCTGGGACGGAAGAGACTACGAGCCCTTTCTTTTCAAGCCTTTGGAGCGTTTTGCGAATAGCGTCATTTGAGCCTTTGATCAAAGAGTCGTAGAAAAGTTCTTCCCTGGTGCGTGTCTCTGGGTGACAGGCACGAAGGCGTTGCAAGACTCGATCAACAACAGAAGCAGGCGAGCTGCCGCTGTTTCCCCCTGTTGGAACGAAATCTCTGATGCTGAAGGAAAGATCTTCTTCCATACGCATTTCGAGCTGAGTGCCTGAGCGCCCTGAGCGAGACTTCTCAACGGTTATAAGGCGGCTATTAGGGCCGACAAGGCGTTTCTCTTCATCTGTCGGCTTCTTCAGTGCCCAAGTCTCGTCAACAGCGTCACGAATGGCTGTAGTGCCTCTGAAGCCTCCATTCTTGTTTGCGTGATGAATGATCAGAATTGTCGAAGGAGGGAACAGCTCTTTGCCTTCCTTGTTCTTGACCCCATTGTTTCGAGTAAGCCAGTAGAGAGGAGATGCAAAATCTGACTTGTTTTCATCGAAGGCTTTGCCTCCACTACAGCCAATCAAAGAATCAATGATCACTAGGGTCGGTTTTACTTCCTGCATCAGTATTTGGAACTGAGCATAATTTTGCAGCTGCCAGTCAGTCTGAATAATTGTGTTTTCATCCATTGGATAATCAATTTCTTCTAACTGCTCTTTGATCTGCATCAATGGCTGGTCTCCATTCAAGATGAGGACTTTGCCCTGTTTGACTGGGACGTGAGCACCACGAACCTCAAAAGACTCTCCCGTAACAATTTTCTTAGCTATAGCCCAAGCTGACATTGACTTACCGTCGCCACCTGCCCCGTAGACAAGGACAACAGAAGGATGAGGTAAAACATCTGGGATAATGTAATCGCGCTTGTAATCAGTTTCTTTTAATTCTGCTGCTGTCATTTTTTTAGTGTCAAGGATAAAGGCTTGATGATCGACCCACATTTTTTCTAAGGCCATGCCATCTCTGAAGCCGCAGCTAAGAGCAAGCTGATGCAATTTGAACTGCACTTCAGCTGGATTTTTAAGCTGAAAAATTATGGCAAGGTCTTCCATACACTTCTCGTAAGTAGTTCTTGAGTCTTTGAACTCTTGAATTACTTTGTCTTCTGCTTTTTTGACAGCTTGGGCCAAGTCGTCTGAGAACCTGAGCCGTTTGGGATCCTCGATGTCAGCTAAATGGATCAATGTCCCAATGCCTACGCCATTGCCCTTGAAAGTGTTCCAAGCGTCAGCACAAGGGTTGGAGTCTTCCCATTCAGAGGCGTAATCAGGATCTTCTGCGGACCATGCTGACCAAAGCATGAAGCCCATTTCATTAGGCAAAGCAGAATTAATTGCCATACCAATTCTGACCCAGTGGTCTCTAGAGCCAGCGCCTTTACATGGGATAACGCCTAAGCAGTCACGAATGATCTCAAAAATTTCGTCTTGAGTGCGATCAGTAAAATCTAGATCGCGTTTGTTGATTGTTTTTGGCGATTGCTTCATCTCAGCAAGCAACCAATCTGGAGCGACAGGAATACTGGAAAGATCACCAGAGAATTTGTACTGACCAGGCTCTGAGTTTTTGCCGCCAGGGTATTCACCAAAAATTACGCCTTGACGTTTGGAGCTCCAAAGGATCTCGTAGTCAGGGCAGTCCTTAGTCCGACCATGTCCGCTTACTTGATTCCAGAGGTCTTCTGGTACGCGAAAAAGGTATTTGGCTGCATTGCTCCTAGTTGATGTGACTGTTGGAGCGCCTTCAAGGGAGGAGCCCCAGACCTTGAGATGCTTTTTTAAGCCAAGGTCAACGTCAAGGATGACGATGCCATTGCCGCGAATACCAGTAAAAACGCCTACGGCTTTAAGGTCTGGATTCCGCTGAATAGCCAAGGCAGTATCGGCAGCATCAAGCTTGCGATCAAAGCTTTCCTGCGTGGGGTTTTTGCCGCCTGCAAGCTTGCCTGAGGGCATTTGTGCCCCTTTGCGGTATATCGGCGCATACACCAATCCAGCTGGAAGTGACTGGACAAAGTCAAGAAGTTTCATGTAGAGTGTCAATTGAACAGATAAACATCTCCGGTCAGCTAGCGGTAGTTGGCCGGATTTTTTTATCTTAGCCCATATTGACAAGGGGCAGCAATGTCTGTAGTTTGTTGGGGCGTCAGGCAACTGACCGAAATTCCAAACAACACATTTTCCCGTGAAAATTTCAGACGATTTCGTTTCAGCTTTTCAATCAGAGCCAGAAAATTCTTCTTCTTCAGCAACAGATTACTTTCGGCCAAAGACCGTAGAACCTGGTAAGCCAGCGGTTTTTGCTTTACTTGAAGAAGATCCATGTGAGTGGTACTTGGTTTGGGGCACACCAGTCGCAGGTGGCAATAATAAGCCTTTCCGTTTTTTGGAAAAGCCAAGCGATGAAGACATTGAGTTGGAGCTTGGCAAGGCTTTTACCCGTGCTTTGAACTATGAAAAGACAGATACCGACAAGATTTACAAGTGCTTGACGTTCCCAATTTTTAACTGGGAGTTGGGCGCTGTTCAGGTTTTTGAAATTCCACAGATTTCAATTGCAAAGCAGTTTTACACCTATGGGACTGAAAAAGCTTATAGGAATAAATTGCTTGATTATGATTTCAAGCTTGAAAAAGAAATTACAGGTGGCAAGACTAAGTACAACTTGCGTGTTATCCCTCGTGACGAAGAGGAGCATGACGATCTGGTCATGCAGAAGGAATGGAAGCGTGTCCAAAAAGCAGGTTTTGATTTAAACCGGCTTTTGACTGATGGCAATCCGTTTAGCGAGGGTTGAACCAAAATGCACGATCTTGTTACTAATGAAAACGGTGACATCCTTTGCCCTATATGCGGTTTTAATTATCTGCATTTAGCTAAGGTCAACAGTCACGATGAGAGTGCCTCTTTGACTTTTTGGTGTGAAGGCTGTCACATGCACGGAGATCAAAGGTTAACTTTCGATAATTACAAGGGGCATACAAGAGTCTTCTGGCAAGAGGGCAAGAATCTTGGTCCTGTCCCATTCAACACTTAGCGTTAGTTCTTCATCTCAGGCGTCAAACATCAACTGCTGGCATGTTGTTGTTTGTGTAAGTCCTGAAAACTCCACCAGTTTCACCAGTTTCACCATGCAACAACCAAACGTAAATCTCTTAAAGAGAAAAGGATTAGGACGCATTCTGCGAAAAGCAGAGCACAAGAACATGTTTGTAGTCGAGGTCAGTTATGACCCTGACAACGAAGAAACAGGCAGAGATTCACTTTGTTTTTTGCACAACAAAACAAAGCAAGCTTGGATGCTTGAAGCTTTGGATGAAGGTGACGTGATTGGCATTGAATTGCCATTAAAGCCAGGTCGTGGCAGCGATCCGCTGACTACACTTTTGCAAAACATGGATCAGCCTGAAGACATTCAGGCAAGAGGCCCTGCCATTGCGATAACAGGAGTTGAGACCAAGCTTGCTTCTGAGCAATTTTCTGCTGATAAATGCAAGAAATTATCAGGCAAGTTAAGAGATCCAAGAACAGAGCAGGCTTTTAACAAGTTCCAAGAAGAACGTGGCCTGACAATGTCTGAGACCTTAGAGATCTTGGTGCGAGACAGCCTTATCGCTAAAGGCTTTAGTGCATGATTTGGAGCCGGAGCCTTGCGCTCCTCCTCTTTTCATGTAAAGTAAATTTGGGAAAGAGCGTCTAATGACCGGTACAACGGAACTACCCGAGACAGTGACAGTGTTTTTAGAGGATGGTTCGGTTGCTGTTACGGTCGGCCATCTAACAGGATGGGTATCGAGCGCCCATTTGGTTGAGCCAAAAGCAAACCAGCTGATGCGTGCATGGCTGGAACAAAAATCAGAAGCTCTATTAAATGAGGACTATGACGGAGCAGCTTGACGCCCAAGACATATTGGCGTCACTGCGTCGATGGCAACTGGAGCAGGATAATTCTGGTCCATTTAGGGTTTACAGAGATCAAGAAGGGCAGATTTATCACTCTGTCACCCATATCCTGAAGCACACAGCCCCTCAAGCACAGAAGGATGCACTGGAACAATGGTCTAAGCGGCCTGGCAGTTCATTGGAACGTGATCTTGCCTGTAACAGGGGTACTATTGCCCATGAGCATTGCGAGTATGTACTCAAGACCGCAGCCAAGCTGGCCCGTCAAAGTGCCAACAAGAAGGGAGCGTGGAAGGTTTGGGATGATGGTTTGGCACGTCCTCCAAAAGCCATCACCACCTGGGCACTTAAGAAGTCGCAAAAAGGCTCGCCAAAAGTTCCATGGCCCGCCCGTAAGTACGCCAGAGGTTTATCCGACTGGTTGGTGAGTGGATCAGTAAAAGCCATTCATGCCTCAGAGTTCAGTGTGAGCCATTCATCTGGCTTTGCTGGAACGGCAGATGCGTTGCTGGATACAGAGCTAGGGCTAACGATCTGCGACTTCAAGACCAGCGGCAGGGACACAGACAAGCCAGAAGCGTGGTTAAAGGACCATCAGGACCAGCTAGGCGCTTATAGCCTTGCGTTACACGAGAGAGCAGGCATTCGTGTTGCTGGTGGAGCGGTAATCATTGGCAAGCCTGACGGTTCGATCCAATTAAGAATGCTGAGCGAGCTTGAGATGCGTGGATGCGAAGTTAGGTGGCAAGAGCGTATGGACCGTTATATGGCGATGGTTGCTGTTGGAGCGGTGGGATGAAGCTTGAAGAAGCGTTAGATCTTTGTTATCGGGGCAAGAAGAATGTGGCGAAAGCAGCCGCAGAGGTAGAAATCCCATTCATAGAGATGAAACGTCTGCTGACTGCTTACATTGAAGAACGACCAATAAGCGGCCATTCATGGGAAGAAGAGCTAGAAGTTAGCTGGCCTTATTGTTAATCATTAGGATCAACGCGACCAGTCTTTAGGGCATGAAGGTAAGCACGTTCAAGGGTTGTAAGTCCTTTACTGTGTTTATGGTGGAGCGCAGCAAGTGCCCTAGTTTTGGCGGCTGCTATGACTTCATGCGGTCGATTATTCCAGTTAATATCACCACTCATGACCATTCAACCTCATTAATTAAGGACGATAAAACCTTTAATGATTGAACGCTAGATAGTTTGCGTTGAGATCTACTCAAGGCAGCGCCAACCATATCAGGATCGCCTAATTTTATGTCGTTCTCCATCTCTTGAGCTATCAATTTAAGACTAAATTCCAAACGTTCTGGAATATAGTTTTCAAGATGATTTGAGGCTATAGCTTGTTTCCTGCCAATGATGACAGATAACAATTGGTTGATGGCGCGGTCGGCTTGTTGGCGTGAGATTAATTCTTTAGTCATTAGTGAAAGAAGTCGTAAGAGGTTTGTGGTGTTGGATCGTAATTTACTTCGGCTTCCAGCAATGGGATGATTTCGTATTCAAGAAGATCCCGCATTGAATGCGTAAGGTGTTCATCCATCATATGGCGCTTGTTTTCACGCTCAATGATGGCTTGAAGTTCTTTGAGGATCCTCTCAAGCTTGGCTGATTCGTACTCTTGTTCTGGTTGGTAGTGGTACGTCATGAGTGATTACGGATAAAAGTTTTACATTTAGCGACTTGATCAGCATCGATAACTTGATCAGGATCGCAAGAGTTAGACAGCATCAAACCATCACCATCTTTAATCGAGTTAAAGGTGCTGATGTAATAGCTGCTAACCAGGGACCCAGCCCTGGTTTTAAAGAAGATAATCTTCTCGGTTTTGCTGGTGTAACGTCCCAAGCTTGCGATTAGGAAGTCACCGGATTTGGTGTTGATGTTCATTAGACGAAGGTGGTTGGTGATGTGCTTTGTGGTGCGTAGCCATTCCATTGTTTGGCCTGGTTTATGGCCTTAATTAGGCCACAGGTCATTTTGTCGTCACCAGTGGCCACAGTCACCTCCAAACGGTGCTGAAGCATCGCAAGGATAGTGTCTGTATCCATTGGCTCAGAGGCTTCTTCTTGGCTTGGTCCGTCATCACTCAGCTGTATCTCAGCATGAACCGCTTTGATGTCGTCATAGGCTGTGGTGCGTGACACCCCATACTTTGCTGAAATCATGGTTGCAATGGTCTGGACTTTGGCATTCCTTTCAAGAAAGGACCTGGCAAAGCTATGGCGAGCTTTGACTTCAAGATGAGTTGACATTGAAAAACAGGAAAAGTCGGAAAAGTCGGATTAATCAGAAATTTTTTGTTTTCATAAGTGTTGCAAGTTTTGCCAAACACAAATGCAAGTCTGCGATTTCATGTTCAAACCCAACAAACCCATCACAAATACATTTATCCAATTTTTCAGAGAGGACCGAATAGATATAATCTAATTCGTGAGCCGTGAGTTTTTTCATTTGAGATTTGGGTTGAGTTCTGCTGGGGATGGGATACTTGTTACTTCTTCTCGCCAAAGTTCCTCGGCTATGAGATCGTCTAATTTTTGCTTTTGGTAATAGTCGATTTCGTTAGCCTCAAGCATTGCCTGGATATCTGCTTCGCTAGGTGGCCATTTAGGCTCCAATTCACTAGGAAGCATGAACTCGTCAGAATAGTGATTCATTGATTAGAAAAATTCAGGGTTAAGATGTGGAACGCTTAGAATCAGTCCAGTGTCAGTGTCTAACACTTTCTCTCTTGCCAGTTCGTCGCCTTCATGTTCTTTCCATCCGTCATAATCTCCGCTGTCGGATAAGATTTTGCGGATGCGTTTAAAATGGCGATCATATTCTTTGTCTGTCACTAGTTAAACCGTGTTGTGTTTTGGTGCGGTCCAGTGATATACCAGCTGCACACACTGCCCGGAATCCCGCGATTAGCCAGTGATTGGTTGTATTGGTCAGCCAGATAGTCAGCGTCCCACTGATTTGTAGTTAAGTGATGGATGACTTGATGGCCGTGTCGCTCTGTGTACTGGCAAAGATGAAAGACTTCAGAATCTTGGTTTGATTTGTTCATAGGCTTGTGGTTGTTGTTGGTACGGGAGACTGAACTCCCTTGTGGCACATTAGTCGACATTTCAGAGTTCTGTCAACAGGCAAAAAAATAAGCCCTTACGGGCTTGGTTTTCATTGTGGCTTGAAATGTCGCGATCCTGTCCCATGGACCTCAACAAAGATGTCCGCTTTGTCTCCATCACATAAGGAACAGGTTTGGCATTGCGCTTGGGATGCCTCAACAGTCGCAGGGCACTGACGGCCTGAGAATCCCTTGCTTCCCTTAGGCACCACTGCGAAGGTCTTCCAGCCATGGCTTGAGGCTTCCAGGTAATCCCTTAAGCCATCACAGGAGGCTTGCAAGCTACCCTTAGACCATTGTGCGAAGGGTTCCCGCCACTGGTGCGTGTAACCTGTGTGCCCTGCTGCGGCACCGTTGACAGCATGAAAGATCACAGGATCGATGACTGCTGGATCGCCATAAGCTCCCCACCTAATCTTTTTGTGGCTTAGGTAACGCTCGCCATCTGCAACCGTTAAATCCGTTTCGTAGCCTCCCTTCTTGTAAGTTCTCCACACTGCTAATGGTGCTTGCCCTGCGTTGACGTAACAGGTCCGGGAGCCATCAGCCTGTTTCCTGTGTCTGCAGTTGCCGCAGATTGACAAGTCCTGTCCTGTTGCAATGGCTGTCACTGGGTCAACGTCAGACCTGAGAATCCAGGCCTGACACATCGGGCCGGTTTTCCTGTTGCTACTCTCGAGCGTTAAGACAACAACGAAGGGTTTGCCATCGATAGGTGATAACCCTTCTTGCAAGACGAATCCCTTAGGTTTTTTCATTGTGGTTTAAGTGTGGTTGTTGTTGGTGCGGTTGGTTGTGTGTGGTTGTGGCACAGCGTACCATAAAAAAGACCCGGCAGATGCCGGGGTGTTGTTATCTTCCATAAACTGTCAACATGCACAAGTCCGCTTGTTGACTATTCTTTGCCATGCATCTTCTCATCGCTTGTTCATTTTCTGCTCCGAAAATACATGCGACAAATGTCAAACAGAACAGAAATGTTGAGAGTGCTGTGGTGATCCTCAGAGCGTCAATTGTTGACTCCTGAACGTATCTTAAGGCCATGGTGGTTGGTGTGGTTGAGTGGTTAAAGGGTTACTTACAGGCTTGTGTACCATGCCTTTAGGGTGGTTTTCCTATGCATTGCCTGAGAGCGGCTCAAGACCGGCTTAGGCTGCGAGGATGCAGCTGTAACGCTGCGAGTTGTGCAAGTGCTGAGAGAGAATAAAGTGTTTTTGCTCTCAGTTCCTAAATATTAGTCGATTTGTGCCACATTTGGAAGACCCAAAGCAAAAAGAAATGTTAAGCCTGTGAGCGACAGCTGGCGACTGGCACAGGGGGAAGGGTTGCAGATCGCTAGAGCGCATAGCGAGCCCCCACACCCCAGATATATATTGCCCATTTTGTTGGTTCTCAATAAAAAACCCCTTCTTGCGAAGAGGCAATTAAGTCATGGGGGGGTGGGGGCTGATTAATCCTGCTTGTCTTCAATCTTGATGGTCAAATCAGGAGCCTGAATATTGACGGTTTCAACGGACTCACCGATAACACGTCCAATGGAATCCAACACCTGGCTTGCCGTCTGCAATTGTCCCTTTTTGATCGCCTGATTAAAGAGTTTGGTACGCATGTGCTGCAAACGCGCCAACATATTTTCGCGATCAGACTTCCAGTCTTCATCAACGAGAAGCTTTACTTCTGCCCAATCGCGCCAAGCTGTTGCATCGCTAACTTGTTCGCGCTCTACGTGTTCATAAACAAGAGCCCTAGCGGAAAGACCTTCAAGCTGCCTGCGATATAAACGCCGCACGCGGTCTTCTTTTGCGTTATTGGAGCGGCGCTCTTCTTGAGACATGTAGATCCGACCTTTTCCAAGATCTTAACTGCTAAAGCGTCTTATAGCCTTGAAACAGGGGGGTAAGGGGTTGAAAAGCTGTGTAATGTGGCATTTATGAGCCAAAAAACAGAACCAATCCAACTTCGCTGGGCGCAAGGCCAAGTATTTTCATGCGACAAACGCTTTCGAGTCCTTGTAGCAGGCCGTCGCTTCGGCAAATCGTATTTGTCTTGCGTTGAATTATTGCGTGGAGCGATAAACCGTCCTGGGGAGACGTTTTTTTATTGTGCGCCAACGTATCGAATGGCAAAAGACATTGCGTGGCGAGCATTAAAGAAGCTTGTACCAAAAATCTGGATCAAGACCAAGAATGAGACGGACCTAAGACTTGAGTTAATAAACGGTTCAACGATTGAGTTAAAGGGAACAGAAAATGCAATGGCATTGAGGGGCCGCAGTTTATCCGGAGTCGTATTGGATGAGGCTGCCTTTATGGGTTCGGACGTATGGTTTGAGGTTATTCGGCCTGCGTTAGCGGATAAGGAGGGGTGGGCATTATTTATTTCAACACCAGACGGCACAGCTAGTTGGTTTTATGACTTGTGGTGTTATGTGCCAGAAGACGTTACAGGTTTATGGCAACGCTGGAGCTATACAACAATTGACGGGGGCAATGTTAGTAAACATGAAGTCGAAGCAGCCCGCGCTCAACTTGACATAAGAACCTTCCGTCAAGAATTTGAAGCTAGCTTCGAGAATCTTACGGGTCTAGTGGCGGTCAGTTTTTCAGACGACAACATATCTACTGAAGCCAAAGACATCAAAGTCTTGCCATTGCTGTTGGGCGTTGACTTTAACGTTGATCCAATGAGCGGCATTTGTGCCGTCAAAGATGACGACACGCTATATGTCTTTGATGAGATTATGTTGCGTGGTGGAGCGACAACATGGGATTTTGCGGAAGAGGTTACGCGACGATATGGGGTTGATAGGCGAATTATTGCGTGTCCAGACCCTACGGGCGGTGCCAGAAAGACATCTGGTGTAGGCGTAACGGACCACACGATTTTGCGTCGTAGCGGCTTTACAGTCCAATCACCAAGAGCACCATGGAAAATCCGCGACAAGATCACAGCAGTCAACACTGCCCTGCTCGATGCTTCTGGAGCGCGAAGGACAGTAATTCATCCACGCTGTAAGCAGTTAATTAAGGACTTAAGAACGTTGACTTATACACCAAATACGGGTCTACCAAATAAGAATTTAGGAGTGGACCACGCATTTGACGCATTTGGTTATTTAGTTTTACAACAGTTTAATTTAGCGAAGCCAGAGACGCTGGGCGCTACGTCTTATCGGTTGTATTGAGGGAGGTCAGGTCGGAACTCTGACTTGGTCTCCAATCCAGTGCAGATAGGGGCCAATGTTTACTTCTGGCTTCTGAGCTGTGTACCACCTGTACTCACAGGAGTGACAGACACGACGACGCACTTTTTCGTAGGGGCCTTCAACAGTGGTTTTTGTTGTGACAACACGCACGCGAAACGATCCGCATTTTGGGCACTTCAATGTGGTTGTTCGTTGGCATGAAAGGCTAGAATAGGGCAAAGCTAGTCGTTGTCATGCCCCAAGGAGCTGGAACCTACGGTAGTAAAAAGGGTCGTCCCGCCAAGAAAAAAAAGGGGTTGTACGACAATATTGCGGCAAAGAAGAAGCGTATTGCGGCTGGATCCGGCGAAAAGATGAGGAAGGCTGGTGATCCTGGCGCACCAACCGCAAAAGATTTCAAAAAAGCAGCTAAAACGGCCAAAAAACCCGCCAAGAAGAAGAAAAAGTAATGCCTGAGATCACACGCGGCGGCCATAAGTTTGCTGGTTACAGCAAGCCAATCAAGACACCCGGTCATTCGAGTGGGAAATCTCATGCTGTTGTGGTGAAAGATGGCGATACAGTGCGTTTAATTAGGTTTGGCCAGCAAGGTGCAAGCACTGCAGGTAAGCCAAAAGCAGGCGAAAGCGAAGCGATGAAGGCCAAGCGCAAAAGCTTCAAAGCGCGTCATGCGAAAAACATCGCAAAAGGCAAGATGAGTGCCGCATATTGGGCAGACAAAGTAAAATGGTGACATGACTTATTCAGTTCCCGGACCAGTGCGGACCCATCAGGTCAGCTCTTCCCGTCTGGGGAGTGTAGACAGTCCTTTTGTCCGCACTCGCGCAGTGTTGGACCAGATGAAGGGCTGGGAAATAATGAAAGCCGTTACGACCGGTACAGAGTACCTGCGAGAGAACAGCGAAACATTCCTGCCAATTGAACCACGCGAAGACTACACAGCGTATCTATCCCGAGTAAATAGAGCTGTCTTCACGCCATATACGCAACGATTAGTGCGTTCAGCAGCCGGTCTAATTTTACGCAAACCTATCAATATTGAAGGCGATCCCTATTGGACAGAAATCTTCAATAAGGATGTTGATGGTTGTGGGTCGGATCTAGATGAATACGCACGACGCCTTCTGATTTGTGCCTTGACGTATGGGCATTGTCATACGTTGGTTGATTTCCCAGCGCCTTCGGGTGCCAGGAGTTTGGCAGAAGAGCGTGCATTAAATCGCCGCCCATATTGGATTGAAGTTGATCCAACCAATGTGTATGGCTGGCGTCTGGATCGCGAGTCAAATTATGGCACTTTGACGCAAGTGCGTATTGGAGAGAAAGCGGTTGTTGCTGACGGAGATTTTGGCGAAAAAGTATTTGATCAAATTAGGGTGATCGAGCCTGGTCGTTATCGAGTCTTCCGGCAGGAGCAGCAAAAGCAGGAGATGCAGGGGCAATTCCCATATCCTGCTTCGTTCCAACAAACAGAGGCTGGCGGTGAGTATGAGCTGGTGGAATCTGGCCCTTACTCGTTAAATCAGATCCCTTTAGTAACGATTTATGCCAATAAAACGGATGTAATGGCAAGCAGGCCGCCGTTATTGGACATTGCCTATCTGAATCTGGCTCATTTCCAGCGTCAAGCTGATCTGATCCATAGCTTGCATATTGCTTCGCAGCCCATGTTGGTGCTTGAGGGCTGGGATGACCAGACAAAGGATATGGCGATTGGCGTTAATTATGCGATGGCAACGCAGCCTGGCAATCAGGTTTATTACGTGCAGCCAGCCGCAACTGCATTTGAAGCGCAATCAGCTGAGATCCAAGAGCTACAACAGCAAATGGCTTCGCTTGGAATTAGCACGCTAAGCCAACAGAAGTTTGTTGCCGAATCTGCCGACGCACGACGGCTAGATCGTATTGACACAAACTCAATGCTGTCAATGGTTTCAATGGATCTTGAGTCAGGGCTGCAAAAGTCATACAACCTAGCCGCTGATTATCTAGGCATTGAGCCACCCAAGGTGTCTATTAGCCGCGACTTTGACCTGCAACGTCTTATCGGCCAGGATATTACGGCAATGGCTCAGCTATTTGAGGGCAACATTATTGATCGTGAAGAGTTCAGGCAGATGCTTGTTCAAGGTGAAATCCTTCCTATGGCTGCAGAGTCGCAAGATGGGACACCAGTTGTAGAGTAAGCGCGTAGCTACTTCCCAAACAATGGCTGGAATGCGTTTTGAGGAGATCAATCCTCCCAAGAAAGAAGCATCTTCTCCTGCTAGAAAGACAAACAAAAAAGAAAAGGCTACTAAGGTAGAAGAGTCCACTAACTCTTAAAAATGGAAGAACAAGTCATCCAGGAGACGCCTGTGGCAACTCCTGAACAGCCTGTGGCTGAACAAAGTGACCTGTCTGCACAGCTTGAAGCTCTTAAAGCTCAGAATTTTAAGTTGATCGGTGAGAACCGAAAGAACACGGAAAGTAAAGAGCAACTGGAACGCAGATTGGATGAGATTTCGCGTTCTCAGAAAAAAGCCTTGACTGAAAAAATGGCTGAATCAGGAGAGTTTAAAGCTCTTTGGGAGGAAGCTAACAAAACTGGTCAAGACAAGGATCAACGTATTGGCGAGTTAGAGCGTCAAATTTCTGAGTTGCGGTCTTCTAATGAGACTGCGGCAATGAAAACTACTGCTCTTTCTGCAATTAGCCAAGCTGGTGCTGTCAACGCCAATCAAGTGCTGCAACTTGTTCAAAGTAATCTGAAAAAATCAGAGTCTGGTCAAGTTGTCGTCCTAGACGGCGGTATTGAGCAAGATTTGAATGTTTATCTAGCCAAATTAAAGAACCCAGGCTCTGGTTGGGAGCATCAATTCAAGCCTAGTGCTCAAGCTGGAATGGGCGCTAAACCTGCAACTGGAACTGCAGGCGCTTCAGGCGTCGCAAATCCTTGGCTAGAAGGTAGTATTAACTTAACAAAGCAAATGGCTTTGGATGCTACTGACCCTGATCTTGCAGCTGTGCTGAGGAGAGAGGCCGGTAAATAGTCCCTGTGGGACACCATTTCAAGTCTGTGACTTGAACCACCGCAAACATTATCCCTGAATTAGAAATGGCCGCACCATTTCAGAATTATTCCGGCGGTGTCCTACTCGCGGACATCGTAAAAAGGAATAATCTCAGCACCTATGTGTCTGAGGCCATCAAAGAGCGCAGCTTGTTTA
>Ga0181410_1000213_pt1 | contig 25558 bp, 24 predicted proteins | sample 33SPOviralmetaG_FD_130112 | JGI IMG/M metagenome (GOLD analysis project Ga0181410, IMG submission 130112) | Marine viral communities from the oligotrophic San Pedro Time Series (SPOT) site, San Pedro Channel, CA, USA - 33 SPOT_SRF_2012-06-20 | ecosystem: Environmental > Aquatic > Marine > Strait...
AATACTGTTATTGCTGTCATTATATGTAAAATTAATGCCTGTATGAGTTCCATTAGCGAATAGTTGAGCCGTGGCATCTTGTGAATCTTCACCTGTAAAAGATCCTCCTCCACCACCAGAAGGTGCTCTAAATGTGAGAGTATTGTCATCGGTATATTCTACCGTAAGACCATCTGCACCAGCAAACGTAATCTCATCAGTAGTTCCAGCATTATCAGTTAATACTAATTTTGAATTTGCATTTCCACTAGTACTCCCTGCAGAAATTGTATATGTAGAGTTTGCAATGTTCGCAGTCAAATCAAATTGAATCTCATCACCAGAATCACTAATTGCTAGTCCATTTCCTGCAACTAAAACAATTTGATCTGTAGTGCCGCCAGAATCTTCAAGTCTAATTATTTTTCTTGCATTATTCTCTGACGAAGTCCCTGCAGTGTAATCAAGAGCATTAATATTATAAGTAAGTTGACTATTACCTAAAAGTGTTGCAAAATCTGAAGACGTGGTACTATTTGTAGTTACCAATCTTTGACTGGTCCAACTTACTCCATTGGAGTAATACATTACTCCAGTATCATCTGCATATGCAAATTTACTTTTTGAATTTGATACTATTGGGAATGACGATACATCAGTATACAAAATTGATGAACCAGAACCAACTCCACCAGCGACAGTAATTGTTTTAGTTGATCCATTTCCTGATGCAACTACACCATCACCAACAAAATTTAGTGAAGTTGCATTTGTAGGTAATGAAACACCTTCATCTCGAATATCGATTCCAGAAATACCTCCACCTCCACCTCCAGAGGTTCCACCAGCAGGGTTAGAATCTACCCAGACATTGGAGTAATAAACCTTCAACCTACCAGCATCACTCTCCCACCATAGATCACCTGAGTTGGGACTTGATGGTGGATTATCAGAAATTGTTACATTAGCACCAGATGCTTGTCCAGTAATGGTTACATTACCAGTTGAACCACTCAATGATATATTGTCGCCAGCAGTTAGAGAAGTAACAACACCAGAAACGGATATGGTTGCATTATCAGCTGAACCACTCAATGATATATTGTCGCCAGCAGTTAAAGAAGTAACAACACCAGAAAGGGTTGTTCCATCTCCAAGAAGATTATACAACTCATCAAAGTTGCTATTGATTTTAGTTGCTCCTGAGAGCAAACTATCCCCAGTACCATCATTAGGAGTTGTTCCTGTAGATATTCCTAGTCTAGACATTTTTCTTTGATTACCTTTTTATATTTAGATGTAATTGACAAATTTCAATGGATTAGTTCTTTGAACGAGACCAGCTGACGAAATACCAACATAACCATTATTATTATAAGAATTAAACTCCCTACTTGATATTCTAGGTTCAAAATTAATTTTACCCCAGCTAAACTTACCAAAACTAAAGGAAGATGAAATACCACCAGTGAACACTTCAACCTCCTGCGTATCATATGTAAAGAGTGTTGAATCAAATGTTAGGAAAGTGGATGAGAATGAAGCTGTACTTAGACCAGAGATGTTGCAGAATACTCTCCTCACTACTGTGTTACCAATACCAATGACATTAGTTGTTAATGTTTGAGCATCTTTGACACACCAGATACCATCAATGTTAATGGTTGTAATGCCAACAATTGTTGTGTTATCATTAGACATTGAAACAAATGTATCATCTCCAATGTTACTATTGTATATGGTGAAGAAGTCACCAGTTGAGATTCCACTGACTGTGATAGCCGTACCAACATATTTTGTATCTCTCAAGAATGATTGTGAATCGATGAAAAAGTCAAAAATCACTCTAGTATCATTACCAACAGTTGTGGTACCAAAACCAACAAGGGTTCCATAATCACCCTCATAAGAAGAAACATTTATCTTCTCTTGAATGAGTTTTGGTTGTTCAAAGAGAACAACTGGAACATCAGAGTATCCACTACCACCATCGGTAATAGTAACTGATGTTACTTGACCACCTGAAATGGCAGCCGTTGCTGTCGATTCAGAAACACCACTATAAGAACCAATAGTCACCGAAGGTGCTACAGTATAACCAACACCAGAGTTAGTTATTGAAATACTGGTAATTATACCAGATGTAGATACAATAGCTGTTCCAGAAGCCCCCACAATATTATCTTGTGAAGTGAGTGTAATTTCTCTCTGGAAACTTCTAATTTGACTTTCATTATTTGAATCAAACAGAGGTCTGACATTATCAACATAGGCTTCTGTAGAACCTAAACCAACTGGTTGAATTAAGTAAGAAGTTGGTTGAACAAATGGTTCATACTTAACCCTATTCTTACCAATAGGTTGACCATTAATAATCTTGTCCGAAGTCTGTTTACACCATGTTACTGGTCTAAGAACACTTCTATCACTAGTAATACCAGGATTTAGATAGGTGACCGTCTGAACAGAATCTAGAGTATTGATACCAGTTACTGTTCTTGGTTCCTGGTCAAAGATGATTGTTTGATCAGGTGGGAAATTGTTAATATCAAGAGTGTCACCTACTTTCACCGTCTCAAGTACATTAGTAAAGATAACATCAACGTCTCCACTACCTTTATAGAACAAAACTTTAGAAGTATCACCAACCTTGGGTGATTCTGCAAACTTAATAGTTGATCCACCGTTAAAGATATAAGATTTACCGGGTTCCTGAAGAATATCATTGAGGAAAATCAAAAGTGTCTGGTCAACTTCAATGTTTGAACCTTTAGCCGATTGAATGGAAACAGGTTCTCCATCAATAAGAAGTCTAAAGTCCTTATCTGAGCCGTTAAATAGGTTATCAAACTTATCAAGAACTTGAAGTTGTCCAATAGATATTCCATTAAACTTATCAGTAAAGACCTCATCGATAGTAATTTGGAATTCTTCAAATGCAAGTGATGGATCTGTGGGGATACCTGTAGGTCCACCAACTGGTACAGTAAGAACTTCACCCTCGCCATAACCATATCCACCATATCTAAATTCAAAGTCAATAACACTAGACCCTTGACCAACAACAATATTAACTGTTGCACTATTTCCAGCTCCAGCATTACCACTGTACTCTACAGGAATATTGGAGTACGAAAGTGGTTCGTCAAACACTACAGATGGTGGGTTAGTAGAAGTGTAACCACTACCAGGATTTGTAATATTAACACTAACAATATTGCCACCACTAATAGCTGCTGTTCCGATAAACTGAAGATTTGGTTCTCCGTCAGTTTGAACACCAACATTAACTACCGTTTGGATACCAGCTCTGTAACCAGAACCACTATTGGCGATACTAACGTTAGTGATTGAACCAGTTGCAGAAACTGTAACTGTTCCACCAGCTGATACGAGAGGTTGATAACCAAATCCAGATTCAGACCCAACAGAGATGATTAATCCACCAATAGGGACATCACCAGAGTTTGGATCATAACCATTTGTTGCGGCAATACCTACACCAGTGAATGAAATAGAGGTAACACCTACACTCTCTTCCATTTGATACGTTCCATCACCAACTTGTGATCCTTTTGGAACCTGGAAGATATTATTCAGAAGGATAATACCGTTATCAGTAGAATATCCAGTAGTATTGTTACCATTATTTTGAAGAGTGAATACTGTACCAATACCATTAAACTTATTTGAGATATCATCAAAGACATAGTTATTTGAGTAGGTATCTTCAGTTCTACCAGCACCAGATCTTCTCATGAAAGTTCTGCCCTGGAAACTAGAGCTAGTAGTGATACCAGTCCAATCTCTAGAGTCTGGATCAGCTGTAGCCGTTGTACTCAGTGGTGTTTTACCATATGGAGATGAAGAGAAGTTGACAGTACTACCAGTGATATTGTAACTACCAGTGATCTTGGTAATTGTTGCTCCCGTTGTGTGAAGACCAATTCCAGTACCGAGTTGTGCTCTTCTAACACCAAATCTAGTTGAACCAGCAATACCAACAGCATCTGCAATCATATATTCGTCATCGACTCTAACAATATCACCACTTGCAAACGATGTGATACCAGTAACATCGAAGATCGTATCAAAGATTATATCCTGATTCAAATCCGTTGTAATAGATGTCTCTGTAATAGGTGATTGAATCATGTTGTCAACAGCAATCAAAGCTTTAGCATTTTGATTGGTAGATGTAAAGACATGTGAATTCCCAATACCAACTCCAGTAATATCAAAAGATGTTGGTGTTAATGACAGTGCATTTTCTGCAGTAGCAGCGAACCTTACTCTACCCTCATCAACCTTTATAACATATAGTGTTTCAGGTAACTTATCAGTAGTTACACCAGAGATTGAGGTAGGTGCGATACTAATTGCTTGAGATGTACCAGATCCAACATGGGAATATTGAAGCTTTTCACCAGTAACAAAGAAATGGTTTGGAATAGTAACTGTGTCAGCTGTAGTACTAACAGTACTAGTATCACTACCATCAATTACTCTTCTGAAGATCTCAAGTCCTTTATGTTTGAGACCAAATTGAGATTTAAGATCAAGTTTAGTTCCACGATAACTACCAGCACCTGTTGTAATCTCAAGGTTGTTCATCTTAAGTTCGGTATCATTAATGAGACCGGGGTAGAGCATCAAATCAATACCAAAGGTTCTGACTTTAACATCTATACCTGGATTCGGGGTGAATGTGATGTTCTTAGTTGTTGATGTTGATGTTACACCAACCTGTCCAAGAGTACCAGAAGTCCTAGTGTAAGCCCAATCGGTGAGAACCTCATTCCATGTCGAGTTACACATACCCAACTCAAACATCTCAAGGTCATTATTTGTAGTGTCTTCTACAACTACAATACTATAGTTTGCTGAGTATGGATCATTGTAAGAGGAGATTACGACTGGTAATGGTGATCCAGAAGATGCGATAGAAGTATAAGAAGATTTTATTCTACCAGTTCTCAATGTATGATCACCGGTACTCGTACCAACTCCAGAGAACACTGTCATCTGAGACTGATGTTCAATGCTGCCAGAAGAACTTGGATGATAATCAATCTTGACAAGACCACCGTCAATATAAGAACTATATGTTCCAAAACCAATGTTCAAGTTGTTAAAACTAGTCTGTATATCACCATACTCAACCATTGATACAGTAGTACCATCATGGACAATATTAATATCTGATGAATGATATTGACCAGAATGAATTCCAGATGTACCCTTTGCCAAAACACAAAGTTTAGCTGCTTTGTTAGATGTTGGGAAGGAAGCGATTGTTGTGGTAGATCCAAAATTAATATTTACTTGATCACTCTCTATACTTAAAACATCACCAAGAGAAGTAGATCCCACACCAGCCACACCATCGAGGAGACTGATAGCCACTGTTGCAGTTTGATATGCGTTATATTGGAATTTAATTGGATTAAATGTCAGACTCCAACCAGTACCAGATTGAATATAACCATAGAAACCAAGTGGTGGATAAGTTGAAATTGTACCATATTCATTAGAGTAACCAATAATACCATTATGAAGCATATTGACAACAGAGAATTGTCTCTCATTTGTAAATACGTCATCCTTAACAAAAGTAAAAATCTTATTCAGAATGTAGTTTGATTCAAAATCATCAACCTTAGAAAATTTCTCAGCTCTTTCATTGCTATTGAACTGATCACTAACATCATCGATTGAAAGAACTCTGTTACCGACTGACTGGAAGTAATCTGTAAGGAGTCTATTCTCAAAGAAAATTTCATTAGATGCAAGAACACCATTAATATGCTGTGTTCCTTCTGATACAAAATCAAAGTTATAATAACAATTCAGATCACCTTCTCCGATGATATCAATAACAACCTCAACATTTGCATCTTCTGATTGAATGATACCTTTACCTGGATTAGTTTCTTTACTTACTAATTGATAATCAGCAAACTTAGCAAAACCGGCAGTATGACCTAGGTTACTTACTGGATCATTCCACTGATCATACGGAACTTTACTTGATAGTGAATATGAGAAGTTCTGATAGTATTCGTTATTAGGAATAACCTGTAGATTATCATTTAAGAAACCAACGTTATCTTGCCAACCATGAATAATAGTAGCACCGACACCCGTTGTAATTTCTGCATTAAACTCATACTTCCTCATAACAACGGATTGAGTATTAGAACTCTCACCTCTTATAATCGTACCCACTTTAAAGTCCTTAGGGGTATCTACTTTCAATTGATCGAGACTTGATGTCCAAGATTCAACGATACCGGTGTTTTCTCCATTGACTACTTTTTCACCATCGAAGTAGTCATTAGTGGTCAGTTTAGCAGTAAAGGTTGGGAAATCATTTTCAGCAACAACCTGACCAAGTGTGGTCAGTGGTTCTACTTTTCCTGGAAACTCACCATCTTTAAGATGATCTTTGAGACTATACTCAATGTAAGCTCCAGTTCCCCCATACTGTGGAAATATCGTAGTTACTGGGAACAAAGTATATTCATATACCGAAGAGTTATATCCCTTTGATGCAGTATTGAGACCAACACTTATATTCTCAATAAGGATGTTACTACCAACATCAAATGGAAAGTCTCTTTCATCCTGGAATGATTGATTGAGAAGAAGTCTTACAATCTTAGTTGTTGAATCAAATATGATTGATGAGATACCAACACCATTTGTGTTCAGTGTTGGGATAATTCTTGGCATAACATCATACATTCCTGTAGTGTTATTCAAAATCTTAACTGTTGTGTCACCGATCTGATATCTCAGATCTACCTCAGGAATAACTTTATTAGTGTATCCGTCAATAACTACTAGTTTTGCTGGGTGAAGGTAGTTTCTACCAAACGAAGTGATACCAATAGATTCAAAGGATGTTAGCGACTCCATTTCCAAAATTTCTGGAAGATTAGCCACAGGTCTTAATGTTTCGTCAGTTGGATAATCAAAACCAATATTGTCAGAATCAAAACGATGATTCAGAATCTTACCAATATCTTTAGTTTGAGCATCTAAAATTGCATTAGTTCCAATACCACTATTAACTCCTTTGACATAAGGAAGTTTTGTATATCCACTACCATTACTGATCATCTCAATATTAGAGATTGATCCGAAGACTGATTTGGAATCAGTATCATACGTGGGGATTGAATTTTTACTATTGTATAACAGAGACTCTGGAACAGAATCTAATTCATATGTGAATGAAGTTCCACTAGCACCAGTTAGTCTTTGGATACCATCATATCCACTCTTCTCAATATTGATTTGATTATATGGCGAAACCTCAGTATCAAGGATAAGACCCCTCTGATCAATACTAATAATGTCGATATTGATTGCATCAAACTTATAATAAAGTCTGAAAGGTACATCGTCAGTAATTTCAATGGTCAGGTTAGCATCAGATGTGATACCAACTGACCCACTACGAGACACTTCAAATTTATTATCTGTCTTAGTTCCAGTAGTGACAAACTCTTTATTGAACTCTTGATCAAGATATACAAACATCTTGAATGCTGGATACTTCACACCATTCGAAAGGAATGAGAGTGAAGGATCCGAAAGATCAAACTTAAGATTATTATTTTTTCTAGTCTTAGTAAGGGGGTTTATCTTGGAGATAGTGCCGCCAAGACCTGTACTTGTAATACCTACAAAGATTGGTTCCTCTTCATTGATCTGGTACTTATCTTCTACCAGTCTGATTTCATCTCTACTATAAGGAATCACATAGTACATCTTCTCGTTCACCAAACCCCCTGCAGGAGATGAAGATTGGTGAACTACTTTATCACCAAGAGAGAACTCATGGTTAGAGATATACAATGTATTGAGTGTAGTGTCAACATTTTCAGAAGTAAAACCAATAGGATTGAATACAATTCTTCTATTGAATTGATTAAATCTTACATCAATTGTTTGGATATCAGTTGGTTTGATATTGACTCTTACATTATTATTTGGTCTCAGTCCATGTGTAGTTGCAGTTGAAACAGTAACAATGTTGCGACTTACCTGAGTTCTTAGAATATCAGATCTTACCGTCTTGAAACTATGATGATCACCTGTTCCTGTATCTCTGAAAAATAAGAGACCGGTTGTAGTTCCGATACCAACATAGGTACCAGTGGTTGTCATACCAACTTTGTGCGACGAGATACCGATGAAATTATTAGTTAATGGAGCTACATATAGTTCACTATAATCGGTAAGGTTGGCATCAGAGATACCATTATAAACACCGATTGATGTTCCACCATTCAATGAATAGACAACCTTGTCATTCAGTTTCAGACCATGATTTTTGTAGTAGATTGACTGAGGTTCAATGAATAGGGTAGTTGCCCCTATACCTGGGTTTCTGAACGTTACAGGGGTTCCTACACCGTTGCCAGTGGTCGTTCCGATACCGACTGCCTCTGGAGGATCAAAGTACAATTCTTCATTTACTCTAAATGACTTATCTGTCGTTAGAGTGCCAACATTGATAGTGAACTTTCTTGGATCACCAATCAGAACTTGACCTGTTGAATAGGCAAGACCTACTGTCGATTCCTGTTCCCTGAGGACACGAATTCTCTGACTTTCTTCTTCAATATTGAGAACTTTGACTTTTTCTGTTCCAATACCCAGAATGTCATTTGGTCTAATAAATGGAAACTTTAAAGCCCCACCAACATATAAGTATGTGGCAATACCAGTTGCAGATGCTGTCCCAATGCCAAGAATGGTAACAAAAGTTTCTGATCTTACTCCAACATTATATGGTCCATCAAAACCTTTGTAGTAGTTGGAGAGACCACTGACATTGACTAATTCTTGGTCCTGATAGTTGTGTGGTTGTGAGCTGAAACCAATAAACTGTTGGAGACCAAAGTATTTGATAAACTCAACATTTGGAGTTAGAGTAGTAGCGATACTTACAGTGTTTATTTCTTTACCATTAACATAACTGACTCTTGCCTGAGCACCTTTACCATCTGATTGTTTATTATCAAAGATAACTCTTTCACCAACCTGATAGTTTCTGCCACCAGTAAAGATACCAACTCCACTGATAGATCCAGGATTAGTACCCGTTACTTCTATGGTTTGTCTTTTAATTTTGTTAGAATTAAAGATGTAATCATATCCACTATAGAGGTTATTAGTATTATATGACCTTGTATTTCTGAACCACTCATTTTTTTGAATGTCATAGTCTGTTTGGTTTGATTCTACACTATAGTTAAACTCAATTCTCTTGGAATGAAATGTATCTCCAATAATATATGGGAACTGTGGTTTTTTATAGTTCCTAAATGGACCTTGAGCCTCAACATTTGGTTCTAACGTCGTAAAGTACGCATAGACCCCTTCAGGATAGTCTGGAGTGACACAGAACCTACCATTATGAACATCTAGGTCACCAACACCAGTAAACTGAAAATCTTCAATAAAGAATCCTTGTGGGTATATACTGGGAGAAGGTCTATTGGTAAGGTTGACATTCAACTCATAACCACTTCTCATCTGTTTGATTACACCACCCTCAGGAGTGGAATACCCATAAGGACCATAGATTGGAGTTCCATCATATGCCCAACCAATAATTGGTGAGTGATGACTGTTAGATATCTCAATACCATTAGATTTCTCTAAGTCGGCAATACCATAGAATGAATCACCATTGTTCTTTAGAACATAAGTTGACTCTCTAAGTTCTCTCGGTGTGTATAGGTGACAGTATTCTGTTTTATCACCAGCAAGATTCTCATCAACAAATCCGTCGTCATTATTGACAAACTCATTGTTTCTTTCAAAAAGGTTAATACTCCACTCATTGATCTTTGATTCTACGTCGCATCCTTTACCAGGATTGGCAATTGCAATAGAAGTTTGACCATCGACATAACCAATACCAGGGTTTATGATATTTACATCTACAAGTTTTCCATTTTCAATAATGGGAGTGAGTTTCGCATACTTACCATTTCCAATGATTATCAGATCTGGTGGAGAAATATATTCTCTTCCTGAATTATCAATGATGATATCGACAAACCGGCCGTTGTTAATGACAGGTTTGATTTGAGCTTGTTGTCCACCCTCAAATAAAATTTCAGGTTCTCTGTTCAGATTGATAATTTCTGAAGAACCATACTGAGAACCACGATTGGTAATGTCAATAGAATCAATAGAACCTCTGAAGGCAGGTTGTATTTTACATTGGAAGTCTTGACCATTGCGTTCGGTAATTCTAGTTATACCATTAATATTAACAGTAATTGGTTCATAATTGAAAGTGCCATCACCCACTCCTTTAATATCAACATAGACACCATTATTAAATTCAGATTTGGAATCACTGAGACGGAAATTGTCTGAATCAATCTTGATTACAAAGTAATTTGTATTCTCTAAAATCCCTTGCACTGCAGTTGATCCTGAGGTATACTGAATTATTTCACCCGTCTCAAAACCATGATTATCAATCTTGAATGAATCTGTAGCAGTAACTACACCAACAATTAATCTCTTTTTATTCTTATATCCTTCACCAGAATCAGTTACAACAATATTACTTACAATCTTTTTAGTTTTTGCCGAATACAAAGATTGAGTTCCCTGTCCAAATGTATTATTGAAGGTAATCGTATTGATACCTAACTGAGAATCTTTTTCATTAGTGTGGAGGGATATCCTAAAGTTATCAATTACGTTAGCAAAGTAAGTTGTATTAGTGGACAGTCCACCAATAGATCTCATTTCTTTTGAATCATAAACGATTTCCTCGTTCTGTGAAAACTTATGAAATGATGAGAATCCAATAGTATTGTTTCCAATGTTTACATTACCATTGAATTCAGTATTAATATTGACAGAATATGAAATCTCAACCAATGAAGTTTCAGCCTTTGCAGGTCTAATTGGATTGCCACCGGTAATTGATATTGTAGGAGTTTCCAAGAAGTCAAAACCTTGATCTACAATATCAATTCTTTCTAATGAACCTTCAACAGCAACAACACCTGTAGCTCCTATGCCAATATTATCCCTAATAGTAAGTCTAGGTGGGTTGACAACATCATAACCAGAACCACCGGCAGTCACAATTAGATTTTTAATTGGTCCATAGAAGATGGTATCTTCTGACTTATAGTTCAGAAGTTCAACACCATTAAGGAATATTCCATTATAACCTGGAAGAGTTTTGAACTGACCAGCTTCTCTGATTGGTTCAATGATCTTTCTGTAGATCCCTTGTGGTGCAATGGTTTTGTTGTAGAAACTAAAGTAAGTGAAGACGTTATTGTTGACAGATCCACCTAGATTTGCAAATACATTCCTGAATAAATCTGATCTACTTCTTGAAAGTTTGACAGAAGTATTATTAATTTTCTTAATATAGAAAACACCTGATTCTGTTCCCTCAAATTTACTTTCAGTTGTTGTTGTGATGGGGATTCCATCAGCATTAATCGTTGTATTTGTTATTACACCTGGTTGATAATAAACCGCATCACCAGTATAGAAACCATGAGGTAAACCAAAGTTGATTATGTTATCTGTGGCAAAACCACTAAAATTCAGAGTCTTATCATATGGATCAAGACCTAGATCACCATAAGATGGGAGTGAGTTGGTTGCAATCAGTAAATCAGTATTGAAGTTTGAATAAGTATTCTGAACGTTAGCAGTGTACTTTTCAAGGAAACTATACTTTGGAGAGAAAACTTTAAGTAGTTGATTCTCAAAACTATAAACCTTGTTCAGATCAATTGATGAATTTGCCTTTATAGTAAATGATTTCTTACTTCCAATATCAATAATTGAAGCATCGAGATTGCCACCAGTATTGTCACTTAATATTATTTTATATCCTACCTTCAATGTGTGATCGTCGAATGTCGTCACATCATACTTAAGTTCAGAAATGTCAGTAATAATGATGCTGGAGACATCATACCTTGACTTATTGTTGACTAACCAATCAGATCCTCTTATTGACTCATCTTCAATACCAAATGACTTGATATTAATGGTGTCTCTCTTATTGTAGAAACCACTATCCTGAATCTTAAGATCTTTCAGTGTGGAAGTGATCCTTACTCTGACTTCGTTATCAGTACCTAAACCAACATAAGAATGAGAATAATCATCGAGATCTACATCGGTCTTCTCACTGAGTATAGCATTAACTCCACTCACATTTAAGAACTGAGTGACAGACTTTCCTGTGTATACTATCGATACTATATTGCTATCACTATCAAGTATCTCTAACTTTCCTGATTCAGGGAAACTTACAGTAGAGTCAACATCCATGATTGTTGCACCAACTGCAACAGTGTTCAGGAGTTTTGTTTTAGGATTTGGTTTGAACTTACCGTAAGTTGTACCAGTTACATTAACATCTCTATCATATCCAGAGTCAATACTCAGTTGATAGTAGTCACCATCATTATATTGAATTTTACGGACATTGTTGACTGTACCACGAGCTTGTGTTGAATTCTGAAATAATGTAAGGTTTTTGAGTTGCAGTGGATCACCAATATAACTCTTTACAACAATATCTTCTGTTACATTATAGTTTGAGCTAGATGGTTTGAGCAGGAATCTACTTGGGCGAATGATATCAACAGTCTCACCAAATAGAGCCTTAAACAGAATCTTATATGATAAGTCTGTTCCTTTCGACTTATAAAAACTATTACTATTGATAATAAAATTCTTTGGATTCGTCTTCAGTGTTCTATCACCGAACCCAGGGCTTACTTGTGCCTTTAACTTTCTAAAAAACTCCTGAAGAAACAAGACATTCAGGTTTTGAATTATAGCACCTTTCTTGTGATTGGTGGGTGTAGTTTGACTTGAGAAGGATAGTCTGTCTGGTGTATTGGCAGAAGTATGTGAAGTGGTGCCACTAAATCCTCTCTGGCATCCTTCAAAGTTAAGATTAGTCTTTGAATTATATGCAATAATTTCATCATCAATTTTAATCAGTCCATTATTATCAACAAATCCTTCAGTAAAATTACCATCGACACCAGTAACAATTGTATCATCTACACTACTAATATCAACCTGAAGAACGGTAGAAGATTTTAGACCAGTAAGCTGATCAATATTGACATATTTGTCAATATTTTGAAGAAGATCTAATGTCGCACCTTGAGTTTCCTGTGAAACATAATACTGTTCCAGAAACTCTGATAGGAGAGGAAAATCATCTCTGATAAAAGAAGGAAGTTGGCTGGCAACTATATCCTGGAATTTTACTCTATCTACTGACATTATTTTTTATCGTGTGAGTGATCCGTTTGAATAGCTTGAAGTTACTGTATATGATCCACCTGATATATCACTACCTGAGGAAACCTGATCAGGAACCATGTTCACTGTCAAATTTGAGGTATCCATCTGTAGATAGAGATCACGAAGACCAAGAACATCATTAGAGTATGGACAGGATGAAACTTCAATGAGAGAAGTTCCACGAGTTACTTCAGTTGAAATAACATTAAGTGGGTTGAGTTTAATTAATCCTGTTATGTAATCAATCGTTCCAATGTTTCTTTTCAGAATCACTGGTTCAGTTGGTGAATCCAACTTAAACATAAAGATTGTTCCAGTGGTGAGATTTGCATTAGGTGCATCACTCATGTATACTGTTCCAGCTATACCACTTACTGAGAAACCAGAAGTTTTAATGTTAAATCCAAGTTCACTTTTTACATGAATGCGATTACCAAATGTTAGACTATATTCAATAAATTGATTTAGTATAGCCTGTAGGTCTCTCCTCATCTTCACAGTAGTAATATTTGAGGTAATTGAATCATGACTATCGTCAATGATCTTACCAAACTTACTATACTTGAACCTTGCCCCAAACTTATTTAACTGAGTAGAATCAGAGTACTTTATGATATTATTTGTTACTACGTTCCTGACTTGGGAAGGACCAGGTGCTAGGTTTGAATTATAATATACGTTAGTATCGATCTCAATAAACAGATAATTGAGATCGATAATCTCAGTAATGATACCAGCTACCGAATACTTAGCAAGTTCTAGTTTGAGGTTCCTTTTAATTTCCTCAGATAAGAATACACCATTGAATGGTTTAATACTGACAAATACCTTACCATACTGTGGGGGATTCAGTTCTTCACCACCATATGCCGCAACTGATTCTGCTTCAGTATAGATTCTGGGGACAAGTGACTCAAAATCAGTTGATGTTACAGCTCTGTCTTGAGATGCATAGATGTTAGGTGCTAGTTTCTTAATTGACTCAACACTCTCGATCTCATCACCACCAAGAGCCGATTCATTGATTGTGAGACCAGAAACACCACTAGCTAGTGGGCTTCCGTTATTATCTTCTATTCTACCAATAAATGTCAGATTGGAGATACCGTTTGGTGATGATCCACTACATGTCAGATATTGAACTACAACTTGATTTGGTTCTTGTAACTTAGTTCCAAATATACCATCACCAAACAATAATTCATATCTCTCACCTTCTGTTTCTCTTAGGAAGAATAGTGGTGTATCCTTATCTGCATTGATAAGACTAGTATATTGACTATATTTTCTCGATACTGTTGAGTTAGAATTAACCTTTACTGATACTCTAATAGAGTCTGTATCAATACCTGTATTTGGTAAGATGTATTTTTGATTTGGTAATCTTGACTGAACATCATATGTTTGATTCAGGAACGAACCCTCATATACATCAACGTTATCAAATACAGCAAATCCTGTTGAATCTACCGGTACAGTGATATCCTCCATTATACAAAATGTAAATGAAGAATTATTGAACGTGGAACCAGATAGTGCCACAGCCCCAGCTTTCAGTGTTACTGATACAACACTAGTCTTAGTATCACCCGATCCTCTTAGGTCAACCTCAAAGGAGATGTTTGATCTTGACGACTTCCTTGAACGAGGAAGGTAACCAATGTTTCGTGCGATTGATACAACATTCTCTCTTAATGTTGCACTGTCAAGGAACACCTCATTCGATACCATGTTGGCATTGTATGAGGAGATATAACTGTTATATGCTAACGTGTCTATTATTGTCGATAGATTTGATCCCTCAAAATCATAATCCGTAAAGTTGGAATTTGATCTGAGATAATCTTTGATGGATTGTTTAATCTCATCAAAATCGACATTGCTGAAGTTTACTAAGGGCATCTTACCTAGTGGGCTCTAATGCAAATGATAGTGACTGTGGTAGAGCATCAATACCAACAATCTTATAACGAATGACTACATCAAACTCATAATTATCTTCATTAGCAGAAACCTGAACTTCAGTTAAGTTAACTCTAGGTTCGAAGTTTCTTATTGATGTTTCAATTTCGGTTTTGATAGCGTATGATGTTTGATTATCAAAGTTCTCAAACAATAACCGATAAACATTTGAACCCAATTCTGAGTTAAAAGGTCTCTCACCAGGTGCAGTCATAACGAGATTACGAATAGATCTCGCAATTGCATTTTCGTTTCTGAGAGCAACTAGGTCCATATTCAGGGGATTAGCCTGAAATGTAGCACTCACGTCTCGAAAAGCTTTAGTGATCCTTTCTGCTGGCACCTGAACAGATTATATAAGTGTGCTTTATTTAGGTGTGTTCTGACAGGGTTTGTTGTCCACACTTACATACATGATTTGGATCATCACAATCTTCGGACTCAAACAATCCATCTTCGTTTACAATTCTTTTATTTTTAGGTGTAATCTTATCATTTGCTATCTCCCGAAGTAGATTGTCTTCCATCATTATCCTGTGTAGTATTAGTATCTAGTCTTTCTTTAGCAGTCTTCCAAAAATAAGAATCCTGATCACCAAGTCCATCTTTCTCATAACCACACTCTACCTGATAGATTTGAGTGGATACTTTGAAATCTGGCATCTTTGGTTTCTCAGGTGTTAAACTATTATCATAGATACGAGTTCTATTGTTTGGATACAATGCATATTGTCCATTGTCAAGTTCAATCAAGTTATGAGACTTATGTTCAGAAGGGTTCTCTGAACAACTGTAATCAATGATATCAGGATCTTGATGGTAGTTGTCAAGAGTACACACATAAGACCCCTTCATGGTCCCATGGTTCCTTGTATAGACCTCATAGTTCATACTACCAATGAATTGTTTATTAACAGCAACAACACCATAATCCATACAATTCCAAAACTGTAGGTTTTGTAAATTCATATCAGGGTCAGGTGTCTTTGGTTCTGATACAAAGGCACTGATCGGTAGTTTATCATACATTGCCCCATACTCTGGTAAGTATGTCTCAAAGTAAAAGGCTCGACCAGGGATACTCTTAGCAGATACCCATACACCTTTCTCAAACTCCCCATGACCTGACTGGTGGTCTGTTAGATATTCTTTTCGAACCCATACTTCAACAGATGGTAAGTTAGCAATCAAACATGCCATATTAATATCTTCAGTTAATATATCTATACATTAAAAAGGAATCCCGAAGGATTCCCATAATACTATCGACCTTGACCTTTATACCTCTTCTTTGCCTTGTTAGAACTCGTAGACGCATACTTTGTATGTTGGCCTGATCCTTGTCGCGATTTTTTGGGTTGTGTCTCAATAAACACATTACCCATTAGACTCTTCTTAACTTTTGCCATAATGACCTCCTATCAAATAACTCGCATTTTTTCGTGACCCACACGAATACGAGGATCACACCAAATCTCATAACCAGCTTCGATAGCATCTAAACAGAATGAGACATCCTCTCCACACATATCTTGAACAGCTCCTGATTCAAACACCTGCATCTTCGGTGCAAACCATGGATATGTCATCTTCTTATCCTCAAACACACCCTTCTTAATCATCACCCATCCGAAACCTGTGTAATCTACAGTGAAAGGCTTCTTACGATTCTGAATCGAGTCTACCATCTCATGATTCATCACACCACCGTTGTTACGGAAGTCATCCTCTTCTAACCAATGTGCAACTGAGGTAGTCTTCCCGTCTTCTGTGGAATACCAACCAGCAGAGATTGGATGATCTTCTCCTTCAATCTCATTACCTTCTTCATCAATTGCAGAAGCTGGTAGTGCTACATCACACAATTGCCAAAACTTCTCTGTATTGAATACAATGTCACTATCAATCCACAACTGATAGTCATAGTTCAACTTACCATCCCAGGGAATCTGATCTGGTCCACGAAGTACATTGGCACCCAAACACTTACAACGTGCAAAGTTTACCATACTACTATAGTCTTGACTGATCTGAATGGACATACCATTCTGTACCATATCAAAACATAATTGTACGAAGTTCTTCATAAACGTATATGAACATCCTCTTCCAGGTAGACAGAATACAATTGTCTTACCTCTCATCCGAGCCTTGATATCATCAATATCCCACTCAGGTGCTTTTGTCCTTAGAGTTTTGGGCTTTGCTGCCTTCACCGTAAATCCTTTAGCCATAAGTCTTAGTAACTACACTTCAAATTATATCAGAGTATCTAGGGAGAGTCAATAGGAGCTTTCCTCTTCCTCTGGTATTGTTTTCACTACCTCATATGAGAGGTCCTCCTCTTCATACTCAGTTTTCATCAGTCCTACCATTGCTTTCAATGATGTCCAAGTATGGTCGAAGTTTTCTTCACTTATCATCGGAACTACACACTTGTCTCTCAAGTATATGTGATAATAATTTTCAGGGGTAAAATTTTTCATCAACCTCCAATAGGGTTTCGTTTTTATATATGGGAACCCCCTATATGCTGGGCATAGCTGGGAAAAAAAATAGGGGGAATTATTTCGAAAGAGGGTATATACTTTTGTAGGTTAGGGTTAGGTACTTTTTTAGAACGGGGGGGGTCGGATCGGCTTTATACCCGCTACGCCGACCGACGATATCATAAACCGACGAATAATAACGTGTCGATTCACAACATCATCATAACGCATATATCACTGTCTGTCAACTCACCCCAAGAGACTGATATACATCTTCTCGTGTCTCTAAGTATTCATCAAGTTGTTCAGTAGTAGTGAAGTATTCCAACAACATTTGATATTCATCTCTATAATCAATCACTTTCATATCGATGAGATTGTAGAGTGCTTGGGAGAATGCTTCGGTGTGAATCAAGTTGGTTTAAAGTGTCTTACATCTATAGAGCACTTTGCAGGTGAGTAACAATAATATACTGCAATAAAAAAGGGAAAGGACACCACTCCTCTCCCTCAGTTTGTAACACACACCGGGTCTGAGTTTATAGACCTCACCCGTGGTCTGTTTGTAATACTTAGTAAGTGTTCTTAAGTGTATGTAACTGAAGGGGGATTAGACCCCCTTACAGACTCTTATAGGTGTGTCTTAGAAGGTAATCTCCTCAGGGTTGGAAGTGTCATTCTGAATAACATCTAGGATCTGAAGGATTTCATCACCGTTGTTACCTTGAGCCAACAATCCGAGTGCAAGTTCGAGAGTCATAATAAAGAAGAAAGTGTTAGATAGGGGAGGTTTGGTCTAGGTCTTACGCTGAATACTGTGCTGCCTAGTTGTTACTTAGTGTTGGTCAGTAAAGAATGCTTAGGACCTTTCTTTGTCTTGAGAACTGTTACCTTTGGTTTCACTCCTGATTGTTGTAGTTCATCGATGATGTTGATCAGGTTAGTATAACTGGTCATGGTAGGTAATGTCAATTAGTGGTGATCAGTTGTTTTCTAGTAGGTCTTCAATCACTGTGAATACATCATCAGTGATTGTGATTCCTTGTGATTCACAATAGTCAAGACACATTTCCAGATCAGGTGTCATCTCTAGGACGAAACTGTAAAGGTCTGAGAAGACTGATTCTGTGAGGATGGTTTGAGTGTTGTTCATATCCATGGGGCAGTTTGGAGGTGAGTAACATTAATACCTAAGAGACTGTTACAGATAAGGGATCCTGATTTGACAGGATTGGGGGGTTGACATGTTCTCGAAGTCCTGATAGACTACGGCCTTAGATGACAATAAGATCAGACCTTTATCAGATATAAGTCATAATAAGATCAGACGTTTCTCCACAGGTTTATAACACATAACAACACATAATATCAGGGTTTATCCACACTTTCCTTCACTTATTCCACACCCTTGTGGAAAACAATAAAACACGCATATATGTTTTTAAATACCTTTTTTAATATAAAACATGGTATTTAGTATGGTTTTCTAGGGGTTAATTCCATCCCGTACTCTCATCAGGTTCAGGTAAATCATCCTCACTAGTATCATCTAGGAGTTCAGGGTAAGAGTCTTTTACCTCATCAATCAGTTCATTTACAGAATACTTATCAAGGTTATCATTGATAGTATCATATACAAATGTTTCCATAGTTTTGAAATCCATACTATCAATCAGTTCTTTAATGTATTGATCTTGTAGTTCATCTCTGTCGATGATGTTGTCCTTAGTTGTGTTGTTCATAATGTCTTTCATTTGTGAGATTGTTGGAGTCATGATTTAGGGTCAATAAAGTTAGCTAGTCCGTATAAGAAAGATGATATGAATCGTCTTAATCCTGTCCACTTAGATAAACAATAGAATGTGATTATCCATAAGAGTAAACTACACATTAGAACCTTAATCGGATAGAGTTTTCAGGTTGAATAAAGTCTGATGCTGATTGTAGTGAATCAGAGGTGAATTGTCTTGCCTCATTACTATTCCAAAGAAGTGCTCCGATGATAACCAATAGAATGAATTTCATGTGGATTGTGATTAGATTGGATTTAGAACGAGACTTAGTTAGAGTGTTCAATATATCAGGCGAAGAGATAACCGGATTTGAAATCTTCAGTCTGATAGATATTCTTTCCGTTGATACATCCAACGAACTTTCTTACATACCAGAGGAAATCCTTCTGAAAGACTCCTTCTCCACTGATACAAAATTCATCACAAAGTGCGTTGAGTCTAGACTTTGTTGTAACTGATTGCCAACCACCATCAAAGATTGACATAGTAGTATCATCAACAACTGCAATTTTGTTACCGTGAAGATATACAATAGAGAGATCATCTCCCACATATTGTACTTCAGTATTACCAGACTTCCAAGACTTATTGTCTTTGATTGCCTGACACATTTGGGATTCGATCTTTCTCATGGTGTTGGTTGGAAGTGTCTTACACCTATAGGGCAGTTTAGAGGTGAGTAACTTTAATTCATTGATGATTCATCTTGTTTGTTGAATTGTTGAGTCATAATAGTTCATCATTTTAGTGTCACGTTCTGATAGGAATAACATGTAACATGTAAGACCTATGAACACAAAGATCATACCTAGAAAATACTGAGTAAAGTTCATTTTGTTTCTGTGGTGTCATAATAACGTATAGTTGAATGAAACTTATCGATTGGATCTTCCTTCATACCTAATACTTGCTCTATCCTATCCTTTACTTCTATTAAGTCTTCTTCCTTATTAATTGTAATCATCTTTACTATCCTTTTCAATTCTTCTGTATTGAACTTAACATAGTGTTGGTCAATATGTTGATTGTGAATGTTACTCATTAGAATACATTGGTCCATGATTGATGTTTAGCAGCACTGATTTTACCACCTTTGAGCAATCCATCACATACTTGACAGAATACTTCAAACTTTTCCAATCGTGTCAGATTAGCATCAATTTTGTTTGAAGTTTCACCGATTTCTTTGAGTAGTTGTGTTTTGAGCATGATGTTAGTTAGTGATGTAAGTTTGTTTGATTGCTTCAGATTTAAAACGACGACATAACTTAAACAATAGTTTTAAGTCATCTGCAATCACATATCGAAAAGAGTCTGATTCAATGATAAACTTATCATCCTCCAACCATACTTGTGGGAGTTGTTTTTTGTAGATTGGAAAGTCAATCATCAGACTAACTCCTGCTGATATGACATGAATTGCTCTTCTGTCGCTTCATCTACACACTCTTGAATCACCTGATAAATGTAATCAGTGTTTCCTACATCATCAAAGATACGTGCAATCAGTGCAGGATCTTCTACCTGAACATCATAATCGAACTCACCATTTTCATCCTTTACATGAATATCTTCCTTGGTATAAATCCATACGGCACATTCTGCATCTTCTCCCTGTTGTTCAATCATTCGTGATACTTTGTCTTGAAGTTGCTTGAGAGTGTAATTCATGATTAGTAGTGATACTCAGTGTCGGTTAGTACGGAAAGATAGTGATAGATTCTCTTATAACATTTTCGATTCATATCTTCATCTTCACCAATGAATTCGAAACAATAACGAAGACGATTGTAAGGGTCTTCTAAGTGTTTTTGGATTTCAGTTTGTGTCATCTTATTCATGATCAAAGTTCCTCCATCATTTCATCGAGTTCAACGATGTTCAGATTAACATCATCCCACTTTACTCCATCTAAAGTTGTATCACCTTCTTCCATATAACGATTGACGAAATCTTGATATGAATAACAACGACGTGCTATGTTATACAAACCCTCGTCATTTCCGATCCAGAGTGCTACATTCCAGGTCTCATAGTTTGTCCACCCGTTGTACGTGGTGTCTTCGATTGTGGTTTGAAAAGTTGAGTTAGTCATGGTTGGTGAGTGTCTTACATCTATAGGGCAGTTTAGAGGTGAGTAACTTTAATTACATCATCTTTGCGTTCAGTGCCCTACATCCAGGATATAAATGTTCTGCCTGTTTGTATGCTCGATGAGTCGATTCTGCCATCACTGTGATAACAATGTGACGACCACCTTTAGACAATGTGACTTTGAATTCATTCATGATGGTTGTTAATTAGTGTGAGTGTAAAGTAATAGATTCAACGAACATAGAGGAATGAACCGTAAGGATCTACCAACCCAGGATACTGTGCCAATGATTCAATAAAGAAACGAATACCCTTAGCAGGTGCCTTATAGGATGCGGGTTTGTAACATGCTCCAGTCTCTTTGTCGATGAACATGAATACACCCTCAGTCTCATATGAACCATCGGAGTTAACACGACCTTGAAGAACTTTAATATATTTTTTAGCGACCTTATAACTCAGACGAGGATAGAAAGAACGACCAGACTCGATCGTGTTAACCTTCCAACAATCATTAACCTGTTCGATCATTACCTCAGTGAGATATTCTGTTTTAGTTTGTGTTAGTGTCATAATGTTTGTGGTGTCTTACATTAATGGGGCACTTTGGAGGTGAGTAACTTTATTTCCTACGTTTTTGGTGTTTATTGATGAACTTTCGTGCAGAAGATGTGTTTCTGCAAACCTTTATTACATTTCCTTGATTAACAATCGCCAATCCATTATTACAGGGAACTGCCGCATAGAAACTCTCTGCATCATCCCAATCACCTACAACAAAAGATAACGGTCCTGGTTTACAATCTAGAATATACGAATTGGTTGGTTGTTTCATATAAATTAACGACGAACAACAGAGTCAAGCATCTCACCCTTTTCAAACACGGTATCAACAACAGTCTGCAATCCCTTGGCGGTAGAGATACCAACCTTAGAATAAACAGGGACAACACAGAACCCATAGGTCTTCGATTGTCCACCTTTGCGAAGAACACGACCGATAGTCTGAGTCATCTCAATGATATTCATGTTCCTCATGAAGATGACACATTCCAGTTGCGACACGTTGATACCTTCAGACAGAATCGAGCGATGAAGTACAACAAACTTTTTGTCTGTATCTTTACCCCATGCATTCAGTGTCTCGAAGAATACCTCACGACTGACTTTCTTACCATCAACAACAGCACCTGTCTTTGCAGTTATGTAGAGGTAAGAATATCCACGTTGTGCAAGTTGGTCTGCAAAGTCAGTCTCAAAGATCGTGGTGAGTTGTTTCGTAGTCTTAGAACATACTAGGATCTTTTTGATATCCATCTCATCAATCGTGGAGAGAATATTGTTACTCTCAAGGTGTGGAGTAATAGATGCTCTGTCCACCTTATCCATCTCGATCACCTTCACTTTAGGGGGAAGGATGAATCCACCATTAACAAGTTCGGGTGCAGATACGCGAGTGATGATGTCACCGTAGATCTCACGATCGTTCATCCCTGGTTTGTTGATAGTGAGCGAAGTCCTACGGGTTGCAGTGAAGTAGTAACAACGATCTGCATGACGTGAGAAATACTCTGTAGGACCGAAGAAGTTACGTTGAACCGAGTTATGTGCCTCGTCAAAGTAAATCGTGTCTACAGGGATTCCAGACTCTTGCACACGGTGCAAAGAATGATATGTCGTGAAGATGATGACATGTTCACGAACGGTTTGACACATCTCCACAAACAACTTGATGCGTTCTGATTTAGTTGTCTTGAAATGTTTGGTTTCTCCACTATGAACATGGAGAACATTTGCGTTTGTGATGTGCTCCAGATACTCAGAACAAAGTTGTTCTGCAAGAAGAATACGAGGTGCGACAACAACAATCACACGAGGAACTTTGATCTCAAAACGACGCATAGCGTCCATGATTGCGATCAGAGTCTTACCACCACCAGTCGGAACAATCACCTGACCGATAGCATTCTGTTTGAGTGCATCGAGTCCACGTTGCTGGTGTGGACGGAGGGTGATTGTCATAATGTAGGTGTCTATAACTATAGGGCAATTTAGAGGTGAGTAACTTTATTGAATAACGTTTGAGGGAGGTCTCATGAGCCTTTCGAGTGCAGATTTTGCCTCTTGTCTCCTCTCTGCCTCACTATCTGGAGAGAAGATGTTAATAGTGGCAACGAACAATGAACCGATTGCAATGAGGTAAAGAAAACGAATCATGATGAATTAGTTGAAACGACCGTCAGTGAAGTTAGCGTATGCAAACTCTTCACGATTGACAAGTTTGAATGAAACCTTCTCAGTGTGGAATACATAACCCTCACCATCAGTTTCTACATCATCAAAAATGAAACTACGAGGTGCATCATTGATAATCATAGAATTCATGATGTCTTCTTTGATCTCGATAATCAGTTGATAAAGATTGGTGAGATAGACACAACCAAGAATATCAAATAGGTTGGAATCAGTCAACTCACGACCCTCTTTGACCAGGGAATTGATCTTCTGTTTCGCAACATTTGCCTCTTTAGTTGTCAGGAACTGAACCTTAGAGGTGTTCAGATTCGGTGCAGTTTCATTGGAAGGAAGACGATCGATAGAAGGTTGCACCCACTTGATGATAGCGGTGTCATCTAAGATCTCAATCAATGGTTTACATGTTGCGTCACACATAGGACCATCAACAAATACCTGAGTGTGAGGTGCAATCACCATCTTTTGAGAGATTTTCTCAGGGAAAAGATAAGAAATAGTGTTAGGTTTTAGGAGTTGAGTCCGACCAAAACCCAACCAATCACCCCAATAAATGTTCTCTGTACGGGGCAGATACTTGATACAATATGACAGGATCTCAACGACTTCTATTTGATGACCAAAGTGAGTGAAGATGTCATCTGTAGTATAACAAAGACGAATCTTTTTCTTGTTGAATGCTGCTTTGGTACAAACAAAAAACTTACCATTCTCAGGATTAGTACCCCAAACAAGTGACATACCATCCATCTTCATAGTAATATCTGCGGGTGCATAAAGTGCATCAATCACAGAAACATCACCCGTGAGGATAAGATCTTCAGGATGTTCGAGATGGGTGGAAGTCATAATGTTTGTGGTGTCTTACATCAATGGGGCAGTTTAGAGGTGAGTAACAATAATACTCAACGTTTTTGTGAAACATTGTTAATCACCACTTTATCTGTGGGATACCTTGACTCTACAAGTTCAATGATAAATCGACGCTCTGCACGGTCAGATTCGATCTCAAAATCATGTCTTGCTCCACGTCTATCATACCATGCACCTTTGCAAGTGTAAACTGTCATGATTAAAAAGGATGTGTCCAGGATTGTTGTTGTTTTTTGGTGATTCTTCCGTCTCTCAAGAGACCATCCACAACATGATTGAAGACCTGTTGTTTCTCTTCTCTTGACAGATTATGAGGTTTAGAAGTCTCACGGACCACACGAATTACATCAGTTTTTGTCATCTTTAATCATTCTTGTGAGAGTTTCGCGAATAACTCTGAGACTGGATCGCGAATAACCTATCGAATATGGTGCAGTTTTCTCTACATTACGAGGATCATATTTGTCTACTGTGTAATCAACATTAGACAAAACTTTCATCGTATCTTCGATACCTTCAAGAAGGATTTCGAGTTCATACTTATGAATAGTGATCATGATTGCTCCTCCTCAAGTTTAACACATTTGTCCATAATTTCACGGAGTTCTTCTAACTGTTTGTAGAAATCTTCCATGTCATAGATCTCACCGGGTGAGTCTTGAATTTCTTCCCACATATTCACTTACCGTTTGTATATTCACCTAGAAGTTGATAATGTCCTTTGACATTATAATATCCAACCTCTGCGTATCCATACTCTTCAGATAGATTGAA
>Ga0181410_1000216_pt1 | contig 25473 bp, 32 predicted proteins | sample 33SPOviralmetaG_FD_130112 | JGI IMG/M metagenome (GOLD analysis project Ga0181410, IMG submission 130112) | Marine viral communities from the oligotrophic San Pedro Time Series (SPOT) site, San Pedro Channel, CA, USA - 33 SPOT_SRF_2012-06-20 | ecosystem: Environmental > Aquatic > Marine > Strait...
TCTGTGAGTGCATATCTAACAGACTCATTGATTTCCATAGGGTCTTGTTGTCCTCTGATTGGACTAAAGTTATGTAATCCCATAGCACAATCAACACCTGTCTGTACTTTGATGCCTGATATTGGTCGTGATGCCATAGGAAAGCTCATGTTGTGTTCTTTTCTTAGGTAATGTTTCAACACCATTTCATCTTTAGTAATGGTTCCGTTACTTGCACTTTCGTGTTTCATACCAAAGTCTATTCTGTAATCAGGTATCTCTGCCATTTTTTCTCTCCCAGCCTAATTGATATTCTAACCAATCCCACGAACTTTCATAAGCGTGATCCCAATTTAAACATTCTCCTGTTCTAACCATATCATCTGCCATTGCTTTAGCTTGATAATCCATGCAAGGTTCGTAATCTAATGGTAATTCCATATTTTCTTTGCACATGAATATTAACTTGCTCATAATAATCCTCACTTCCTTTGCTATTTAATACTATGTTATTCTTTATAATCTTTACTGTCAACATATTATTTAATTATAATTGACAGGTTGTCAACATATAAATATTATAACAGTATGAAATTAATCGACTACATAAAGAAGAATAAACTGACACAAAATAAGTTTGCCCTCAAATCAGGGTTGACTCGATCAGCTATATGTAGGCTCATAAAGTGTGAAAGATTTCCAACACCTGACACAATGAACAAGATAGAGTTGGCTACGCTTGGTCAAGTAACTGCGAATGACTTTCTCAAACAGATGCAAGAAAAGATGACTCAGTATACCACTAATGAATGGAAGAAAATGTATAATGGCAGATAGTCGTAACAAAGGTGCATCTTTTGAAAGAAAGATATGCAAGTTAATCAAAGACAATCTAAACATAGATGCCAAGAGAAACCTAGACCAATACCAAGCTAAAGGACAAGCTGACATAATAATTCCCAGGTGGTCTATTGAATGTAAAGCCTATCAAAAAGGCACAACTTACAAACAATCTTGGCTAGAGCAAACAAGAGAAGCTGCAAAGCGTCTTAGCCTTACACCTGTTTTGATTTACAAGTTTAACAACTGTCCAATAAAGTGTGTTATTCCTATTGATGTTTTATCTAGGAACTTTAGTGCTGGGCATGACTTAGTTTGTGAGGTTGATATAGATACATGGTTTTACATAGTGAGGGAGAGAGAACAATGAAATGTTATTCATGCAACACAGAATTAATTTGGGGTGGAGACCACGACACAGAAGAAGAAGATGAACATTTAATAGAAACAAATCTATCCTGTCCTAACAAAGATTGTGGTGCATTTGTTTTAGTTTTTCATGGAAAAAGAGATGGATAAGTTTGAATTACTACAAAAAACTGCTGACGTTATACAAGACAGAGGACAAGATTATGGTTCTATTTTAGATAATCATACTCGTATTTCTCGTCTATGGTCTGTGTTGTTAGATACTGACGTTACACCTGAACAAGTAGCTCTTTGTATGATAGCCGTAAAACAAGCTAGACTTATGGAAACACCTGACCATACAGATAGTTGGCAAGATATTATTGGTTATGTAATGACAGGTTATGAGTGTGCCAATGCCAAAGAATAATTTTCATATATTCAAAAAGCAAGCTCGTCTGTCCAAAACAAAAGAAAAATATATAGATGTTTTGTTGGCTATGAATGTACTACCTCAATGCAATGAAACTATGGCAAGAATGACTTTAGAAGCGTATTGGGTGTACTATACAGAGCTATCAGATAGTGAAAGAAGAATGAGAGATGTAACTCGTTTTGTGCATGGTTATGTAAGCAAGAATATTCAGGATAAATTATTTTCTTGACAGGTTTTTTCTCGTTTGTATAATCAGCTATGCTGACTAAGCAAAGCCGTATGGCAACGATCAAAACATAGTTTATGTATCTTAGCTTTGATGAATGTAAACTATAAAAATTAAAAAAAATATTAGAGTTTGTAATATAGTATAACTATTAACATATCTATGCACTGCTATAGCAGTGCATATATAGAGATTTCTCTTTTATTTTTCGTCTTGATATATTCTGTTAGTTAAAATAGAAACTGTTTTACTTATTGGTCTCTGTCCTGACTCGTAATAACTTATCATTCTTATTGTTATTCCAAGTAAATTTGCGAACTCGTTTTGCGTATACTGTAATTGAGTTCTAATAGTTTTAAATTGCTCTTTCGTCATTTGCATGGTAATTTCTCCTTACCTTTGCTAGGTTAGGGCGTTGCATCTGTCATGTATGCAACGCCTTTTATTTATTGTTTGGCGTAAGCTATTACAAGAAAATCCATATCTTGCAAGTTCTCAGCTTCTTTATTTGGTACATACTTGGCTAACTCTTTGTGAGATTTACCACCAAACCATGCAGTACCATCTTTAGTTTCCATAGGTTGCCAACCCTCTTTTTTCAGCAGTTCTAATTGCTCTTTTGTTAAAAACATTTGCTAATCCTGTTCGTTATCTAAATTAAACTCGTTCTTTAAAGAGTAATAAGCAGTATCAAGTTTTCTAACGTCACTTAAATACAAGTCTTGACAATCATAAAGCATCTGTAAGCAATCTCTTAATGTTTCATGTGCTTGGTCAATAGCTTCTAATTGCTCTTTTGATAAAGACTTTCTTGCTTTATTTGCTGTTTCTAAAACTTTCTTTCTCTTTTGTTCATAGCTTGCCATGTTATTGCTCCTCGTTGTTTGTTGATTGTAGTTTTTGTAACTCCTCGTTGGCGTAGTCTAACTTAGTGCCCATTTCTCTTATCATTTCAAAAGCGTTTTGCAATCCTTTTGCATCTAGCTTTTTGTTTTGCAAAACCATAATTACAATTTCGCTTGTTGTTTTCCAATTAGGTGCAATGTTTATTGTTTCTTTTGTCATGTTATTGTCTTTCTCTTTTGCTAGTTATGGCATTAGTGCCTTTTTAAGCCTGTTACAGGCTTGTTAATGTATAAGCTGGTACAAAACCAGCCTATACAATTCTTTGTATTTATACGTTAAAGTTTTGTTGATAGCAGTATTCATTTAATAAGCATGAAAACCAAAGCAAGTAATATATAAAATACATTGCTGATATTGATGCAATTAATAAGCCTATTAATTTTAAATAACCTTTTATTATGCTTGTCATGTTATTTGCTCCAACTGTTTATCTGTTGCTTTGTAAGTTTATTAATGCCAACTAGATTATGATCTAAGTTATATTTATATATTTGTTTTTTTGTCATATCTTTAAACAGTAAAAAAAGTATTTGTTTATTTGTCATGTTATAGCCTTTCTTTGTTGCTAGGTTTGAGCCTTGTAGCTCTCGCTAGTCTGGATAAACCAGACTAACAAGAGTAACAAGATTATTTTAAGTTTCTTTTGATTGTTGCGAAACCATCACAATATCCAACAACCCACCCAAGCATCTCTTGCGTACTGTTAAACCTTTTCAAGTCTCTGTTATATTGTGAGTAACCAACATTTATTGAATATTTATTAAAAGATATACCATTTTTTTTGATTTCTTCTTTATCAATGTATGGATAACCACGCATTGTAACAAGCTCTGTAAATCTTCTGCATTGGTTCGCATAATAATATTTGTTATTACCTCGTAAAGAAAAGTTTATATTCTTTTTGTTTTCTTTAAATTCTCTGTCATTTCTTTTTTGTGCTTCATTTGCAATGTTTTCTATTTTTATCATGTTGTTCATTGTCTTTTCCTTTGTTAAGTTAATTAATGTAAAGATTTGTATTGCCTTGATTGTCTTGTCTTAAATCAAATTTATCTATGTCAAATTTATCTTTAGAATATTTGTTATTGTACATAAATAAAACATCTGTCTTTTGTAGTCTTATGTATAAGCCATCATCACTGCTTGTTGATACATAGCCGTAAACATATTTAGATTTGTTTATCATTTGTTTGATTGTCATGTCTTACCCTTTCTAGTCGTTAATGTTAATTAGTGGATAGTATAAAGCTATTACAGCAATTAAACTGCTAATCATTAGTAATGTAAAATATAGACCAACATAGCCAATAGTCATTAGATAAAAGCTAATTGGTAATATTAGTATAAATTGAAACAATGCTATTAATAAGAATGTTTGATATTTCATTGTACTTCCTTTACTAGTTATTAATATATACAATGATATAGAAATTATTTCTATATGCAACAAAAAAGAAACAAATAAAATCAATGACTTAGTAAATTAATTTTAACAGCAATTATTTATAACAGTAAAAATATTATTGATTGTAATAGTAATATGGTTTATTAATTGCATATAAAAGAGGGATAGTATTTACATTTCAATATACGCATAGCTGATACAATCTTACACGGCAAATAATGAAACACAAAAAACAATAATAAAAAGGAATAAACACACACACGCACACACGCAATAATTAAGGAACGCATGGGGGGGCTTTTCACAGGCGATGCACCCCACACGCACGTGCACCACTTTATATATGTTAATAGGTAGTTCTACGCACACATGATAAGCAAAGCAAAACAAGAGCACATCATATCATCCATTACAGACGGACACAGCTTGGTAAAGGCTTGTGCAGATGCAAAGGTCAGTCGTGCTACGTTATATCGCTATATGAGCAAGGATGCTGATTTAGACAGCAATGTAAAGACTGCACAAAGACAGGCTGCTGAGAAAGCACTTGAGGAGCTAGAGGATATGTATGGTGATGCGTTGCATGGGCGAAAGAACTATGACCCTAATTTATTGAGAGACTATGGGCATCATGTGAGATGGAAGGTGCAGAAGGTATTGCCAGACAGGTTTGGTGAAGCTAAGAATAGAACAGGCGTTGAGATTAGTGATGGTTCATTGAAGATAGTTTGGGAGACTGGTACAGAGGATGCAAGTTAAGATACCCTATAAGCCTAGAGACTTACAGGCTGAGATGCACAATAAGTTGAAAAGATGGAATGTGCTTGTGATGCACAGACGATTTGGTAAGACTGTATTTGCTGTCAATCATATGATTAAACATGTGCTTACTTGTGAGTTACCAAGACCAAGAGTTGCGTTAGTGGCTCCTACGTTTACACAGGCTAAGAGGATTAGTTGGGATTATGTTAAGTATTATGCTGGAGTTATACCAGGTGTTACGTTTAACGAGACTGAGTTAAGGGCAGACTTTCCTAATAATGGTAGGATAATGTTATTGTCAGGTGAGAATCCAGATGCGTTGAGAGGTATATACTTGGATTTGTGTGTCTTTGATGAGTATGGGATGCAGAATCCTAGGGTATGGGGGGAGGTTGTAAGACCAGCCCTATCCGATAGAGAGGGTAGTGCCATCTTTTTGGGTACACCAGCAGGTCATAATCATTTTTTTGATATATTGCAACAGGCACGAGAGCAGGATGAAGAAGGTTCTGACCAATGGTACTGGAAGATTGCCAAGGCTAGTGAGACTAAGCTCGTGAAAGATGCAGAGTTAGAAGCTGCACAGTTGCAGATGACACCAGAGCAGTATGAGCAGGAGTATGAGTGTTCATTTACGGCTGCGATTATTGGTGCGTACTATGGTAAGTTACTTGCTGACTTAGATGACAATGGAAAGATTACGAGAGTGCCATACGATCCTGCACTGCCAGTACATACGGCTTGGGATTTAGGTATTAATGATTCGACTGCTATTTGGTTTGCACAGGTATATAGAGGGGGTGCTGTTAATGTTATTGACTATTATGAGAATAGTGGCGTTGGCTTGGACCATTACGCTGAAGTATTGCGAAAGAAAGATTATCACTGGGGAGATCATCTTGCTCCACATGATATTGAGGTTCGAGAACTGGGTAGTGGGAAATCGAGATTAGAGACTGCATTTAGTTTGGGTATACGTTTTAGGGTTATACCGAAGATGAAAGTTGCTGATGGTATTAATGCTGCGAGGATGATGATACCTAAATGTTACTTTGATAGGGATAAATGTGCTGAGGGTCTTGAGATGTTAAGGCAATATAGGCAGGAGTGGGATGAAAGAAAGAAGATATTTAGAGATCAGCCACGCCATGACTTTACGAGTCATAGTGCTGATGCGTTTAGGTATTTAGCTATTGGGTTGGAGAATCGTACTGTGATGACTAGACCACCACAATCTGTGGCAGTGAATGAGTACAATCCTTTTACGATATGATGTATTCTCAGGATTACCATGATGCTATGGATATGGTTGAGTATAGTGAGCATCATAGAGACTGGGATAAAGATATGTTGCAGAAATATATTGAAAAACCATTAGGGATTAGACAGTATAAGATTATTAGGAATGATTATCAGGAGCCATTGATGTTTGCCACATGGGGTTTTCCAAGCGAGAAGCAGGTAGATGAATACGTTGCCACTAAGTATTTTCCTGCTGATGGGTATAAGGGTGGTGGCAGTGATGTTTGGCTAGTAGACTTTATTGCAAAAAAAGGTTATACAAGAATAGGTTTTCTTGTTTTAAAGAAAATGTTTATGCGTATTGGCTATAAGAAAGCCTTTTGGTTTAGACCAGAGACCAACAAACTAGGTTGGCATATATTGAAAGGAAAGTGACATGGGTGGTGCTCCAAAAAAAATAGCAAGGGCAACAAAAAAAACATTACAAAAAGCTGAAAAGGCTTTAGTCGAACCTTTAGAAAAACCAGTAAAGAAAGCTATAAATGTAGTTGAAAAGGTTGGTGCAGAAATAGTAGAGCCTTTGGAAAGACCAGTAAAGAAACTTGTAAGAGAAGTCAAGGAGACTGTCACTGGCACTGATAAAAATGATTATAGAAAGCCTGAACAACCAGCAGAATCACCAGAGATAACACCTGAAGTTGTTGAAGATGAGTCAACAATAACAACTAGGTATGCCACTAGAGGTAAAAGGTCAGGTCAAGGGGGTACGATCATGGAAGGCTATGGCGTAGTTACACGACCAAAAAGCAAAAAAGCAATAACATAGGAGATATAAATGTCATTCCTTAAACCAAAAGTTTATGTTCCACCACCACCACCAGTTCCAGAAGAACCTGCACAAGCTGACTATGAAAAAGCTGCTGCTATGGCTGGTGAAGCAGAAACACAGGAAAGAAAAAAACGTAGAGGGCGTGGCAGTACGATTGTTGCTGGTCAGTTAGGAGAAACATCCACAAGTATGGGTGGCACAGGTGGTACACCAACTTTGTTAGGATAAACCCATGATGAATGTCAAAGATATAGTTGCTCGTTATCAACACGTTGAAGGTCAGAGAGATAACTGGAATAATCATTACCAGGAGTTAGCTGACTATATGTTGCCAAGAAAGGCAGACATAGTTAAGAAAAGAAGTCGTGGTGAAAAGAGAATGGAGCTTATCTTTGATGGTACAGCTTTACAAGCAGTAGATTTATTATCATCTAGTTTACATGGTATGCTGACATCTGGTGCAACGCCATGGTTTCATTTGACTATGAAAGATGAAGAATTGGGCAGGGATGAAGAAGTCCAAAGATGGTTAGAAGATAGTTCGCAAAGAATGATGCGTGCCTTTACTATGTCTAACTTTGAAACAGAAGTGCATGAGATGTATGTTGACCTAGTTGTATTTGGTACTGGGTGTATGTTTGTTGAGATGGATGACAAGACATTACGTTTTAGTACAAGGCATATATCAGAGTTTTATGTAACAGAAGATCAATATGGTATCGTTGATACTGTATTTAGAAAGTATGAGTTACCTGCAAGACAAGCTGTGCAAAGATTTGGCATTGATAATGTAGGTGCATTTATTGCAAGAACATTTGAGAAGAAGCCTGATGAGAATGTAGAGATACTTCATGTTGTGATGCCTAGAAAAGAAAGAGATCCAACGAAACGAGATAATAAGAATATGCCATTTGCATCTATGTATATTTGCATGGAAACAAAAATGATATTGGCAGAGAGTGGTTTTCAGGAACTACCTTACGTTGTACCACGCTTCTTAAAGGCAACAGGAGAAGTGATGGGTAGATCTCCAGCTATGGTTGCATTGCCAGATGTGAAGATGATTAACTTGATGTCTAAAACAATCATACAAGCAGCACAAAAAATGATAGATCCTCCACTATTAGTGCCTGATGATGGGTTCTTGCTCCCCATTCGAACCCAGCCTGGAGGTCTAAACTTTTACAGATCAGGCTCAAGAGATACAATAACACCACTACAAACTGGTGCTAATATACCTATTGGATTGAACATGGAAGAACAACGAAGGATGGCAATTCGTTCTGCTTTCTTCGTTGACCAATTACTAAGTGGTAGTACGCCTAATATGACAGCGACAGAAGTTATACAAAGACAAGAAGAAAGAATGAGAGTTATAGGTCCTGTGCTTGGTAGATTGATGAACGAAATGCTAAGACCTTTAATTGATAGGGCGTTTGCTTTGATGTTGCGTGCAGATATGCTTGCCGTACCACCAGAGGTTTTACAAGGATTGGATATTGATATTGAGTATGTATCACCACTTGCGAGGGCACAAAAGTCTAGCTCTGTTAATGGTGTGATGAGAGCCTTAGAAATACTAATGCCATTGTCACAACAGCTACCAGTTGGAGATCACATTGACCCTGATGGACTGGTTAACTATCTAACTGATGCACTGGGTGTTCCAAAGAAAGTCTTGAAGCCACAGTCAGCCATTGATGAAGAAAGAGAACAGCGTGCAATGATGCAGCAAGAGCAGATGGAAAGACAAATGGAGCAAGAGGATGTAGCTACAGTTGGTCAGGCAGCACAAGCAGTAAGAATGGTTGGTGCAAATGAATGACCAGATGGCACAACTCAGAGTTATGTATAAAGATACGTTTGGGGATAATGCTGGTAAAAAGGTGTTAAGTGATTTGGAGATACGCTGTAACTGGCGTGCTTCAAGTTATGTAGCTGGTGATGCCAATGCTACAGCCTTTGAAGAAGGTAAAAGGGCAGTAATACTACACATATATAACATGATGAAAGAGGAGTAGATATGTCAGAACAAGTTGCTGAACAGGTAGCCGAACCAGTACAGCCTACAGCGTTGGAAACACCAGCCGAGGTTGCACAAGGTGGGTCTGGTAACAGTTTCATGGAAATGATACCAGAAGAATTAAGGGAGCACCCTAGTCTATCACCAATAAAAGATGTTGGTAATTTAGCTAGGAGTTATGTAAATGCACAGAGATTGATAGGTAGCGATAAGGTTCCGTTGCCAAAAAATCCTACAGAAGAAGATTTAGATAACATTTATAGTAAGTTGGGCAGACCAGAAACACCACAGGGATATGAGTTACCTGTTGATGGGAATGTTATAACTGAAGAATTAGCTACACAATATGCAGACATTGCACATAATCTAAGACTTACACCACAGCAAGCACAAGGCGTATTGGATTATTATAAGAGTACAGTTCAACAAACAAGTGAAGGATTGGTGCAACAAGCAGAAGAACAGGCAGAGCAAACAACAGCAGAACTACAAAGAGAGTGGGGTCAAGCCTTTGAGCAAAAGGTAACGGCTGCAAAAGAAATTGTAGATCAGTTTGCAGGTCCAGAATTATTACAGATGAAGCTAGAAGATGGAACATTAATTGGTAATCATCCAGCTTTTATCAAGGCTTTTGCTGCTATGGGAGATTTTAAATCTACCGTAACAAGCGAAGATACTGTATCTGATAATGCTATTAACAGAGCTTATACACCACAAATGGCACAACAAGAAGTTGATGGTATTATGAATGATAAGACACACGCCTATTGGAATAGAAAAGATCCTATAGGAAGGCAACGTGCAGTAGAACGTATGCAGGAATTGATGGGGTATATTCATGGAGCATGAATTGACACCTGACCAAGAGATTCGTTTGGAATGTTTACGGCTTGCAGTTGAATTTGGTACACAAAGAGATTTGTTGCATCCAGAGAAACTTGCTGATATATATTACGAATGGGTTATGAAGGGTAGCTCGGCAACGAGTCCTCAAGACAATCGGATAGACGATAGCCTAAAGTCGGCTAAAAATTCTAGGAGTGTCCGTAAAGGGTAGCACACTGTAAATAAATCAAATGTAACTTTTACGAAGGAGACTTAAATGTCAGCCACAGTAACTACAGCATTTGTCCAACAGTATTCTGCTAACGTGCAGATGTTATCTCAACAGATGGGAAGCCGTCTTAGAGACACAGTTCGTGTAGAGAATATTACAGGGAAAAATGCTTTTTTCGATCAGGTAGGCGTTGCTACTGCACAGTTGCGTACCAGCCGTCATGCCGACACTCCACAGATAGACACACCACACGCAAGGCGTAGAGTGAGTTTAGCTGATTATGAGTATGCCGATTTAATTGATGACCAAGATAAAGTCAGAATGTTAATCGATCCAACATCTTCTTATGCAATGGCTGCTGCTGCTGCAATGGGTAGAGCAATGGATGATGTTATCATTTCTGCTGCACTTGGAACAGCTTTTACAGGCGAAACAGGTTCAACCTCTACATCTTTTGCTGCTGCTAATCAGATTGCAAATGGTAGTGCAGATATGTCTGTTGCTAAGTTAATTCAAGCTAAAAAGATTTTAGATTTAGCTGACGTTGACCCATCAATACCAAGATATATTGCAGTTGGTCCTAATCAGATTGAAGCTCTGTTAAATACTACATCAGTGACAAGTTCTGACTTTAATACAGTCAAGGCTCTTGTTCAGGGTGAAGTAGATACATTCATGGGTTTCAAATTTATTGTAACAAACAGACTATCGCTTGCATCAAACATCCGTTCATGTTTCGCATGGGCAGAGGATGGGATTGCTCTAGGCATAGGTAAAGACGTATCAGCAAGAATAGACGAGAGAGCAGACAAAGGTTATGCTACTCAGGTTTATTATTGCATGAGTGTTGGAGCCACACGCATGGAAGAATCCAAGATTGTGCAAATCGATTGTGATGAATCAGCTTAAGGGAGAGTGAACAATGACTACTAAAAACACAACTCTTGTAGCAAACTTTGAAGCTACTCCTCAAGTTGCAAGTAATGCTCACGAGCTACATGGCGTTTTGCGTGTTGCTCAGGGTACAGTCGCACTAGCTGCTGGTGATAGTACAGACAATGATATTGTTATGCTTGCACCAATTCCTAGTAACGCATCAATCACAGCTTTAAGTGTTGCAGCAGATGCCCTTGGTGGTTCTTGCACATTTAATGTGGGTCTATATCAGACAAATGGAACAGTTGTAGACGAAGATCTATATGCTAGTGCAGTTGCTGATGGAACTACAGCAGTTGCAGATCTCAGAACAGAAGCAGCCAATATAAATACTATTGGTACTCAGTTATGGGAAAATGCTGGTGCTTCAGTTGATCCAGGTGGTTACTACTACGTTGCAGCGACTTTTAATGCAACAGGTGGTACAGCAGGTGATATGTCATTTATCATACACTATGTTGTTAACTAAAAAAAATGTAGGGAGCAGTTAATCTGCTCCTTACCTTTAGGAGTTTAATATGCCGTCAGTAGTAGACATTTGTAATGAAGCTATGGATTTACTTGGTGCAGCAACTATTACTGCATTGACAGAAAACTCTAAAGAAGCACGACTTTGTAACAGAAGATTTGAAACAGTAAGAGATGCTGTTCTAAGAGCACATACTTGGAATGTAGCTATAACAAGAGCAGAGTTAGCGAAAGACAGTGACGCACCTGCATTTGGATTCTCCAGTCAATTTACATTACCAACAGATCCTTATTGTTTAAGGGTTGTATCATTTTGGAACTCTAACGTAAATAATGACATTGCAGCTTATGATAGTAATGTGATGTTTAAGATAGAGGGTAGAAAGGTATTATCGAATGAGGGTAGTTGTTCTATTATTTATATAAGTAGAGTTACAGACACAGAACAGTTTGATCCTTTGCTTAGTAGTACGATTGCACACAGACTTGCATCAGAAACGGCTTATGCAATCACTGGTAGTAATGCTTTAGCTCAATCTATGTATTCTTTATATCAAGCAAGGCTAAGTGAAGCTAGAAGTATGGATGCACTAGAGGGTTATCCAGAGCAATTACAGGCAGATACTTACACTAACGCAAGGTTCTAATATGGCTAGAGTATCGTCTATTATCACCAATTTCAGAGCAGGTGAGATATCTCCACGATTAGAAGGTAGGATTGATTTACAGAAATATAATGAAGCTGTAAAAGATTTAAATAATATGATTGTATTTCCACAGGGAGGTACAACACGCAGACCTGGAACATTTTACGCAGGAACCACAAAAGATGGTGGTCAGGTAAGATTAATTAACTTTGAGTTTAGCGATACACAAGCCTATGTATTAGAGTTTGGTAATAACTACATACGAGTATTTAAAGATGGTGGCTTAGTTACAGAAGCTACTACAGCAATATCTGCAATAACAAAAGCAAACCCAGCAGTGGTGACATCTAATTCACATGGTTTGAATAATGGTGACAGAGTGTTTATTACTGGTGTTGTTGGTATGACAGAGGTAAACAACAGGGAGTTTACAGTTGCAGGAAAAACAACTAATACATTTCAGTTAAGTGGTGTTAATAGCACAGGGTTTACAACTTACGGAAGTGCAGGAACAGTTGGTAAAATAGTAGAGATAACAAGCACTTACACAACAAGCCAGTTATCCAGCATTAACTTTGCACAATCAGCAGATGTTTTGTTTCTTGCACATAATAGTCATCAACCTGCAAAGTTAACAAGAACAAGTCATACATCATGGACATTGACAGATATTGATTTTACTGATGGTCCTTACCTTGATGAAAACATAACGACAACTACTTTGTATGCTTCGGCAGACAATGGTTCTGTAACGATTACAGCAAGTGCTGATTTATTTGCAAGCACAGATGTTGGTAGATTAATAAGGTTTCGTGAAGTATTAGAGATAACCTATGATGAATGGGCAGCTAGTACAAGTTATGCCAATGATGTTTTTGTTAGGTTTAATGGTCATGTCTACAAACATACAACTGGGTCTACGCAGACATCAGGTAACACGCCACCAGTACACACATCAGGTACAGAAACATATGGCAGTTTGAATTGGGAATACAGGCATGATGATACAGGGTATGTAAAGGTTACTGCATTTACTAATGCAACAACAGTTACAGCATCAGTTCAAACAGATGATGGTGGTATATCGGTTTTACCAGCACAAGTTGTTGGTTCAAGTAATGCGACTACAAAATGGTCACTAGGTAGTTTTAGTGCGACTACTGGGTTCCCAAGAGCAATAGGTTTCTATGAAGAACGATTATACTTTGCTGGAACTACAAGTCAGCCACAGACTATCTTTGGTAGTGTTTCTGCTGATTTTGAAAACCACACACCTGGAACAGAAGATGATGCAGCCATAAATGTAACGATAGCATCAGACCAAGTAAACGTGATAAAGCACTTATTACCAGCTAGATTCTTGCAATTATTAACTACAAGTGCTGAGTTTACACTGTCAGGTGGTGCAGGATCAGAGCCAGTTACACCTACAAATGTAAATGTTCTTAGAGAAACTACGTTTGGCACAGGTACAGTAAAGCCATTGAGAGCAGGTAACAGTACAATACTAATACAAAAGGGTGCAGAAAAAGTAAAAGAAATAACTTTTGATTTAGATACAGATGGATTGTTAGGTGTTGATTTAACTGTATTGGCAGATCATTTGGCTAGAGGTGGCTTAACTGACATGGTTTGGCAACAAGAGCCTGAGTTATTATTATGGTTTGTTCACAGTGATGGCAGACTTATTGGATTAACTTATGACAGAGCTAACGCTACAGTGGGTTGGCATGAGCACAGTTTAGGTGGCAGTGGCATAGTAGAAAGTATTACAGCTATACCTAGTGGTGCAGAAGATCAGGTTTATCTAAGTGTAAAAAGAACAATTAACAGTGCGACTGTAAGACATATAGTTTTTCTCAAGTCATTATATTTCAATGATGATGTAGAAGATGCTTTCTTTGTAGATAGTGGATTAACATACAGTGGAAGTGCCACAACGTCTATTACAGGCTTAAATCATCTTGAGGGTGTGACAGTGACCATTTTAGCTGATGGGTCTGCACACGCAGATAAAACAGTCAGTGGTGGTGCAGTCACATTAGATAGAAGTGCGTCAAAGGTTCACATTGGTTATGGGTATACATCATCACTAGAAACCTTGCGTATGGAAGCAGGTGCAGAAGATGGTATTTCACAAGGCAAGATAAAGAGAATACATGGTGTTACGGCTAGGTTCTTTCAGACAGTTGGTGCAGAGTTAGGTCCTGATACAAGTAATCTTGACAGATTGCCATTTAGAGATAGTAGTATGAATATGGATGAAGCTGTACCATTGTTTACTGGGGATAAAGAAATATCTTTCCCATCAGGGTATGATAATGATGCAAAGATTGTTATAAGGCAGACACAGCCATTGCCTATGACAATATTAGCTATTATGAGAAGGTCTAATACATTTGATGCTTAGTATTAAAAGATTTGAAAAAGAAGATTTGGAAATGATAGAAACTAATTTTCATTTTCCAGAAAGCTCAAAAGCAGCTATGATGAAAGAAAGTTGCATAAGTGCATACACAGCATTGCTAGAAAGTAAGGTATTTATGATTGGTGGTGTATATGGATTGTGGAAAGATGTAGGCGAAGCATGGTTTATTATGTCAAGTATTGCCTATAACAAACCTTTTGCAGCAGCTAAATACTCCAGTATATTGTTAGATCATGTTCAAGATAACGCTAAGTTAAAACGCATACAAGCAAGTGTTCATACTAAAGATAAGCAAGCTATAAGATATGTAGAGTGGCTAGGGTTTGAAAATGAAGGTTTAATGAAGAAGTATGGTCCTGATGGTTCGGACTATTATCGTTTTGCAAGGGTAGTATAATGGCAATATTAAAAGCAGTTCTCGGTTATAAAGGAAACATGGCTTCTGCTAAAGCTGCTAGGCAGATGGGCGAGTACAATGCTAAAGTAGCTGAAAATGAACAGGTATTAATACAGCGTGCAACTAGGCAAAAAGAAAAAAATTTAAGAAAACAGTCAGGCAGATTAGTTGGGATGCAAAGAGTTGCAGTAGCCAAGTCAGGTGTGCAAATGTCAGGCAGTGCTTTACAATCTTTGGCAGACACATTTTTTAACACAGAGATGGATGCTATAAATATACGTTATGCTGGGTCTATAGAAGAAGCATCTAAGATTAATGAAGCTGCTATGGCGAGAGCAAGTGCTAGTGCTAGGTCACAACAATACAAAACTGCTGCATATATGACTTTACTAGAAGCAGGAGAAGATGCAGCAAAAATGTCTGCTGGTGGTGGTGGCTCTAGTGGAACAGGACTTGGTAAAAAAAGTTATATAACGTAAGAATAAATGTAGGTGATTAAATGAAGATACCATTATATAACAAAGGAGTTGGTGCAACAGGAATTACAACTGGTGCTTCTTTAGGTCCAAGAGCTACATCAGGTGCGTTTACTGGTGTTGGTCAACAGCTTGCAGCATTTGGTAAAGAAGCAGATAGAATAGCTACAGATTTTTTTGATGCAGAAGCACAGTCAGTTGCAGATGATGCAAACGTAAAAGCTGGGTTAGAATATAAATCAAAGATTGCAGAATTTAATAGAACTAATGGCAGCTTAAGTGTTGCTGAGTATGACAAAAAATTTGAACAATTTAAAAATACTGAATTAAATATTGCAAGAGGTAAATACAAATTACGAAAAGATTTTCAGCAAAAGTTTGACAATAACCTAGAGATAATTGCAGCTAATGGTAAGCAATTAGGTAGACAGGAAACACATACAAAAGGTACAAAAATTAAAGCACAAAACTCTCAAGATTACATGAACTCTAAAATAGATGACCTTGTTGCTACCAAAGATCCTATTTTGCGTGAAAGGATATTAGCTGATATAAACGAAAGAACTAGGCTAGATTTAGCTAATGGTTACACTCCATATGTAAAATACAAAACAGCAGATGCAGCAAGGAAAGAAGCTGATAAGCGTGGATTATTTATTGATATAAATGATGAAGACAAATCATTAGATGATTTGCAAAAGATGAAATCAGAAATACTTGATCCTAAAAATGAAAAGTATGCAGGTTACAGTGCAGGTGAGAGAGAAACATTTAACGCAAAAATACAAGATAGAATAAACTTTTTGAGAACTGGTGTTACAGCTAATTTAGAACAATCATATTTAGATACCGAGTCTTCTATTATGAAAGACCCTGACAAAGCAGATGATTTTATTAAAACTTTAGAAGAAGGATATGATAAATTAGGGATTGATGGTAAAAGGTTATTTGCACCCAAAAAATTTAAATTAGAAGTCACAAAAGGAATAGTGCAAAGAACAAAGCCTTACGAGTTGGAATCACCTGCAAGTATGCAAGCTGCTATTTTAGAACAAGAAAAAAAATGGAGATCGTCTAAAACAGAAGATGCAGCAGAAGAACTTGCTATTTTACAGGGTATGAAAAAAAGTTTTGCAGAAAATATTGAAGCAAGAAAAGGTGACGTTGTAAGTTACATAAAGGCTAAGCAGGGTGCAGATTTAAGTGCAAGCGATTTACTTGCTACTCAAAGAAGAATGGGGATAGCAGAAAAAGATTTAAAAGTTAAATCAACTCAAGAAATACAAAATATATTTAATGAATATGACTCCAGTGAAGCAACGCAGGCATCTGCATTTTTAAAAAATGTAGTAGAGAATGATCCAAATAAAAAAATATTAGTTGCACAAATGATGAAAAGTGGTTTGTTTGGAGCACATGAAAATTTAACAATGATTAATCCTTTGTCTAGCTTAAACAATACTTTTATAGCTGCAAAAAAAGGTGATAAGTTAATTAAATCTAACACAACTCAAACTGACAGATCGGAGATTAATCAGTTAGTTGCTTCTGAATTTGCCAATTTTAGAAGCAGTCACATAGGTAAGGAAATTACAGGCAGTGTTTTAGCAAGAGGTGGTAGAAGTGGATCGATTGATAAAGTGCAATTAGCCATAGCCAAGACAGCACATTATTTAAAAGCATCTGATCCAAGCTTATCAAATAATGATGCAGCAGATGCAGCAATGGAGATTATTAATCAAAGCTATGATATAAGAACTATTAATGGTGGCACATATAGGATGAAAAATGACATAGTTTCATCAAGCGATCAAGCGACTGTTCACGCTTCCTTAAATAGAATTATAGATAATAGAGAAACTTTTAAGGGTAAAATAATTTTACCAAAAGGTGCAACATTTGATACTTATATGACACAAGCTCGTGGTGGATTGCAATGGGTTACTAATGAAGAAGAAGATGGCGTATATCTTGTTAATGCTAAAGCTGGTGGATCTAGGATTCTTAAAACGGATGGCAGTAGAGTTGAATATAAATTTGCAGATTTAATTACAGAAACAGAAAAAACAGAAGCTGAAAAAGAGGAAGAAATAATCACAAGAAGTAGAGAGAGATTAGAAAAAAGAAGTAAGCAATTAAAACTAAGAAACAAAGAAGGGGTTGAATAGGTAATGACAGGTATCTATTTACCAGAAGCACAAGATGATAAGTTAGCAAGAGACCAGTTCTTAAACTACAGTGTTTCAGACAACTTAGATGTTCTAGGTGCTACTTTAGAAGAAACATTTTACTATAATCCTTTTGTTTCTTTGAGTAGGCAAATGGTCTTAAAACATCAGCAAAAGATAGGAAACAAATTAGGCAAGGATGAATGGTCTGCTAGTGATCATTATAGAGATGGCTTGTCTTATCCAGAGCAAGGTTTGACTGAAGGTGCTGCCAAAGCAATAGCAGAAAGTTACGATCAGAGACAAGAAAGAAAACAAATATTCTCTCGTGCTCAAGGTGGTGTCGGAATGGGTATTGCTAAATTCGGAGTTTCTTTAGTTGGAAGTATGTTAGATCCATTAAATATAGCATCTGCTTTTGTACCAGGTGCTGCCATAAGAACATTTGTTAATGCAAGGCGTGCTATAAAAGCTGGTGAGTCTATAAAAAAAAATAGGCTCTTACAAGAAAGTTTATTTAAATCAGGTCAAACTGGTAAAAGAGTGGCTTTTGGGGCAGGTGAAGGTATGGCTGGTGCTGCCCTAGTAGAGCCTATTATACTTAGCACAGCAGAAGCAGAGCAAGATAAAGATTACACAATATTAGATAGCTTTCTAAATGTAACTATTGGTGGTGTATTAGGTGGTGGATTGCACGCTGTTGGTGGTAAAATATCTGACAGGATGCTTAAAGCTAAACAAGAAACAGTTGAGTTGGCAGCTAGGACAGCAATATCACAAAAAGTTAGAGGTCAATCTGTCGAGGTGAATCCTATATTAGATGCTGATGGTAATATTGTTCAAAGAAAATTTGACCCAAACAATGATGAGCCACAGATTGTAAATTTTGCAGATGAAAAATCTGTTACAAGAACATTAGATGATATAGATAACGAATTTAAATTAGATATAAAAGCTAAAGGAGTAAAGTTTCCTGACATTATTAGTCCAAAAATAAAAGAACCTAAAAGGTTTAGCACTTGGGTAAAAGAAAAAGGAATAAATTCTCAAGATAGGATGATAAAAGATTTAGACCAAGAATTAGACAAATATTCTTTTAATTTTAAAAAAGATAACGCAGAAAGTATTGATGTTTTAGCTAGAGATGCTACTGAAGCTGGATATTTTGTTGATGAGCCTACAGAAAGTGATTTTATTTCAGCTTTAAGAGATGATATATCAGGAAACAAAAGATACAGTGAATATGACACAAATGCCATAGATACATTTATGCAAGCAAAGGAATTAAGAAGATATGCTGATGAGAATGGTATTAACTACAAAGGTGTTAGTGATGAAGATTTTATGGCTTCTATAAGACAGGATGATGAATTTAATGCTTACTATGAGGAAATGAAAGGCAGGACAGATTTAGAAGATGGATTGAGCACAGAAGATTTTAATCTAGCAATGCAAGAACAGTATTCAGCTAAAAATGAATATGATGAAGCTATAGATCCTGAAGCATTTGTTTTATTTGATGGTCCTGAAAAAACATCTCGTGATTTAGATTTGAAAGAATTAGATATTGAGGAGCAACAATTATTGAATGAAGTAAGTCATTTGCAAAAGTCTGATTTGATAACAGAAGCAGATGCAGAAGAAATTAAAATAGCAAATCAAGATGTGGAACGTGCAGAAACATCATTTGGCAGTGCTGCTGAAGCTGCTGCTAGATGTTTAGTAAGGTAAAGTAATGGCAAGAAAATGTTTAAATGAAGTATTAGAAGCTGCGAAAGCAGAAGGCATAGATGTCACTTCTAAAGAAGCTAATACTATATTAGATAATTTAGAAAGCATTGCTAAAAGAAAAAACAAAAATATTAAAAGTCAGTCTGATTTAGATATGTTGCTTAAAGAAGCAATAGAAATGACTAAAAATGCTAAAATAATTGCAGCAAGAAGAAGAAACAATGCTTTAAGAAACGCAACAATTCACGCTAAATTAATTAATAAAATTAGAACTTCTGAAAACCCATATGAAATACTAAGAGGTATATTAGTTGGCAGTGCTAAAAGACACGATATGTTGAGTGTAGATGCACAAAGCAGGACTGTTATTGCTGATTTGCAACAACATTTGTTAGCTGGTTTGGAAAAAGAAGGGTTGACTGAATCTGCAATAAAAGGGGTGCATGATAGAGATGTGCATATAGCTTTGCATCCAAGAGAAGGGCAAGAGCCTAATGTAAATCAGGATGCTTTAAAGATAGCAAAGGTAATAAGAAGGGTTCAAGATTATTCATTGGGAAGGAAAAACAGAGCAGGTGCTTATATAGGAAGATTAGAAAACTATATAACTAGACAAGCACATGATGGAAAATTGATGAGTGATGCAGGTTTTGAAAAATGGTTAAATGATATTAGACCTTTGCTAGATGACAGCACTTTTAAGGATGTGCCATTACGCAAAGATGGTAAAAATGCAGAAGAAGAATTTTTAAGAGATGTTTACGAAAGTTTAGTTTCTGGAATACACAAAAAAAATGATGGTGAATATACTATTGATGGGAAAAAAGATCCTATAACAGCTTTTAAAGGTCAATCAAACTTAGCAAAAAGCCTTAGTCAGTCTAGGGTTTTGCATTTCAAAGATGGTGAAGCAGCATTTAAATATTCACAAAATTATAACAGGCGTAATCTTTTTGAGACTATTATTGACGGCTTAACACATGATGGCAGATCTATAGCTCTAATGGAAAATCTAGGCACAAATCCTAGAATGATGATAGACAGAATCTTAGAGGATATTTCCTTACAGGCAAAGAAAAATCCTAAATTGGCTCGTAAAGCAAAAGGACAAAGTAAGGCTGTAATAAGGGAGTTTTCGCAGTTAGACAATAGTTTAAATGCAGTTGGTATTAGTGAAGGCAAGTTTTTTGGAGCAGACTTTGCTAGTGTGGCTTCTGGTTACAGAATGATACAAGAGATGGCGTTATTAGGATCAGCTACTGTTTCGTCTATAACTGATGTTGCATCCAAAGCAGCCTTCTTAGCATCTAATACTGAAAGAGGTTTTTTTAACAATTTAGGCAGAGGTATGGCAGATGTGTTTGAAGGTTTTAAAGGACCTGAACGCAAAGAATTAGCTATAAGATTATTAGTTGGTGCAGAGGGCATGACAGGTAACGTATTATCTAGGCATGGTCCTGAAGATTTTGGTCCAGGTTTTATATCTAAAATGCACGCCTTGTTTTTTAAATTAAATGGTATGAGGTATTGGAATCATGCACAGAAAGTTGGCGTTGCAAGAATATTAGCATTTGATGGTGCAGCTTCTGTAAAAAAATCATGGAATAATGTAGATGGTCAATTTAAAGCACTTTTAAAAAGATACGATATTGATGAGCAAGAGATAAAATTATTTAAAGATGTAGATATGAAAGCTAAAGATGGCAGAGAATATTTATTTCCTGATTTAGCTGATGATATACCAGTAAAAACATTAGATCCCTATATACGTCAAAAAACAGGCAGCTTAGAAATTTCTGATGCAATGAGAGCAAGAGCTAGAGACGAATTAAGAACAAAAATTGGTTCAGTTTATACAGATGGTGCAGATACAGCCATCCCTACTCCTGGTGCTAAAGAAAGAGCTATAATGAATTTAGGTTTGCCAAAAGGCACTGTAGCTGGAGAAGCTATAAGAATGGTTATGATGTTAAAAGGATTTCCAATAACCATGATTACCAAAGGATTAAATAGGCAATATCATACAAGTGGATTTACAGGCACTATGAAGATGATAACAGGTATGAGTGCTATGGGATATGTGGCAATGTCAGCAAAAGACATATTAAAGGGCAAGGAGCCAAAAACAATATTTACAGATGACTATATGAAATCAGCAAAAGTTATTACAGCATCTATGATACAGGGTGGTGGTATGGGTATATTTGGTGATTTTATGTTTGGTGAATTTAATAGATATGGTCAATCATTTACAAAGACTGTAGCTGGTCCTGCTTTTGGTTCTGCTGATGATGTTGCTACAATGTTTGCAAAATTAGTTAGAGGTGATGTTCCCACAAAAGATGCAGTAAAATTTGCAATTAGAAACACACCTTATGCTAACTTGTTTTATACAAGGGCAGCAGCAGATTATATGGTTCTTCATGGCTTGATGGAATCTATGGACCCTGGTTATCTTAGAAGGACAGAAAAAAGATTAAAAAAAGATTACGACCAAGAATATTATTTTCCACCATCACAATATGCACAAAGGTTTTAATTTGATTAATTTACAAAAAAAGATATTATTAACTAGAAAGTGGACTTGTAACCCATTTTCTGCTATTGGAGAGTTATTATGACAGTTAGTAGCACCACAACAAGAAATAGCTATAGTGGCAACGGCAGTACCACAACATTTGCCTATGGCTTTAAGATATTTGCAGATGCTGACTTAACTGTAATACTGAGAGCATCTACTGGTGCAGAAACAGTACAATCACTTACAACAAACTATACAGTTACAAATGCAGGTAATGCAAGTGGTGGTAATGTTGTGTTTGGTACGGCTCCTGCTAGTGGTGTTACTGTTGTTATTAGACGTAACATGGCACAAACACAGTCTACAGACTACACAGCCAACGATCCATTTCCAGCAGAAAGCCATGAAGATGCACTAGATAGGCTTACATTTATTGCACAGCAGCAACAAGAAGAAGTAGATAGAAGTTTAAAACTATCACGAACTAATACTATGACATCTACTGAATTTACAGTAGGTGCAACAGATAGAGCTAGTAAGGTCCTTGCATTTGATAGTTCAGGAGAGTTATCTGTTACACAAGAGCTAGGTACTTTTAAGGGCACAGATGCAACAGTTACAACAGCAGCATATGTAGAAAGAGATATAATTAAATCAACCACTACTGCTGAACTTAACAATGTTTATATATGTGTAGCAGCTTCTGTTGTTGGAGATGCACTAACAGATACAGACCATTTTTCATTATTAGTGGATGCAGTGTCAGCAGCATCATCTGCAACGACTGCAACAACAAAAGCCACTGCTGCTGCATCTTCAGCAACGGCAGCAGCTAGTAGTGCAAGTACGGCATCTACTCAGGCATCAAATGCAAGCACAAGTGCAAGTACAGCATCTACTCAAGCAACAAATGCAGCAAGTTCTGCAACAGCAGCACAAACAGCACAAGCAGCAGCAGAAGCTGCCCTAGATACTTTTGATGATAGATTTTTAGGTGCTAAATCTAGTGATCCGTCAGTAGACAATGATGGTAATGCACTTATAGATGGTGCATTATATTTTGATACCACAAACGATATTATGAAAGTGTATGATTTAACCAATACTCAATGGAGACAATTAACACTTACATCAACAAATCAAACAAACGTAAACACTGTTGCTGGTGCTATCAGTAATGTAAATACAGTAGCTGGATCAATAAGCAACATAAATACAGCAAATTCAAATATAACAAATATAGATACAGTAGCTGGTATTTCATCCAATGTAACAACTGTTGCTGGAATATCCTCGAATGTGACTACAGTAGCTGGAATAAGTAGTAATGTAACTTCAGTAGCTGGTAATTCTTCTAATATAAATTCAGCAGTAAGCAATGCTACTAATATAAACACAGTGGCTGGTGCTGTTACAAACGTAAATACAGTAGCTTCAAATATATCAGGTGTTAATAGTTTTGCAGACAGATACAGAGTAGCAAGTTCTGCTCCGTCTAGTTCTTTAGATGTTGGTGATCTATACTTTGATACAACAGCAAACGAACTAAAAGTTTATAAGTCAAGTGGTTGGGCAGCAGCTGGTTCTACTGTCAATGGTACTTCAGCCAGGTTTCACTATAATATATCAGGCACACCAACAAGTGTAACTGGTAGTGATGCTGCTGGTAATACACTAGCCTATGATGCTGGGTTTATTGACGTATATGTCAATGGTGTTCGTATGTCTACAGCAGACGTTACTGTTACAAGTGGAGATACAGTTACTTTTGAAAGTGGTGCTTTGGCTGATGGTGACGAAGTAGACATAGTGGCATTTGGTACGTTTGCAGTGGCAAACATTGTATCTACTGGTGCATTAAACTCTGGATCAATCACCAGTGGATTTGGTAACATTGATACTGGCTCATCTACGATTACAACTACTGGTGTAGGTACATTTGGATCATTAGATATATCTGGTGACATTGATGTAGACGGAACAACTAATCTTGATGCTGTGGATATAGATGGTGCTGTGGATATGGCATCTACTCTACAAGTTGATGGTGCGATAACATCAAGTACTGGTATGACAATTACTACTGCTGATAACAACCCTCAACTTACTATAATATCTACAGATGCAGATGCAAGTAGAGGAGCAATGCTTGATTTAGTAAGAAACTCTGCAAGTCCGAGTGATAATGATTTGTGTGGAACTATTAGAGGTTTAGCAAAAAATAGTGTTGGAGAAGATGTTACACTAGGTGAAATTATTTTTAGAAATGAAGATGTTACAGATGGTACAGAAGATGGTCAAATAATTTTAAATATGATGAGAAATGGTGCTTCAGCACAAGTAATGAAACTAAGTTCAACAGAAACTGTTCTCAATGGAGATAGTTTGGACTTAGATTTTCGTATTGAATCAGATAACAATGCTAATGCGTTTTTTGTTGAAGGTAGCACAGGCAATGTTGGTATTGGAAATAGTAACCCTTCTGATTTTGGCTCTCTTACTGACAATTTAGTAATTGGCACAACGTCAGGTGAAAATGGTATGACCATTGTTTCTGGTACTGGTAATAGTGGAAGAATACAATTTTCTGATAATACATCTTCTCCATTTAGAGGTGCTATTGAATATTCTCATGGTAGTAATGATTCTCTGATTTTTTATACTGCTGGTTCATCACGCATGACAATAACAAGTAGTGGTCAATTAGTGTTTCCGATTGCTGACACAACTTCTGATGGTGCAAATCTTAATATAAGGACTAGTGATGGATTATTCAGACGTTCAACCTCATCTAGACGTTTTAAAAATACTATTAATGATGCCACACATGGATTGACAGAATTATTACAATTAAGGTCAGTTACATTTAAAGGTAATAATGATGGTGACAAAATATTTGGTGGTCTAATAGCAGAAGAAGTACATGATGCAGGTTTAACAGAGTTTGTGCAATACAACACAGATAATGAACCTGATGCTCTTGCTTATGGAAATATGGTTTCACTTTGTATTAAAGCAATCCAAGAATTATCAGCACAAGTAACAGCATTAGAAACAGAAAACAAAACACAAGCAACACAGATTGCTGATTTGATTAGCAGAGTTACAGCATTGGAGAGTGCATAATGACTAGAGCAAAAGACATATCCAAGATACTTACTGATGCTGATATCAGTGGCACATTAGATGTTACTGGCAATCTAACTGTTACTGGTAGCTCTACTTTTGATGATATTAAATTAACAACAGTTGCTTTACCATCTGCAGGAAATCCAAGTATTGCATTAAGAGATACAAACAATATCGTTTATCATCAATCAGGTAGTGGGAACAGTATTGTACTTTTAGATTCTTCTCAGAACACAATGTACAATGTAAGTTCAAATACTCATATATTTAACACAGGCAACTCAGAACGTATGAGACTTGATGATGCAGGGTTAATGATTAATACGTCTACAGCATTTAATCACCTAAATGGTAGAGGTGACATAGTTGTAGGTGATGGCAGTAGTAATGGTGGAATGACTATTTTTACTGGCTCTAGTAATCAAGGTTCAATAGTTTTTGCTGATGGTACAAGTGGAGATCAAGCCTATAGAGGCATGATTGAATATGACCATAGTAATGACAGTATGGCTTTTAAAA
>Ga0181410_1000217_pt1 | contig 25419 bp, 16 predicted proteins | sample 33SPOviralmetaG_FD_130112 | JGI IMG/M metagenome (GOLD analysis project Ga0181410, IMG submission 130112) | Marine viral communities from the oligotrophic San Pedro Time Series (SPOT) site, San Pedro Channel, CA, USA - 33 SPOT_SRF_2012-06-20 | ecosystem: Environmental > Aquatic > Marine > Strait...
GCTACTTGAAGGTTTATTAAGAAATACTGAGAAATATAACATGTCAGACTATGACTGTATTTCTAAGGATTCTAAAACTAATGCAAGTATTGCTTCTATACAGAATACTCAAAAGGGTTCTATTGATTCCGTAAAAATTGTAGCAGGTGGTTCAGGTTACGCTGTAGGAAACAAACTTACATTTGATAATTCAAATACCAATGGTTTTGGTGCATTTGGTAAGGTCACTGAATTAGTTGGGGTTGCTGCAACTGTTATCACTTCTGCTGTAGAGATAAAGGAAAGAATTGAATTATCTGCTAAAGGTAGAACTGTAACTGGTATTGTCACATCTGGATTGCATGATTATGAGTCTGGAATACCAATTCAGATTAGTGGTATTTCATCTACGATATACAGTGGATTAGAAGGCACATATCCAATCAAAGTCAAGTTTGTTCGTAGTGGATTAGGAACATCCCTACTGGCAAGCGGTCTTACTACCACTACAACTCTACGTGATGATATAAACATCTTCGATATCAATGATATAGTACAAGTTGGTTCTGAGCAGATGAGAGTTATTGAACGTGATCATCTCAATCAAAAAATCACATTCCTACGTGCTCAGAATGGAACTACAGGAGCAGCACATACAGATAGAGCAGAAATATTCAGAAAAGAAAATAAGTTTGAATATACGATTGATAGACCAATAGATGCTCCAACACCCTCCAATGAGGCTTACTATTTCGATGCTCAAGGTAATGTTGGTGTAGGATTGACTGCAGGAGTTGGTATAGGTACTACAGTAACATACACAGGTGCAGGTAATGCTGCAACTAATGTTTTCATACCAGTCAAGGCAATCAGATTACCCGGACACCCATTTGTTCAAGGTGACTCTGTAACATACACTCCCAGTGCTTTCTTTACAGCATCTGCATTACAATATTCATTTGATGGAGCGAATACACATTTCTTACCATCAACAGGATTATTTGTACAGAAAATTAGTAATGATCTAATTGGTATAGTGACGAATGCTTATCAAATAGATAATCCTCACGATAGAGTGTTCTTCAACGGAAATATCGGTATTGGTAATAGTCATTCGTTTAGAACAAACAGAAATGTTGCAACTGCGAATGCAACTACATTTGAAGTTACTGTTTCAACTGCAACTACTCATCATCTTGATCGATTTGATGAAATTGACATGAAGATCGTTTCTGCAGGGTCAAGTAGCATCAATATCAATTACGATCCCGGAACTAGGTTTATAAGTATAGGTTCATCGAATAATCCTCCAATAAGCACTACTCTTGGAGAAAAACTCATATTTGATACATCTGATACAGATCTATCAGGAATGAGACTTGATTTCTTCTTAGATCAAGACTTCAAAAAATCATTTGTGGGATCTGGTAAATCAGACATTGAGAGAACTGATAATTTAGTTCCCGGAATTACATCAGCAACAACTACAATTCATGTAACTGAATGTGTGCCTGATGTGTTCTATTATAGATTCACATCAGTATCACAGACCGTGATTGTTGATATAGACGAAGATGTTACTGATTATGGTAAGATAATTGTAAATCCTAGTGAATTTACTGGTAAGCATTCTATAACTACAACTACAGGAACCACCTTCAAGTTCTTCACTGGTGGTCTTCCTGAAAGAGTTGGATATACCAGTGAGTCGAGTATATCTTATACTACCTCTTCTCCAACTGCTCGTGGACCTGTTTCTAGGGTTTTACTAGAAGAAGGTGGAGTAAACTACAAAGATCTTCCAAAAATTTCTGTTGCTTCTACTACAGGTAAATCAGCAGTTATATTGGCAGAAACAGAAAGTGCAGGTAAACTACTAACCACAGAAATTCTAGAATTTGGATATGATCATTCTTCAGACACAACATTAGAACCTCAAGCAACTGTACCTAATATAATTACCCTGAAGGATAATTTCAGTCTTGAGTCTATTGGTATTACGTCTACTGGGTCTAAGTATCTTTCTGCACCTGATATTGTCTTATATAATAGAGATGATGATGTAGTAAATGCAAGTGTAGAAGTAGTAGCAAATCTAGAGGGTTCATCTGTCAATAATGTAAGAATTATAAATTCGGGTGGAAATCTAAAGAGCACTGACACTGAGATCTTTGCGGTAAACAATACAAACGGTGTTGGTATCATAAGTGCAACTTATTCAGATCCTACCGTAACTCTTAGATTACAAACACCTACAGGAGGATTTACAACTGCTTTACCATTACCTTTCACTATCGGTGATGAGATATTTGTTGAGAACGTTGGTGTATCTACAGGTCATGGATATAACTCTTCTGACTTCCAATATAATTACTTCGTCGTTAGTGGTGTGAATACTAACCCCGGACTTGTAAATCAGGCAACAATTACATACAGTGTAACTAAAAATCCCGGAGTACATGACTTTAGTAACTTTGGTATGGTAACTAAGAGAGCAGACATAGCCCAATTCGACATTACACTCAAAGAGGGTGTATTCTTCTCAGGCGAGGAAATCTACAATGACAATGCAACAACAAACATTTCCAGAGGACAAGATAGTTCCACAAATATTATTCGAGTTGATTCTCTTGATGGGTTCAGTGTCGGAGATTTAGTAAGAGGTAAAACATCTCAAGCATCTGGTGTGATTGAGAGTACGACAGCAAACACTGGTAGATTCAATATAGGATCTACATTGAAGAGAGCGTATGGGTGGGAAAATGATACTGGTAAGACAAGTGAATTCTTCCAAAGAGTACAAGATAATGATTACTATCAAAACTTTGCTTATTCTCTCAAGTCTCTTGTAGGAATATCAAGTTGGAGTGAACCAGTTGATTCATTGGCACATCCTGCAGGGTTCAAAAAGCATTCAGACTTGCTAATTCCTTCTGTTTCATCTATAGGCATAGGATCTACAGTTTCAGCAAAGGATCAAGTAATATCCTCTCTTGTTCTAATTGATAATGTAGCAGATGTGAATTGTAAGCATGACTTTGATTTAGTTAGAGAATTGACTGATGCTACACAAACTAAGAGTGATAAAGTTATATTCCAATCTAATAAGTTTGGTGATGCTTTGATATGTAAAACGAATAGAGTTTTAGAAATAGATGATATAAGTCCACAGTTCTATACTGATCCTGATGTCAATAGGTCAGTAGAGTTAGATACATGGTCTGCTGCTGAGTTCACTGCTGTCAAATACTATGCTCAAGTAGTTTTAGATTCTACTGCAGGTGTGTTGGTAAACGAAACTCAGTATTCTGAATTTCTTGTATCACACAATGGTGTGGTTTCTATGATCAATCAATATTCAGATTTATCTGACTCATTTGATCTAGGTGACTTTACAGCAGACTTTACAGCAGGTGGTCAAGTAGCAGTATCATTCGTACCTTATAATAGCACCTTTGTTTATGATGTAACAGTATATCGTGAGATCATAAATCAGGGCGTGGGTGTTGGTACTACATCTTACGGTGGTATAAAGAAGGTTGGTGTTTCATCCTTTGTTGCATCATCAGGTTCTCCCTCTGAGCAAATAATTCAATCAATTGATGCTAATGCATTCAAATCTGGAACAGTCATTGTTGCGGTGACTGGTGTACAAGAAAAGGAGATTTTAGAAGCAAGTTTTGTTGGAGTAGGATCTACAGTCCAATATATTGAATATGGTAAGATGCAAGAGGATATGGATTTGGGAACATTCAATGTAGATATGACTGCCACAAATGATATGCAGATCAAATTCACTCCTGTTGCCGGTATGGGTGTGACAATTGCAACATTGACAACTCTTGTAGGTGTAGGAACCACTGTTTCAGACGGTATACCTTCTGGATCATATGAAGTGGGTGATGCTTATCTACAGTCAAATAGAACTGAGATATCAGCATCTGGAACTCCTGCTGCTACTAATGTATCTTCTTTATCATACAACAATTATACAAGTGTTAAATATTATGTGGAAGTAGAGAACGTTACCAACAACGAATACTCAGCGTTCCATGTCGCTGCCAATGCATATGATGGCGATTCTAATTATGTCAAGTATGGAAATGTCTCTACTGGTTTGACTGCTAAAAGAGATATACAGAATACAGATATCACTGTTTCTGCTACCAATGTACTTTTACAATTCACTCCAATGGAGAACAGAACTTATATTGTAAGAGTATCTGAAATACGAATTGACAAACCTGATGATGTTTCTAACGACACCACAATAGAATACTAATGTTCAAGATAGGATCAGTAAATAAAAAATTCAATAAGGAAAGTGAAACCTTTAGGTATTCATTTCATCTTACTCATAAGGGAGATCCTATCTTCCTGAAATCCTTTAATGGGGCAGATCCTGATAAGGTTTTATTGGGTTCAGATACAATTGTATTGAAAAATCATTTTTATGTCACAGGTGAGGAGTTAGAATACTTTGCAGATAATACTGCAATAGGAATACAACATGGTGCTGCTGGTGTTGGTGCTGCTACCACATTACCATCAAAGGTTTATGCCATAAAGGTAGATGAAAATAAAATAAAAATCGCAGCAACTCCTGCTTTGGCGTTAGCAGGGACAAATATTGGGCTGACCACTGTCGGAGTTGGAGCAAGTCACTTCTTTACAGCAAAGAAACAAAATAGTAAGGTTATAGTAGCACTGGATAATATAATTCAGTCTCCCATTTACACTAAGGTTGGTGCTGGCACCACAACAGTATCAATTCTGAACAGAGTTATATCTTTATATGATGCAAGTATATTCAAATCATATGATTTGATAAAGATTGGTGATGAAATCATGAGAATTCAAGTGGTTGGATATAATGGTGTAGCGAATGATATTCTTGTAGATAGGGAGTGGATGGGTACAAAATTAGCAGGACATACAAATGGTTCTGCTGTTCAATTACTGAAGGGTGATTATAATATAATCAATGATAGGGTTACATTTGCAGATGTTCCTTTTGGAGGAATTAAAGTAAATGTCGGTGTAAGTTCAAATCAATTTAATCTAACAACAAATAGTTTTACAGCACTATCAGATTTCTTAGTCACGGGATCAGAGGTCAGATTACGAAGTGTTGACCCTCCTGCACCTTTAGTAGGGAATGATAATTATTTCTTGATCAAAAATGGTGTCAATAATTTTTCAATAGCAGAAAATAAGGGTGATGCCCTTGTTGGTGCTGCTATTACACTTACATCTGCAGGTATAGGAACTCATAATTTCTTATTTGTAGATACTTCAAATGGAAGTTCATTCCAAGGTAGATCTTTCATTAGATCTGACTACACAGGAAATGTGGTTATGGATGATGTATCAGGTGGTTTTACTGGTATAGCAAAAACATTTACAGTTACAAGTGCAGGTGTAAACACCACCGGTATTACAAGCGATTTCGGTGCTATACTCGTAAACAATATATTCCAAAAACCTGAAGTAGACTACGATTTTATCGGAGGTTCTGCTACAGGAATTACCTCAATTAGATTTACGGGTAATAGTACAAACACCATAAATCTAAGTGATGTAAATGCAAATCAATTACCCAGAAAGGGTCTTATAGTTTCTATAGCAAATACGGAGGGATATGGATATCAACAACGACAAGTGGGAACAGGAACCGCAGTGGTTACGGGATTTGGTACGATTACAGTTGCAATTGGATTCAGTGGATCCGGATACAGAAATCCTCCTACTACTTATCGAATACTGGTCAATGGCGGAAATCCTACGGTTGGCAGTGCTGCAACATTTACAGTCGAGGGGGGACATGTAAAGGATGTCTTTATGAATCCTGTTGGGACAGGATACACATGGACTAATCCACCCAAACTTATATTTGATTCTCCAGTGGGATATGATGATCTACAACTCATAAGTTCATCAACTGGTATAGGTGCTTCTGTAACAGTTGATGTTGGTGCAGGTCTAAGTATAACTTCAGTAAATCTGAATAATATAGGTTATGGTTTCACTATTGGAGAACAACTCAGAATTGCAGGAATACCAACTGTAGCAAGTATTGGATCTACATTTGCAAATGCTGTATTTACAGTCACTGATACTAGAGATGATGAATTTGCAGGATGGGTATTTGGTAAAGTACAAGTATTAGATGATTTTTCTAATCAGTTTGATGGTAGGAAGAAAGTATTCACCATGACTGAGAATAGTGAGCCACTGAGTGTTGAGAAGGATCCGGGTTCTCTTATCGAGTTACAGCATAACTTACTTATATTTTTGAATGATATTATACAGGAACCCGGTGTTTCTTATGTCTTCAGTGGAGGAACACAAATTGAGTTTCTTGAACCTCCTGTAGAAGGAACATCCTTACAGGTTTTATTGTATAGAGGAACAGATTCTGATGTAGCAACTGAGGGATCTTTAGAATCTATCAAAACTGGTGATAGTATTACAATAAAGAAAAATGCTAGTGAGATTACACCAGTATCACAGAATGAAAGAATCGTTGCTGCTATTACAGCACGAGATACCCTTAGAACAAGTGTATATACTCAACAGGGTATATCTAACCAATTAGATCCTCTAAGACCTGTAGTGTGGTGTAAACAGCAAGATGACATAATTGTAGACGGTGTTCCTGTAAGTAAAGCAAGAGCATTGTATGCAGCACAAGTAAAACCTGCAGCGAGACTAATAAAGAGTGTCAGCACAACTGACAATACTTTCTATACATCTAGTGGTTCTCTTGTATTCAGTAAAACAGAGGAACCTGATGTTGGAACATTTGGTGTACAGATTATAGATGCTGACAAAAATAATACTGGGTTTGGAACCACCACATTCTTCAACCCTGTTGAAACAGTCACGGGAGTTACTGTGACTGGTGATTATGGTGTGATAACTGGTATAGGAACAACTGCACAGGGAATACAGTTCAATATGCAGATACCTCTATCATCACCACTAAGAGAAAATACTTTGGGTGGTTTGACTAAGACAGGAATCTCTACTGGAGATTACTTCCTAGTAAGTAGATCAAATGTAGGAAATGGAGTGACTGCACTATCACAAGATAGAACAGTTGCTATTTCGTCATGCTCTGACCTTATAGATACTGTGTTCCAAGTGTCTCATATAGAAGATATCACACCTGTTGGTACTGCATCTTCTGTAAAAGTTCATGTAAACGTAGAAACCGGTCATGGTCTAAACTTTACAGGATTGGGTTCAGGGATTGGAAACTATTACGGTGACTACAGTTGGACTAAGTTTAGTTCTTCTAGAACCACTGGAATAGCATTCACTTGTAACACCTCAGATGGACTTACCGGTCTGTCTACTGCACCAACAATAGTTCGTACCACGAAACTATCATTAGATTATACCTAAATAACACTATCAGTTTGTAGAGAAGAATGCCTGCGATCATTACAGATCAAATCAGAGTATTAAATGCGTCTAACTTTGTCAGTGGAATTTCCACAACGACAAGTAGTTACTACGTGTTTATAGGGTTGCCGAATGCTACGGAAGTAAATTCAGATTGGAATACCAATACTCCGGCACCAATTGATAACTTTGACGATCACGACGACATATATGATACACTAATATCTGCTAAGAAAGTCAATTCTAGCGATGTGCTTCAAGTCATAAGAAAAATTTCTTGGACTACTGGGACGATATACGAAATGTATCGTCATGATTATGATATTAATAATACAACACCACAGACTAATTCGTCGAATTTATATAACTCGAATTTTTATGTAATGAACTCAGACTTTAGAGTCTATGAGTGCATTTACAATGGAGCAAATCCAACTAATAGTGGTAAAGGAATTGTATCATTAGAAGAACCAACACATACTGATCTACAACCTAGATTAGAATCTGATGGATATCTTTGGAAGTATCTGTATACTATAAAACCAAGCGATATCGTAAAGTTTGATAGTGTTGATTACATTCCAGTTCCTTTCGACTGGTTGAATAATTCTGATACTCTTGATGTTAGAAATGCTGCTGTTGACGGTAAGATAGAGACAGTTGTCATCGATGACACAACTTCTGCAGCATATCAATTCAGTGGAACTAAGAACAATGTTCCTATCAGAGGAGATGGGCAGGATGGTTTAGCATCAGTCACCTTTGTAAACGGTAAACCAACTGCTGTTCAGGTTACGAATGGTGGTTCAGGATATAGTTTTGCTACTCTAGATTTAGATAGTGTAGTTACAGGATCAGGTGCAGTATTCTCGGTTATAATACCACCACCAAAAGGACATGGTGCAAACATATACAGAGAACTGGGTGCAAATAAGGTTCTAGTATATTCAAGAATAGAAAATAGTGATAGCACAAATCCTGATTTCCCAACAGGTAATCAGTTTGCTCGTATTGGAATCCTAAAGAATCCAAATGTAAACGGAACTACAAATCTACTCACTGCTTCATCTGCAAGTGGTGTGTATGGTCTTCGTCTTGCAGGAGCAGCATCTAGCACTATGAGTGTTTCTGTTGATGGCGAAATCACACAAACAATCGGTATAGGTTCTACTGCTGTAGGTAAGATAATATCCTATGATCCAGTCACTAAATTTCTTAGATACTGGCAAGACAGAGACCTAGCAACTAAAAGTTCTATAGGTGCAAATCCCACTTACGGATTCCGTCTAAATAAATTTACAAGCAGTCCTGCAACTGGGGGTAACATAAACGTAGTTGTTACAACAACTTCCGGTACAGAAACTGTAGGAATTGACACAACATTTACCGGTGTATCTACATCAGTAAATTCCAAAACATATTATTTTGGTCAATCGAACACATCAGGCATTGCTTCGCCTGAAATAGAAAAATACTCTGGAGATATAATTTATATCGACAATCGACCAGAGGTGACGAGAGCAACAAATCAAAGAGAAGATATTAAAATCGTCTTAGAATTCTAAAGATGCCACAGAACACCAACCTAAACGTCAATCCATATTTTGATGATTTCGATGCGAATAAGAAATTCAACAAAGTCTTATTCAAACCCGGAACTCCAGTTCAAGCAAGGGAACTGACGACTCTTCAATCGATCTTACAAGGTCAGATTGAAAAATTTGGACAACACTTCTTCAAGGAAGGATCCGTAGTAATTCCCGGATCAGTTGCCTATGATGACTCATATTATGCTGTAAAGGTAGAATCTACATTTTTTGGTGTTCCTGTAGAATCATACTTTGATAACTTAGTTGGTTTAGAAATAAAAGGTAAACAGTCTGGTGTGACTGCTGTAGTAAAGAGTGTTCTGAAAGCATCCAAATCCACTCAAAACTGCACTACATTGTATGTAAAGTATAGAGCAACAAACGCTAATGACAAAACAACGCAAACTTTTCAGGACGGAGAAAATCTTGTTACTCTATCTGATTTCACTTTTGGCAGCACTACTACTGCTGCAGGATCGGATTTTGCAACTTGTAATATCTCTAACTCTACATCAACAGGTTCTGCATTCACTGTTGTAGAAGGTGTATTCTTTGCTCGTGGAGCATTTGTAGAAGTAGATACCGAAACTATAATACTTGATCAGTATTCTAATACTCCATCTTACAGAGTAGGGTTCCAAGTTATAGAAGAAGTTATAACTGCTGTAGAAGATTCTACATTATACGATAATGCTGCAGGGTTTAGTAACTTTACAGCACCGGGTGCTGATAGACTCAAAATTAGTCTAAAACTTACTAAGAAAGAACTTGATAATTTTCAGGATGAAAGTTTTATTGAACTCTTCAGAACTAATAAAGGAGAGATCAAGAAAATTGTTCTAAAGACTGTATATAATGAATTAGCAAAAGAATTTGCTCGTAGAACATATGATGAAAGTGGAGATTATTTTGTAACTCCATTTGCTTTTGAATCAAAAGAAAGTCTAAATGATAGACACTCACAGTTTGGAGTATTTTTCCCAGAAGAATCAACTGATGATAATAATGTTCCATCAAAAGATATTGCAAGTATAAAGGTTGGACCCGGAAAAGCATATGTCAAAGGATATGAGGTAGAAACTTTTGGATCTACATTTATAGATTCTAATAAACCAAGAACTACTGAAATAGTTGAGTCTTCTACTGTACCATTCCAAGCAGGTAATCTAATAAGAGTCAATAACGTATATGGTGGTGCTAGTGTTGGTATCGCTACTACAGGATATGTTGATTTACGTAGTAACAGACTAAGCACTGATCTAGATGCTGCTGCCGGACAATCAGTTGGTAGAGCAAGAGTATATGATTATAAGTTATCAGCAGGAGCATACTCCAACGCTACATCTAGTTTTGATTTATTCTTATTTGATATACAAACAGACACTGAAATAACTCTGAATAATACATTAGCGATATCTGCCCCTGCATTAGTTGAAGGTAGTAGATCTGGTGCTAGAGGATTCTTGAGATCTCAGACAGGTAATATATTGACACTACATCAGACTGCAGGTCAGTTTGTTCAAGATGAAGCGATCACTGTTGATGGTATTAGTAACGGAAGAATTATAACAAAGGTTACAGAATTTGGTGTAAATGATATTCATTCAATTAGACAAGAAGTTGGTGTTCAAACTTTCAGTGGTGACACAATATTAGAACCTAGACTTGTATTTGGTGGACAGTCATTCAACTTTACTGCTGCAGCAGCAAGTAAGTCAACTGTATCATCATCTTCAAATTCTTGGACAGTTGGTATACAAACAGGTGACATTATTCAGTACAATAGATCTGGTGTTACTGGAACTGTATTGAATAGAGTCAAAACTGTTTCTGCTACAGGAACAAGTATCGAGGTGGAAGCAGTTGCTAACGTAAGTGATGTATGTACAGGATCTATTCCTTCAAGTGCAATCAATGTTTCAGGATTGAGTGTAGTATCTCCAATTATTAGAAATTCACAAAGTGGATTCTTGTTTGCAGACATGCCTGATAGTAATGTAGAATCTGTTGATCTTACACGTTCAGATATATTTGTAAGAGGAGAACTTAGAGGAAGAACTATAAACTCATTAGGTGTATTGGATTTACCATCACTTAGTGGTACAGACTTTGTATATGCACCATTTGATGAAGAGAGATATACAGTATTGTATGAAGATGGAACCATAGAACCCCTCACAACAGATCAACTTGCACTTACCGGTGGTGGTAAGGGTGTGACTCTGAGTGGTCTATCTGCAAGTAAGAGCAATGTTGTTGTTCATCTTACAAAACAGAAAGTAAAAGTTGTAGCAAAAAATAAGGATATAAAACGATGTGAAACTATAGTTGTAAGTGGATCGAAGTATACCTATTCAGGTGTGTCAACTTCAATCGGTGATGGACTAACATACAATCTTGCATATGGTAAGAGAGTGCAGGATAGAGAAGTATCTCTAGACACTACTGATATTGTAAGAGTCCGTGCGGTATTTGAATCTTCATCTAATGCTGATCCAACTATACCATCTCTAACATTTACAGGTTTGAATGGTCCCAATGCTAACAACACAGATCTCATCAAAGGTGAATCAGTCATAGGTAAGGTTTCAGGTGCTTCTGCGTTGGTTCTAGGTATCACTGGCACACAATCTGTATTCATCAAGAGTAGTAATGAAGGTAATTTTATAGAAGGTGAGGAGATTACATTCACTGAGAGTCAGGTTGGTGGTAAGATCAGTTCAGCAACATTAGGTGATAAGGAAATAAGTTCAAACTTCGTCTTAGACAATGGTCAGAGAGCAGAATTCTATGACTTTGGTAGATTAGTAAGAAGGCAAGGTTCTCCTGAACCATCAGGTAGAATCAAAGTATTCTTCGATAAATTTGTAATCAATTCTGAGGATAGTGGAGAACTTGTAACAGCAAGTAGTTATGGTTCTGATGTGTATGATATTGTTCCTAGTTTCAGAGGAACAAGAAACACAGACGTTGTTGACATGAGACCAAGAGTTGCAGATTATAACTCATCATTGTCACCATTTGAATGGGGTGCAAGAGTATTTTCTGGATCTGGACAAGCAGTTCCAAACGTTCTTGTATCTGATGAGAATATCACATTTGATTATAAGTATTATCTTGGTAGAGTAGACAGATTATTCTTGAATAGTGATACTACTTTCACATTGGTAGAAGGAACTCCTGCTAGATCACCTCAATTACCTGAAGGAATTGATAATTCATTTGAATTAGCAGAGATTACATATGCTCCATATGTGTATGATGTCAATAGAGATATTGTTATAGAAACAAAAGGAAATAAAAGATACACCATGAAAGATATTGGTGGTATCGAGAAGAGAGTTGAAAATGTAGAATTTGCAACTTCATTATCATTATTAGAAGCAAAGACTGAAGCATTAGTTGTCAAAGATCCAGACACCGGATTAGACAGTTTCAAAACTGGTTTTGCTGTAGATAACTTCAGTAGTTTTGCTCTAGCAGATACTACTTTACCAGAATTAAAATATGATGTAGAGGATGGTGCTGCTGTAGCAAGAGCAAATTATGATGTTGTTGATCTACTCATTGGATCTGAATCATTGATTGGTTTATCTGGTGTGCCTAACAATGCAGTTGATGTTAGATATGCAACTGACTTAGGTTCTCAGAACGTAACTAAGAAAGGATCTAAGGTTCTTCTAAATTACACAGAAACAGTAGATTTTGATCAACCATTTGCAAGTAGAGTAGTGAATGTCAACCCATATGATGTGGTTACATGGTATGGACAGATGTTCATCAATCCAACCGAGGATGTATGGGTAGAAAGAAGATTCAAGAGTGTTGATGGTGGTTTCGGTAGTACTGAGGTGATTACAGAAACTGAGTCATTACCAAATCTTAGGTCACAGAATATTGAATTTACAGGATATAGATTAAAACCCGGAACTAAGTTCTATAGCTCATTCTCTAGAACTGATATGTCAGATCAGAGAAGTTTGACAGTTCCAAAATTAATTGAAGTTACACCAGTCAAAGGTGCGTTCCAAGTTGGTGAAACAGTGACAGGTAAATTACTCAACAATCAGAATACTAATACAGTTCCTGAGATTAGATTCCGTGTTGCAACACCTAACCACAAGGATGGTCCATATAATGCTCCAACTTTAGTATATCAATCAAGTCCTTATGATGGTGCCGGTATATCATCTTCTTATAGTGATACAAGCACACTTATAAACGTTGATACTGGTAGTTTGAATCAGAAATCTGATGAAAGATTCTTTGGTAATATTGTCAAAGATATGAGACTTGTTGGTGAAACAAGTAATGCAGAAGCACAGGTAAAAGAAGTTAGATTGATATCTGATAGTTTTGGTGCATTGCAAGGATCTATTCATATACCTGATAGTAATCCTAATTTCACTAATGGAAGTAATACAGTTGGGTTGAGTGCTGCTAAAGGTGATCCAGTACGAGTTCCGGGACAATTACCAATCAGTAAAGCAAAGGCAAACTTCTTCTCCAGAGGAGATGTGATTACACAGACAACGATAAACAGAGTAGCACCTCCACCACCACCACCAGAACCAGACGACGATGATCCATTAGCACAGTCATTCAATGTGACTGAGTACCCCGGAATCTTCATGACATCTGTGGATATGTTCTTCTTCACGAAGAGTAGTAGTATCCCTGTTGAGGTAAGAATAGTAGACGTAGAGAATGGATATCCAACAAAACGTACAATAGCAAGTAAGATTCTAGAACCAAGTCAGGTTTCAACATCTGATAATGGAACAGTAGCAACTAACTTCCAGTTTGATTTCCCAGTATATCTTGCTGCAGGAGAATATGCTTTTGTTATCTTAGCATCTACTCAAGAATATCAAGCATGGATATGTCGTGTGGGTGAAGATGATATTCTCACTAAAAATTTACCAGAACTTGCAAAAGTTGTTATCAGTAAGCAACCATCTACAGGTTCATTATTCAAGTCACAAAATGCATCTACTTGGACTGCTTCTCAATTAGAAGATCTCAAGTATAAAGCATACAAGGCGAAGTTTATCACTGGACAAGGTACATTCAAGATGTACAACCCAGAGTTACAAACTTTCAATGCAAGAAACTTACTACCTTCTAATCCGATTGAAGTATTTGATAAGAAAGTTACAGTGGGTCTATCCTCGGACTTGAAGAATCCACACATAGTTGTTGGTACTCAAATCAAACAGGATAACAGAACTTCTAGTGGTTTTGTTGAAGGAAAATTAGGTGCTGTCGGTGCAGCAAATACTGGACTTAGTGTTACTAATGCAGGTATTGGATATTCCAATACAACTTTTGGTTCTGTAAGTTTTGTGACTCTAACTGGTAACGGATCTGGTGCAACCGGCATCGTTACAGTGTCAGGTGGAACCGTTGATAACGTTTGTGTTCTCAACACAGGAACTGGATATGAAGTGGGTGATACATTGACTGCTACTCTTGGAAGTAATAGTCTTGGTAGAAACCTAGTTTTCACAGTTGGCGTTACAACATCAACAAATGCATTGAAACTCACAGGTGTAACAGGACAAGATTTCAATACTTCTGAGCAAATACAATATGTTCCATCAGGAGGATCAGGAGTTGGTTTAGGATCAACACTTGCATCTATTACTCCTTCAACTGTGACTATCAATGGTGATGAATTTGACGGAAAACATATCAGAGTAACTCATCATAATCATGGTATGCATGCTTTCAATAACAAGGTTAATTTGACTAGAATTGAAGGTGATACTATTCCAACTAATATCACAGTTGGATATGGTGCTAGTTCTATTCAAAATATTAGTATCGGTGCTTCTGCCAACTTCAATATGTTTGAAGATGCACAAGTATCTACTAGCAATCCCGGATTTGCTTTGATAGGTAATGAAATTATTGCTTACACAGGTGTGGGTAATAATGTACTAACTGGTATTACAACAAGAGGTGTTGATGGTACTACAACTCAGTCATTCCTTCCCGGAACACCAATTCAAAAATATGAATTCAAGGGTGTCTCACTTAGAGAGATCAACAAAGAGCATAGTTTCGCTAATGTTACAAATTCTATCACAGAGAAGATTGGATTAGATCATTATTTCGTAGAGATTGGTGGCACTAAGACATTCACTTCTCACTCATTGGGTGGTGGTGTAAATGCTAGAGCATCATCGAATGTACAGTTTGAAGCAATGACTCCAAACCTAAAACATACTTTACCTGATAATACAACTATAAGTGCTAGTGTAAGAACTACATCTGGTACAAGTATCAGTGGTAGTGAAACATCATTCCAAGATCGTGGTTTCCAACCCATATCAATCGGTGGTGAAACCAAGTTTGCTGATCCTAGAATCATTGCATCTAGAGTCAATGAATCAGACAAACTTTCTGTTTTACCGGGTGCTAAGTCATTCACACTCGATGTAACTATTGGTAGTTCTAATGAAAACGTTTCACCTGTTGTTGATGTCTTTGATAGTAATATCACTGTAAAATCAACCAGAGTGAATGCACCAATCTCAAATTACATTACTGATAGAAGATCTAATACATTATTAGAGGATCCTCATACATTCTCATATGTAACATCTGTGATTGGATTAGAGAACCCTGCTAGTTCACTGAAGGTTATTCTTGCTGCATTCAAACCCGGAACTTCTGACATCAGAGTTCTTTATAGATTGAGAAGGACAGATGGTTCTGATATTGATAAAGTATTTGAACTAATGCCCGGATTCAATAATATTGATATCAATGGTAAGGTAATAGATGGTAAAAATAATGATGGTCGTTCTGATAGACAGATAAGTAATAGTGTGGCTGGACAATTCCTAGAACATCAGTTCACTGCGAATAGTCTTCCTCAGTTTAGTGGTTACCAGATAAAAGTTGAAGTCACTTCAACCAATCAGGCACAATCACCAAGCATCAAGGACTTTAGAGTTATAGCACTAGCATGATCAATGCATATAGTCTTGCAGCAGAAATACTTGCAGGCACCCTAGATGAAAACTATCCTATTATGAAACAAGGACCAATCAACGACCATGATAATCTCAAAAGAGATTTAGATAACAGTGCTATCGTGAATACTGATACAGTATCTTACGATAGATACATGGCAGAAAAAAACAGAGTGAAATTTCAGAAAAATGAAATTCTAGAACTGAAAGCAGAGATAGAAGTTCTAAAAGCGTTGGTCCGTGATAAATACTAACAATAGGTATAGTGTATAATGGCAGTTCCAACAGTCAATTTAGTAATTGAGCAGGGTACTGACTTCGCAAGGACTTACTCCTTGAAGAGGGCAGACAATACCCCTTTGGATCTTAGTCCATATACATTTGAAGCACATATGATCAAAAGTCGTTCCGCTATTCAAAAGGGAATGGAGAACAACATGATCAGTATGGGCACCACCTTTGGAGATACTCCCGGAAACGGACAACTCACTGTATCATTCGCTGCTACAATGACTTCTGTGGGAATATTGACAGCAGGTAGATATGATTATGATATTGTTATCAAAAACACCAACAACAATAAAAAGACCAAGGTTATTCAAGGTCAAGCGTTAGTCAATGGCACCGCTATCTAATGGCAGAAGACATTCAAATATTTGTAGTCGAATCAGATTCTGATTTCGTTGCCTCTGTTACAGTGGACGACAATACTGTTGCAGATACAAATATCACTGGTGATGGTGTTGGAGAACTTATTGTACAATTTTTAGATTCTTCATCAGGAGTAGGATCAGTGTCAAATCTAAGAGACATATTAGATATACAATCCACCAACCTCGATAGTGCATCTGGGGCAGGAGACAAGTTTGTATTAACTTTCGACGCTTCACAAAACAAATTTGTATTTGTAAACCCAGATGCAGTTATAGATGCTGCAGTAGGAGCAGGAACAACATTCCCTGCACCTGCAGGAATTTCTTCAGCAGCAATAGACTACTTAGATAGTGCATTAGACGATAAGATAGATTTAGATGCAGGAAGTTTCTAGAAAAATAGGTATATTTGCTTTGACATAGTTCAAAATATTAATAAATAGAAGAAGGTAAATAAAAAATCTTAACTAAAAAAATATGGGAGCTCCTGTTTTACAGTTTAAGAGAGGAAATTTAGCAGATTTACCGGGTTTACGAGCAGGTGAACCGGGATTTACTTCTGATAATTTCAATCTCTACGTCGGTCTCGATTCGAGCACTAGTAATAATAAATTCTTTGGGTCACACAGATATTGGACACAAGAAACCACTACTGCCGGTTCAGCAGTAAGGGTAGTTGAAGGAACAAATAACGGTTCAAATTATATTGAATTAAAGTCACCGGCATCTTTGGCAGGTAACTTAACATATACATTACCGGGCACAGATGCTGCAAACGGTATTTTAGTAAGTGATGGTTCTGGTAACCTAACATTCACAACCACAGTCACAGGTTCTGGTGGAGGTCTTTCTGCAGGGACAACACCACTCACAACTCTTGATATTGATGGTGGAACAGACATCGGTGCTGACCTAGTAGATGCAGACTTACTAATAGTCGATGACGGTGCAGGCGGTACAAACCGTAAGACTGCAATGTCACGAGTCAAGAATTATGTTCTTGGTGGTGGTGCAGGTGCTACATTTGGTGCTATACAGGTATCTGGTATTGGTACTGTTGCATTTGTAGATGCTACTCAACTCAAAGTATCTGGTGTTTCTACATTTACAGGAACAGTTGACATCAACGGAGCAATAGATGCTGACGGTGGTGCTAACATAGCAGGTGGTGAGACAGTTCTTTCTTCTGCTACAGTTTCTGACCTAACAGACAATAGAGTTGTTATTGCAGGTACCTCTGGTGCTCTAGAAGATAGCGGTAATCTTACATTCAACGGTTCTACTCTTGGTGTTACAGGTGCTGTTACTGCATCAGGAACAATCACTGGTGGACAATTCACTGGATCTGGAGCAGGATTATCTGGTGGTACAACTCCACTTTCTACTTTAGATATAGACGGTGGCACAGATATAGGTGCTGATCTAGCGGATGCTGACTTGATCGTAGTTGATGATGGAGCAGGCGGTACTAACCGTAAATCTGCAATGTCTAGAGTCAAGTCATACGTTCTAGGTGGTGGATCAGGTGCTACATTCGCAGCAATCAATGTTACAGGAATTGGTTCAGTTGCATTTGTAGATGCTACACAACTAAAAGTATCTGGTATCTCAACATTTACTGGACAGACAAACCACTCAACAATCAATGCTTCAAGCACTGTTACTGGTACTGCATTCCATACAGGTGCTGAAGGAAATGCAATCAGAGTTACTTCAAACACAATTTCTGGTCCTGCAACAATCACTCTTGACCCTGCAGGGGTAGGTGATAACACAGGTAAGGTTGTAATCGCTGGAGACTTCCAAGTAGACGGTACAACAACCACGGTTAATTCTACCACTATGACAGTGGATGATAAGAACCTTGAGTTGGGTACAGGTGCTGCTAACGATGCTGCTGCTGACGGTGGTGGTATTACTATCGTATCTGGTGAAGGTAACAAGACATTCAACTTCCAAGCAACAGGTGATAACTTAGGATCTTCTGAGAACCTAAACATTGCATCTGGAAAGGACTACAAGGTAAACAATGTATCAGTTCTAAATGCAACAACTCTTGGATCAAGTGTCGTAGCAAGTTCTCTTACATCTGTAGGAAACCTAACAACTCTTGATGTAACTGGAGCAACAAACCTAAACGCTACTACACAGTCAACCAGTAACACAACTGGTGCTTTGATTGTTGATGGTGGTGTTGGTATTGCCAAGAATGCACACATAGGTGGCACATTAGACGTTGACGGACAACTCACAAGTGCTGCACCTCTAAGAAACTCAACTGGTGCTGGATTAATTCCCGGAGTTGGTGTTATCACAGCGACTTCTGATGCCGGTCTTGTAACTGCATTCAAATTTAGAGGTAATGGTCTAGAAAACTTCATTGTTGAAGATGGAGTTGCTGACGTTGTTCTCTCTGGTGTTGCTGCTACTACATTCACAACATCTCAAACAACTACTGCAACTGAAGGTCAGACTGCTATTACAGTATCTGCAGGATACTCAAACGGTTTCATGGATGTATACCTAAACGGTATTCGTCTGATTACAGGAACTGACTACACTCAGACAAACGCAACCACTGTTACTCTTGCATCTGGTGCAACTGCAGGCGACGAAATTGAAACTGTTGCTTGGAAGTCACTTGGTGATATTGTTTCCATACAGTCGCTACAGACTGCTGGTGATCTAACTGTAACAGGTGTAGCAACTGCAACTGGTGGATTTGTCGGAAATATAACTGGTGATATCACTGGTTCCGGTGCAAACTTGACTGCAGGGACAGTTCCTCTTGCTTCACTTGATATAGACGGTGGTACAGCAACAACAACACTTGCTGATGCTGATCTATTCATCGTTGATGATGGTGCAAACGGTACAAATAGAAAGGTTACATTCGAGAAACTATCTGAGTCAATCTTAGGTGGATCAGGTGGTGCTACATTCGCTGCTGTAAACGTAACTGGTATTGGTACATTCGGTGGAGTCCTTGATTCTAACGGTGGTGCTAACATCTCAGGTGGTGCAGGTTTAGTTGCTTCATCTGCTAAAGTTTCAGATCTTACTTCTGGAAGAGTAGTTCTTGCAGGTACAGATGGAGAAATACAAGATTCAGGAAATCTTACATTCGACGGATCTACTCTTGCTGTTACTGGTGCTGCTACAGTTTCAACTAACCTTACAATTAGTGGAAACCTAACAGTCAACGGTACGACTACACAGATCAATACGGTCAACACAACCATTGAAGATACACTACTTGAATTACAGAAAGTAGATGGTGGTAACTTAGGTTCAGATACTAACAAAGACGTTGGTATCGTCATGAACTACTATGACGGTTCTGCTAAGAAAGCAGCGATGTTCTGGGATGATTCTGCAGGAAGATTTGCTTTCGGTAGTGTAGTTACTGAGACAACCGGTGTTCTAGGTTCTGTCACATACGGTGGAGTCGAGATGGGTTCATTATACCTAAATGACTGTGCCGGTGCTTCACAAGTTATCTCATGTAGTGGTACTACAAGATCACTTGAGAACATAACTATCGACGGTGGCTCGTTCTAAAATAGGATTATAAAAACTTGATATATAAGGGGACTAGACAGTCCCCTTTTTTATTGTTTACTATGGATCCTGAAGTACAAGCATTGATTGCAGTTTATCAAAAACGTCTTGGAGATGTAACTGCACAAGCGATTGCATTTGAAGCGAGAATTATTAGATTGCAGCAGCAGATAGAAGAACTAACACAACCTCCCGTGCCTCCTGCACCCAAGAAAGGCAGTAAAAAAGCAACTGTGAGTTCTAGAGATGCTGGAGAATTTTAGAGAAGAACAACTAATATTTTATTGTGCAGTACCGGGGTCAGGATGGGCAAAATTGTCTCTCCTACTATCTTGTTGTGCAAAACTAAACATAAACAAGTCTGATAGACGGCCAGAATGGGAGGAGTGCGGTCGATTGGGTGATACTAACCATATCTTCCATAAAGGATGCTACTGGGATCCTCAGAGGGAATATGGAGATGGTTTTGATGATATAGGCAAGAACTATTCTAAGGAAAGTTTTATCGAAGAATGTCTCAGACCATTCAAAGAACATGATGACAGAAATTATCTAATTAGATCACACTTCTTTGCTGAAACTAAAAACCTAAACTGGTTGGTTGAAAACTTTCCGAACAACAAGATTATATTTGTTCTAAGAGAAGCAAAACCATGTTTTGAAGGATGGCATACTGGTATGTCATTTACTGGACACTATCCTAATTACAAAGCATGGATGGCAAGGACTGATAAAGATATGTGTAAAGAGAATTATGATAGATTGTGGAAGTTAATAAAAAAACATGACGGTATGATAAGAAGATGGATAGCAGATAAAAATTGTTATATCGTTCAACCCAATAAACATTTTATAAACCAATTAGGATATGTGTGGGATGATGAGGGTAAAGAAGAATATATGAAGATGATGCATACTCATCAATTCTATACTACACCTATACCAATGTATGATGCACCATTCTGTTTCTATAATTGTGATGACATTTTTAGGATTGAGACATGAGACCTGATCAATTAGTTTTCTTTCTTGGCATTCCCGGATCAGGATGGGCAAAAATAGATTCTCTGATGAGACAGTGTAAAGACTTCAAGTTCAATGAGTCTGATTACAATAAGGATACTATATGGGAAAGAAATACTAATAAACATTATCTAAATCATAAGGGTCATTTTCTAGGACCCGGAAGTGGTATTGGTGAAGGTTTTAGAGATATAGGTAAAAACTATACGAAGGAATCTTTTATAAAGGAATGTGAGAAATGCTATACAGACATCAATGAAGAAGATAATTATATGATAAAATGTCATTGGTTCTGTGAGATGTCAAATATTAAGTGGTTAGAGAAAAACTTTCCAAATAACAAATACATATGTGTCTTGAGAGATGTTGAATTATGTAATTCAAGATGGTTGGATTCAATGACTTTTGCAAAAGACTATCCAAAATACACTGCATGGATGGTCAAAGAAGATCCTAATGAAGAATTTGGTAAGCATTGCATTGAAAATAGAACTAATTTTATAAACTTGAATCATTTACATGACAAAAACTTACGAGCATTCGTAAGAAGAAAAGCAGATATAATCTTTTGTCCGACAAGATATATGCTTGATAGAATGGGTTATCTATGGGATGATGCTGGTAATCTTGAGTTCACTTGGTATAACAGGTGTTACATGAATGATAAAAATTTGAGCACAAGGGCACCCAAATATGAAACTAATATTGCATTGATGAATTGTGAAGAAGAATTGAAATTTACTTGACAATAAGTATTAATTTTTTTATAATTAGTTATGTGTTCAAACCAAAACAAATGCATAACAAAGAAGTTTCTTATAATAGTCTTCGAGCATGGACTGCCGAAGGTGAGAATGTAGTTTCTCAAGATCCTATTGATGATTATTTTGAATGTATATCAGAATGTAATCCTATAGATAGGACATGTATAACAGCATGTAGAACGCTTCTATAGTTTATGGAGTCTTATTTCAGTGGTAAGTGGTCAGACAGTAGTTTCGACTCATACAAGTGGTCTGGTTACCGTTTGGTTGACGAAGTAAACTCACACAACCCCTCTCTCGTATTGGATATAGGATGTGGTTTCAATAGATTGAAGGGTAAAGTAAATAACTTGGTTGGCATCGACCCGTATAACGATTTCGCTGATATAAAATCATCACTAGAAGAGTATCAAGGTGGACCTGCAGACATTGTTTTGTGTCTGGGGTCCATTAATTTTGGAGATGATCATACAATTAATAAGCAGATGGAAATATTACATAAGTTATGGACAAAGAAAGCATATTTCAGAGTCAATCCCGGCATCGAACATTCATGGCATGACAAGGCAGATTGGGAGGGAATCCATTGGTATAACTGGACTAAGAACAAGATACACAGTATCTGTGCAACTTACAAATATGACATAGGAAGGTTAGAAGAAGAGCACACAACTCAAGGTCATTTACGGTACTACTTTGAATTGCATAAATAATGTAGTAACAATCAATAATAAAAAATGTTATCTGGAACAGATTTTGTAAAGAAAATCAAGGAAGGAAACAAAGAACTATTTGAAGCATCACGCTCCAACGTTCGTCGTTTCTTTGATTCAAAACCAAGCGATGAGTATCTTGTCGAGCACTTCCGTGGACGTATGGTCAACGAAGCACAGAACATGTATGCAATCGCAGGACAAGTTGCATCAGCAGATCCTTCAACAGATGTAAGAGATCTAGAATTGCTTTCAAGGCAAGCAATGGATGAGGCAAAGCACTATAGAATGGTAAAGGAAGTAATCGAGCATATCACTGGTGAAGAACTAGATGTTGCTGCTGCTTTCGCTGCAGAAGCAGAAGCACCACAAGCAAAGGGTGCATCACTTCTTGAGAAGTATGAAGCATCAGAAGATGTTGCTGCACTTGCTGCATACCAGTTGGTAGCAGAAGGAAGAGCAGAAGCAGTATGGAACGAAATGGCAGAATGTGTAGAAGATAAGTTTATCTCCTCACGTTATGCAACTATTGCTAAAGATGAAGGATTCCACTCAAACTTAGGTGGACGTTCACTTTCTAAACTTGTAGAAGGTAGCGAAGCACTTCAGTCACACGTACTAGCATTAGTAGAAAGAATGAGAACAGATCTTCTTGAGATCAGTAATCAGAACACTGCTACTCCTCTGGCCGTTGTGTAAAAGGTTCTCGACCTTTACGAATTTCATTGTCTAACCAGTGCTCTTTGCACGGAAAGACATACTTATGATTGGCATCGACGCTTATAAAGTTGTCGATGCCTTTTTTTGTGACTGGAAAATCTAGTGTACGACCAAGATATTCCATATATTTTCCTTTGTATAAAAAGAATGCTTCATGATCTATGAAGTGGACTGCCATGTCTTTATAATATTCTAGAGCAGTATCTATTGTACACTCACCACCAACTCTTACTTGCTGTAGTTCGTTTATATTTCTATCTCTAACTATGACTGCTATGATTGGTAATACACCTAATTCAAACGCTCTCATAGCAACTTCTTTTATTTTTGGAACTTGTCTAACACCATCATAAAAGAAAGGCACACTTACATTAGCACAAAAATATTCTCCATCTGCAAAATGTTCTTTTGTAAGTTCCTGTGGTTTCACCCAGAATCTTGCAAAGGGTTCTTCATCACTGGGAACCCAGTATTTGTCATGTAATTTTTCCCAACCCATGACATTAGGGTGAAGTGAGAACAGTCTTGCAAATAAATGGTTGCCTGATCCTTGAGGTCCTGTGACTATGAGTAATTTTTTCATCGTTTTCTTAGTGGTGAGGGTTTGAAGTTGCAGATATATTTTTGATTTTGATCTACTTGTATGTTCTGTGATATTGAATTGTAATCTATTGGGATGTTTATATTCAAAGATTTTACATATTTTTCTCGATATAGTAATAAAGATTCATAGTTTAAAAATATAGGATTTTCTATTTGGTCTATGAGATCAAGAAACTCTGGTGTTGTTTCTTCTTTCCATCTTCTTTCCTGTTGTAGTTTGAGTATATTTTTATCTCTAGAGGTAACACCGACTTGAACACTGAAATTTAGATCTTTTAGAGTTTCTATAAATTCTTTGATTTTCGGTATCATCTTGTCTCCTTTCACATGACCACCAAAGGGTATACTGGTATTTGTATAATAGTTTCCATCTTCAAATGGGAGATTGTATAGAAGTTTTGGTTCTAACCAAGCATCGTGAAAAGGTTCTTCTCTATGACCTACCCAGTATTGCTTTGTCAATTCTTCCCAACCACATACATCTTTATGTGATGAGAATATTTTTGACCAGAGATGATTGCCAGATCCTTGAGGTCCACACAAGCAAAATATATTTCTAACAGCACTTACCATTAGAACCCTCATCATATGCATGATCGGTATCTTTTGTTAGTGGTTTATTTGCATCAGGATGATTTGGATCCCATAAGAAAGGAACTCCAGTTTTATTGCCATCGTCTAATGGATTATCCTTTACGTAATTGATATATTTTTCATTCGCATCCCTTTCTAATATCTGATTGACTCTTTTATCGTACCATGCTATTGGTATTCCTATATTCAATGATTTCAAATATTCTTGTTTGTAAAGATATAATAATTCATAACTTAGGAATCTTGGTGTTGGAAATGATTCCTGTATTGCTGACAATGCATCTAAAAAATGTCTTGTAGTATTTTCTTCTCTGATCCTAGTTTGTTGATTATTTAATATAGTTTGATCCCTACCAATAACAAATATTTCTACATTCAGTCCACGTTCTCTTGCTGCCAATCCAAAGTCTTTTATATTTGGACACCACTTGGTTCCTTTGCTTGCTATACCTAAAGGAACACTAATACTGGTAAAGAAATAATCATGTGTACTAAAGTCAAATTGCTTTAGTAAACTAGGATCTCTCCAACATGCAGCAAATGGTTCTGAGTATCTGTGTGCTTCCCAATAATTATCTAATAATGATTTCCATCCATATACATCTTGGTGTAGAGAAAATATTTTAGACCAAAGGTGATTACCAGAACCTTGTGGACCTGTCAGAATAGCAAGGGTTTTCAATTTCTTAATCATGGTATAACTAATTATAACACATAAATAATGCTACGACAACATACGTCTTTACGTGTGTTCAATGCTCTTTAGCGTACATAATGGCAAATCCAGTAATAAAGGTAAAACGTTCCTCCGTTGTAGGAAAAGTTCC
>Ga0181410_1000223_pt1 | contig 25083 bp, 34 predicted proteins | sample 33SPOviralmetaG_FD_130112 | JGI IMG/M metagenome (GOLD analysis project Ga0181410, IMG submission 130112) | Marine viral communities from the oligotrophic San Pedro Time Series (SPOT) site, San Pedro Channel, CA, USA - 33 SPOT_SRF_2012-06-20 | ecosystem: Environmental > Aquatic > Marine > Strait...
AAGTTAGCTGCTAAAACATTAGGTGAAGAAGATCTTAAGAGTTGGTTGTTATAATTTTATTGTATTGCTCTACTCTTTCTAAAAACTTGTCTGCGTATTCTTTTAATTCCGACTCATTTAGTCGGAATTCCTGATATTGAAGATCTCTAGTACAGATAGAAATAACTCCTTGTTCTATAGGACCATAGTTTTTTGTATGGGCTAAATAGTAGGCTCCTAATTGATATTTATAATCTTCGACCCACTCTTCTCGCTTCGGTTTATTAGATTGTTTCCAGTCTACAATGCTTGGTTTTCCGTAAGCAACACAAGATAAATCTGCTGTACCTGCGTATTTATTTTCATACTCTAAACTTATTTCATTTCCCCACACCTCGTCTATTTTAATATTATCTAAAATAGTTTTTGCCATCATCCTAGGTTTTGATCCTTCTTCCATAGCATTATAATAACCTTGTCCTGTTAAATGATATTCAAGCACTTGGTGCATCTCAGTTCCAATTGCTGATGCTTGTTGCATAATCCTATCTGCCTCTGCATTCCCAACTTTACGTCTCCAATTATCTAAAAAACGTTTATCTTTAGTAGCTCCTAATATAGTTGTAACACTTGGTACTTTTACATTGTCTACCAAATACTTACGTCCTGTTGTGTCTGAGAATCTATTATAGTGTTTATAAGGATACTTTTTAAGTAACTTCATTAGTAGTTAATACTACAAATGATTAGAAAGTACAGCCATAAATATTGCAAACATTCCGCCTACAATAATTTTTTCTATTCTATTTATACGTGCTTCCATCTTATCCATTTTTTCAAAGGTCTGCTTTTGCATTAGCTTACAAATTTTTTCGTGGTGATCTATTCTAGCTGTTGCAGATTGTTTAGCCACGTCTAACTCCTCTTTGTGCTATTGCAGCTCCTGTTGGATCATTGGGAAACAAAGCTTGAAACTGTTGTGGATTCACTTGTCCGGTATCCGGTTGCATTGGTGCTTGCCCTGCCTGTACAGGATCTTCTAACTGTATATCATCTGTGACCATAGTCTTTTCGATATTTTCTATTGGAGCTTCTTCTTCATTTATAGCAGCTTCAGTTGTTGTTGCTGCTCTTAAAAAATCTACTGCATTATTATCTTCTTGCAAGTTTCCTGAAGTACCTGAAAAATCTTGTGCAAACATGACGTCAAAATTCTTTTTAGGTAATGTTTTTTCATCGTAAATTGGTTGAGGAACCAAAGCACTAATCTGTTGCATTCTTTCAGTAATTTCTTCTGGAGTAGCATTTTTAAAATCTATATCAGGAATATCTTGAGCACCGAACTCATTGTCTCTTAAATAATTCATTAATCTTGCAAACGCTTCTCTCTTTTGTGTAAGTCCTAATCTTCCAATTACACCAGGTTTTTGTAACACGTTCGCTGCTGTCTGAATGTCTCTACCTTTAAAAAATCTTCTACCAACACCAAGAACTCCTGGTACACCTTCACCAACTTTTTGACCCATTAATAATTTAATTTGTTCATCAGGGTTAAGTGCATCATTGAAAGCTCTCATAGCAATTGGATCTGTAAGAATTTGACCTGCACGTCTACCAAGTAAAATAAATAGTGCTGGTGCTAATGGATTAACAGCTGCAGAACCTCCAAGAACCAAAGCTCCTGTAAATGAATTTAAACCACCTAATTGTAATCTTCTTTGCATAAAAGTAGATGTGTCTGCGATAGGAGTATTTGATACCGCTTTCATGTATGTAATAAATTTATCAAACTCTAGTGTTTTATCTAAACCACCCATCATCTTTGTAAACGCTTCTCTTCGCATATCGCCTGTACCTAAACCAAGATTTCTTATAAATCTATCAATTTGAAAACCTGAAGTATCTTTAGGACTAAATTTTAATTTTTGTGCATCAAAAATTCCGTTACCTAATTTTACTTTTTCAATATTAAAATCTAATATTTCTTCTCCAGATTGTTTTGCAACGTTTGACATTGATTGCATTACATCAACAGTACCATTTATTCCTGTAGCCACATTAGCGTCATCTGCTATTCTTGCTAATAGTGCTTGACCTTCAGCGCCTCTAGTGCTTTCAAAAGCATCTATAAATTGATTCCACATAAATCTTGCCTTCGTTGCTTGGTAAAGTGCTTGACCTCCTTTGAAAGGAACACCTATTGATTTACCAGTTTTTTCAGAAACAATTCCTTTAGCTCCTAACAATTGTTGAAATTGATCTATAGCTTTTGGATCTCCAAATTTAAATACGTTGTTTGTGAGTCTTTCAAAAAATTCTTGTGAAGTTCCTTTTTCAATTCCTCTTATTCCTGCTAAAGCTTTGTTAGTAAAAGTATTTTTATTAAATTGTTTTATTAAATTAGGCACGCCTTTGTTTTGATAAAAATTCATTAAAGTAGAGAATACATCGTTTGCATTATATAATTGATCTTTAAGTTGTTCTGAAGATTTAATTTTTAATGCCATATCCGCGTCTGCTGCAGCTTTATTTGTTTTAGATAATGTTTCATAAGCAGCTTTTACAGTGTCGTCCTTTAAAAATGTTTCTTTTGATATGTTTGCACCAAATGAATTTAAATCATTTTCAAGAGCTTCTCTTAAAGACCAAACATTAGCTCTGATGTTTTGATATTGAGTTGTACTCAAGGCTCTGTTCATTGCTTCAGTTACACCTTTGTATTCTCTAGGTGTAATAAAATCATCTACTTGATTCATGTATCTATAGAATTGAGCTAAAGGATCTCCTTGACCCAATAATTTTTGTATTTCTTTTGGATCAACGGTACCTAATTTATCTTGTGCATAGGATTTTAGACCTGGAAAATTCATAGCCATTGCATCAACTTGTTCTGCTGCTGCTTTTTTAATAAAAGCAGTTGGAATAACTTTTGGATTTCCAATTGTATCGGCCAGTGTTTCAAAACCTTTGTAGGATGCATTTATTAAATTACTATTTTGTATAAAAGCTTGTTCTGCTTGTTTGTATATTGATGCTGAAAGAATTCCTGTTTTAACTAATGGTCCGTAATTTAAAACCGATGTATTTAAATATTCTTTTCCTGCTTTTTGTTCTGCACCTTGTAATGCTTCTTTACCAATACCATTAATGAATGGCATGATACCAAGTACCTTGAAAAATTTATTTGCAAAACCACCAAATAGACCAACACCTTCCTGTGCTGTCATAACCATAGGAAGTGGTAAACCTTTATCTCTAGCAATGTTAACTAATTCTTTAGCGTCTTTTGATTTAGCACCAATTGTCAATCTAGCTACCTTACCTAATCCTTTTGTTACGAATGGTGTTAAGGTTGCAGCCCCTGCGTTCCAAGCAAAAGCAGTAAAGGCTGCGTCTGCAGCATTAGCCATCATGTCTGTATCAACTTCTTTAGGGCTCATGTTTTGCATATCTGATGCTATAGCATCCATGATAGCAACACCTGCTGTTTCGTTTAAAGCATCGTAACCAACTGAACCTGCGGCAGCTCCAGCGGTACCTCCTAAAACTGATTTTACTTCTGTTCTTACTAATTGACTTTGACCTAATCTACCAACAATTGGAGATTTATCTAAAAGGCCTCCTAAAGCTCTCATAGTACCACCAAGTAATTTAAACCTACCTGGAAGAACTCTTGCCATATTGTCTCCAACTGTTTTAAAATAATTTCCTTTTCTTGGAAATAAACCTGTATTTTTATCTCCAGCAATTTTAGATTTTGCTGCACTAAATATTTTTTTTCTATCCATTACATAAGGTGTGATCGAACCAATTAAATCTCCAGCTAGTATTGCTTCTGATCTTCCTTTAAACATACTATCTTCTTGTTCTAGCTTTACACCTATAGGATTTTTAGCAGTTTCTTCAATTAGTGATACATCTCTTCCTGCATCATCTCTCATGTCACCTAATTCAGCCATTGAAGGACCTTTTAGAGCTCCTCTTTTAATTAATTCATCAATCGCTCTTCTATCATCTGCAGATAAAGATCTCGGATCTAATGTTTTATCATCTAATCTTTTTTGTATTTCGTTTAAAGTTGCCATAATTAATTTAAAGTTATACTTCCAGCTAAATCTTTATCTGTTTTGCCTTGATAAATATCAGCTAATTCAGGTGGTAAGTTGTTATCAGTAGCTTCTGCAAAACCATATTGTCTTCTGTAAAGATTTATAGTTGCTGTTTCTCCTAATAAACTATTTGTCCAGTTACTTTGTAATGAATCAATATCTCCTAAAATAGTATTATTAACAGATCTTAAATCTCTGATAACATCATCTTGACCCCTTAATAACGGGAATATATTTACTAGTTGTTTAGCCATCTTAATATCTTTTTCAGTTAAACGGTCTTTAGATTTTAAAGAGTTAGCTAATGCATAGACCATGACGGTTTCGTTAATTGCAAGTTGAGAAAGTTTTTGTTTATCTTCTTCACCAGTAGCATCCTTAATAAGTTTCATAATCTTACTTTGATCTGCTGCACCTCCCAATTGACTTTGTAATAATTCTTCGGCTTTTTCTCTGCTTAAATCTTCTGAAACCATTAAATCTGAAATGGCTTTATTTTTTTCTTTTTCTAATCTTCTTTGAGCGCTTTCCATATCATCGTAAACATCTCTTCCTAATACATCTTTGAAAGCACTTCCAAATCTTTGTTTGAATAAATTAAATCTACCAATAGGACCTGCACCTGTTTTACCTTCAGCTTTAAAGTCTTCAATAATTCTAATTGTTTTCTGACCTAGCGCATATGCTCTATATTTTGCATCTAATTCTCTTAATAAATCTACTTGAGGTTTTGCTAACTTATCGCTCGAAGCAAACCTTACATAACTTCCTGGTGTTAAAGTAGTATAGACGTTTCTTCCGTTTTCAGATGCTCCTGGTATTGCTGCTCTTACAGTACCATCTTTTAAACGTAATGCTGTTAAATTTACAGCTCTTCCGTTTTGTAAAATTTGAACAACACCAGGTGTCCCCTCTGGTGATTCATAAACTTGGTTTTTTCTATCTATTTCATCTGATGCAATTTCTAATGCACTTTGCATAAAATTATTTTCTAATTCATTTTCTTTTAATTTTAATGTTGCATAATTATTGACTGCTGGTCCTAAAGCTCTACCAAAAACTTCTATAGCTCCTCCTATACCTCTTCTAGAAGTAGTTCCTGACATAAGTCCTGAAGCAAGGTTTGCTAACAATACTAATTTTGCTTGAGAAGATTGACCAGCTCTCATTTCTTTTGTAATTTCTCTAGCTCTACCTATTAAATTATTTGTTATATCTTCTCCATCTGGTGTCTTAAATTCTTTATTATCCACACCAGTAATATCGTCAGATAAATCATCTTTACCCTTACCTTTTTCGGTATCCGTTGGTACAGTTTCTTTTTCTGTTACAGTTGGAGTAACTCCTTCTTCTCCTGGTGGTACAGGACCAATATTTCCTAAGGATTTAGATTGTATATCAGCTAAGCTTGCTACATCGTCTGCGTTAGCATTTTGTAATAGTTCATCGCCTTCAGCTTTTAATTCTTTAGCTCTGTTTTGAAAAAAGTCTCTTCCAGAACCTGGTCCTGTTTTTGGTGCAGCTGATTTTTTTGTTTCAAATTCTTTAGGTCCTTTTGGTACAAACTTACCAAATAATTCTTCGTCTGATACATTCATATAATCAAATGCACTATTTCTTTGTTCTATTTCAAAAGCTTTTCTTTCTTCAGGAGACATTGCATTAATTTTTTTTCTTAATTCAATACCTGCTTTTACTCTATTTTGAACACCAGCTATTGCACCTAAACCAACAAGACTTGGCATAATTCCTATTCCGGCCAAAGCTGGTAAAGCTCTTGTAGCAGCAATACCACCACCTAAACCAAACGCTGTTCTTCCGACAGGACTTTCTATACCTAAACCTTGTGCAACTTTATCACCTGCATAATAACCAAGAACTCCAGGTATCTGAACCCCTTGTCTTATTAAATTTCTTCCCATTCTTGCTGGTCCACTAACTGACATTCTTTCCATGAATGTAGGTGGTTTTCTAATAGCTGGAACGGGTGCTCCAGTAGTTGGTTGCCCAACCATAATACCTGTGTTTGCATTAATAGTTTTAAGCACACCTTTTCTAAGAGCTTCTTTCCTGAACATCGGTCTGTTTAAAACTTTGTTAAGTGACATCGAACCTCCTAGGCCTGTTTGGGTTGAATACCTTGAAACGCTGTGAATGCTCCTATACCAGTACCAACAGCTTGTGCTAATGGACTAGTAGATGGTTGTGTACCCATTGTAACTTGAGAAGAAGACTTAGGTCCTGCAGCATACAAGTTAGCTAAGAACTCAGCTCTTTGATAAGGTTCGTATTGTTGTTGTAATGTAGATTGTCTTTGTGCATCTAATGCTTGCTGTGCAAGTTGTCTTTGAACTCCACCTGCAGCAAATAATGTATTTACATCGCTTTGTGCCATTTGTTGTTGGCCTAGACCTAACTGCCCTAACTGTTGACCAGCAGAAAGACCAACTTGTTGTTGTCTTTGCGCTGCTCCTAAAGCAGTATTAAAACCTTGTTGTTGTGCTCTTCCCATAGCGTCTAAAGCTCTACCTTGAAGTTCTGCTTGTTGAACACCTTCACGTCCTCCACCAAACGCACCTGCATTTACTGCTTGTGCAGATAATTGATTACCCATTATACCTGCTTGTCTCGCAATCTCATCTGTAACGTAAGATTGATATGGATTTAAATATTGTGATATCTGTGATGCTCCTATGGGAGCTGCTGCTCCTGTTACTTGATTTATACCTTGTTGAACAGTTGGAGTACCAACACCTGTAGTACCAGCTGCAGTCATTCCCTGTTGTTCTAATGCACCTAAGCCTGCTACTTGATAGTCAGGTAAATTAATAGGTTGTTGCGCTACTTGTCTTGCAACATCCATTAACTCTATTTTTCGTTCTTCAATACCTGGTGCTTCTCTTACAAACGATGTTTGCGTTGCAGGTGTTGCGGGTGGTGCTGATCTAGATCCTCCTCCAAAAAAACTCATATTATATCCATTTCTCTAGTTGTACGTGTTTCTTTTTCCATCCCCATTTTTTGGAAACTTTCTCCCAACCAGGTCTGGCCATTATACTTAATCTTTTACATTTGTTAGAAGAAGCAAAATCTGTGACTGCTTTAATTAAATTGTCTTCCCATAATTCTCTTCTTTTTCCTGTACATATTATTATCTCGTATTGATTATAATTGGGCATGACACCAATTCTACCAATACAAATACCAAAAACTTTATTTTCTTCAAACTCATCTGAACCAAACATTATCCAACATTGCATAATATCTTTTTTAAGTTCATCCATAACCCAAGAAGAGTCTGCGTATTTACCAGAAAAAGCTAAAGACTCAGCCACCATAAACTCTGCTAAAGGCCAAAATCTTTCTATATCCTTAGGTTCTAAGGGAAGAATACTTACTAAAGGTTTAATTTGTTTTTTGTTCGCTGTTGCCATTTCTATCCTTTAATAAATCAAATACACGTTTGTATCTTTTTTGTTGTTCATAGAAATATTGGGCACCTTTTTCTCTCATATCTTTCATGCTATTTGGATTTCCTCCAGCTATGATTCCAGCACCTAATACTCCATCTGCTCTTGTTACAAACTCTCCGTCTGCTAATTGAGCTAACATTGTATCCTCGTCTTTATCTCCTACGCCTGCTCCGTCCTCTACATAACCTGATGCTCGTACATAGTTGTTTGCATCGTTTTCGTCATGTGAAACTTTTGATTGTAAATAATTTATACCACCTTCATTAAATTTTTTAATCTCAGCTAACCCACCTACTTTTAATCTTTGCTGTATCATAGAATAAGGACCCAATTGTTTGTCTCCTTTACCTGCTTCTTCAGGTGCATATATTTTTTCGTATGCTTTTTCTTCACCTGTTGTTGGATCTATATAAGTGTAACCTGGTCTTTGATCTCTCATATTTAGATAACTCATATTATATCCAGGCATGTAAATATCTGTTGGTTGTGGATCAAACGCACCACTTAAATAAGTTCCTGCAGCAATTGCAGCTGAAGTTTTAAATGGATCAAATTCAAGTGTGCCTTCAGGTGCTCCACTTTTTTGTCTTTTTAAAATATCTAAAATACTTCCTCCCTTACTTTGGGTTTGTTGAATTGTATTGGCTGATAACGGACTTGCAATAGATTGGCCCGGCAATCCTTTTAAAGCTGAAAAATTTTGTCCTAGTTGTGAGTATGGAGTAAAACCTGCCTTTTGTGCAAAGCCTCCTACTTGTCCTAAATTATAACCACTGTATGCCCCAAGTGCTCCTCCCAGTATACTTCCAAGTCCTGATGCACCTGAATCTCTCGCTCCTTTGTATCCTTTATAACCACCGTAAGCTGCAAGTGCGTAAGGTAAAAACTGTAGCATTTATTAAATTCTCCTTTTAAGATCTTAAGTATGAAATAATACCATTTTAGTCAGCTAATTTCAACTCGTCTCTAAAACATCCCTCGTATTGATGTTCTCCCACATGAATGATTGGGTCATTAACAAAGACATAACATTTACCTCCAATATCTTTCCAAAGCTTACAAAAAGAAAAATCTTCACCTAAATATGTTTTAGTCTCAGGGTCATGTATGCAGTCAAAAAAGTTCCATAAGTGAGGTCTATCTACATACTCACCATTTATAACTGTCTTTTGAACTATGTTTTTATCTGGATACTTTTCAATCATTTTGTCAAACACCGACCTTTTAATCAACATGCATCCTGTGGGACTATGTGTAACTTCCATAACACCACTATCTAAAGTAATGTTATCAGCATCTGCTACTTTCATTGGGTATGTGTTTAACCATCTATGTATATCTCCAGCGTTTTTTACTTCACCATCGTTCCATTTTTTATATAGCTTATCCCACATCATTGTCTTAAGTGGATAAGGTATAGATATTAATTCTTTGTCTAAATCTAACAATTTAATAATAGACTCTGCTCTAAAATATATATCTGAATCTACAAATAACATATGTGTACAATTAGATTCTAAAAAAGCTGAAACACATAAGTTTCTTCCTTGAGTAACTAAAGAAGATTTTAATAAAGTAAATGTAATTCTTATTCCTTTTTTAATACAAAGTTGTTGCAATTCTAAAAGAGCTTGTGTGTAGTGCATAGTCACATCACTATGACACGGTGTACAAATCATAATGTTATAAGGTGATTTATTTTTTTTCTTTTCTTCTTTTTGTCCGGTGTCCGGTTTCCACATAGGAAGAGTAGCTTTTTCGTATGGTGTGACCTCAACTTCTTTTAAAGTTTGGTAGGTATCTTCATTTACTGTTTCTTTCATTTAAAGCTCCTTTCAAAAAGTTTGTCCATTCCATACCTTTTTTTTCCCAGTTATAAAATCTTTTATAAAAGTTTTGTTGTTCCTGCAGATGTTCTTGCATAAAATTTTCGTGCAAATAAGAAGCTGCAACATTTATAGCTGCTCCTGTATCTTGTGCCATCTGTTCGTAATTTTTTGAATAGTTAATGTATACTGGCCACTCTGCACAAGTTTCATACAAAGCTCCAAAATTATTAGTTATTACATGAACTCCTGAAGCTAAAGCCTCCAGGACTGAAGCACATGATGTTTCTTCGAAGATAGATGGATACACAAACATATCATAGTTAGGCATCATTTCTTTTATAAACTCATGAGGTTTGTACCCAATATAGTTTACGTTAGGTAATTGTTCTGCTTGCTCATATAATTCTTTAAAATCTTTTTCAGTGTTATCTGCAAATTCAGATCCATAAACTTTACAAGAACTATATACGTCTAATTTTATATGGGGGTTTTCAACTTCTTGCATAGCTCTTAATAAAACATTTAAACCTCTCCATGGAGTGCAGTGGTGTATTAACTTTATAGGAGTTCCTCTCTTATATATTTTTCTTACAGGAAAAGTATCTATACCATTTTTAATAACAACAGATTTTTCAGTAGGTATATCAAAAGCATATCTAAACTTTTCATAATTCCAATGACTATTAAATACATACCAATCATATTCCTTATGTCTTTCTTTATTAGTAAAAAATTCTTGAAGGTTAGGTTGATCCCAAGAATTCTTTTGCCAAAGAATGTTTAACTTGTTTGGATCTATTGGAACTTTACCTGGTATTGATGTACATATTTGTACTTGATCCAACAGCTCTTTTGAAACATGCTTTTCAAGCATTTCGTGTTGTAGCTCAGTGGCCCCTCTAGGCTTCATGTTTAATATTTTCAGCTTTTAAAAGTTTTTCATATGTTTCTTTTTTATAAACTATAAAAAAAGGTTGAGTCCATCTTTCTTCGACTTTTTGTTCCATAGTAGGTGAATGAGGTGTTAAGGAATTATAAAAAACACACCTATTATACTTAGCTCCTATAATAGCAGTTGGTTCATAATCCTCTTTAGAATTAAAGATGTGGGTTCCATCTTTTAAAAAATTTGAGTTAAAGTATATTAAACCTGCAATATCAAAATATTCTTGATCAGTATGTGGTTTATATTGTTTCCAAGAAGCGGATTCTTTAAGTTCTGTTAATTTTGTTTTTCTAAAAAAAGTACGTATATAAAGAGGTTTAATATTAGTTTTTTTTTCCCATTCTTCCCTAAAAATATTATAAGGTGTCAAACCTTCACCTTTACTTAAAATAGTTGTTTCATGAACAGGGTAACTTAATCTTGAATCATTACCAAAATAAATATTAATAGGTTGCTGTTTACTTTGAAAAGGTAGATTTAAAAAATTTATAATTATTAAACCTAAACGATTCTCTTCGTAAAAATCATTAATTACATTAATCATTTATTTTTTTGTTTGAGCACCCAAAGAAACTCTAGTAACTTTAATTTCTAAATCCTGTCTAAAATCCTCTGTGGTTGTATCTGTGTTAGGGTCTGCAACATCTGCATCAAATTCAGCTTTATCTGCATATACCTTACCAGTTCTTTTATGTTTTACTATTTCTACTGCTTGAGCAGGTATTTTTATAGGTTCATTACTCATATTTTAATCCAATGATTTTTAAATTTATCGTTAAGGTGTTCAATATAAGAGCTTTGAGTTCTTATGTCAAACGCTATGGTTATTCTTACATCGTCCTTTTCTACAGTGCTTACCTTATGTGAAAGCCAACCTGGAAATAAAGTTATTTTTCCTGGTGTATTTTTACATTTATATAATTTTTTAAAATAAGGTACTTCGTAATCTGTTGTAGTATCTGAAACTTTTACACATATATGGCCACTCAAATAACCTGTATTATCATCTGCATGATTATGTAATTTAATCTCTTCACCTTTTCTCATTACATTAAACCAACATTGAACATAATATGATTCGTGTATATCTATTTTTAAAAACTTACAAAATGTATCGTGTGCTTTTCTTATATCATTTTTAAGAAAGCCGCACTCAGGAAACTCGAGTAAGTTGTAATATATAAATCTACTTGTAACACTATTTTCACTTAATCCTGTACCACCATTATTATATGGTGGGTATTCTTTTATAAGTTGTTTTTCTTTGTTTAATAAAAACTCACCTAATACTTTTGTATCTAAAGGTAAATCATCTTCATATATATGATATGAATAATGTGGATTGAAGGGATTATTAATATTGTTGTTTTGAAAATTAGTAATATGCACTAACGTCCTTGTTTGTGGTATTTCTTATAGTCTCTTTTTTGATTTTTGTTAAGTCTTTTTTTATGTCTACCCGGACGTTTCCTAGGTTTATCTCTTTCAACAAAATCCCTAAATTTTTTAGCCATTTTCCTGTGATCGGTCTATGAGAGCGTAACTTACAACACCTGTTATTTCGTTAGCTGATCCTGCTTGCATTGATAAAACATCACTTGCTTCCATAGATAAAGTTTCTTCTATCATGTTAGCTTGAGCTTTATTAAGTTCTTTGTAAGCTATTTTAACAGCGGAACCACCTGACTTTGTTAACAAGGCATGAGTATCCACATTACTAGCTGTATCATGAACTGCTTGTAAGTTTTTAACAAGCACAGTTGCATCTGCTGGGCACGTTAAGACTGTAGTAACGTTTGTTGTAGTCAAAGTAAATGTATCGCTTTTGTATCTAATTGTCATGATATAAACCAATTAAAAGTATCTTGTTCATTTTTTAATTCTTGTTGGTATGAAGTGTTTAACTTATCTTGCATCGTTCTTAAAGACTGAGTAACTTGCCTTTGATTTTCTTGCCTATAGGTAGAGGTCGGTTCTGGAATTACTATATCTACTCTAGCCATTATGCTAAATCAGCTCCTCCACCAAAACCAGACATTCCAGGTCCTCTAGTGCCTTTAGATCCATCTGAAGTAGGTTTAGAAGGTGAAGGTATGTTTCCACCTCTACCTTGATTTTGAGCAGATGGGGTTTGTTGGTCTAATTTATTTTGAATTGCTTGTGTTGTTGATCTGTTTAATCCAGCTTCTCTTTGTTTTTCACTTCTTTCATAAACTTTTTCAGCTCTTTTTTGCGCTAAAAAGTTTGAAATATTTAATGGATTACCTGTAAGAGCAGAACCTAAAGCTGCTATACCTTGAACATAAGGATTAGTTCCTAAAACAGAACTTAATAAATTTTCTTGAAGACCCTCTAAACCCATTTTTTTTATTATGTAATTTGTTGCTTGATTTTTCATTATATTTTTTCCAACTTGTTTTACTGAAGACATCTCAACAGGGCCCTCTTGAGGTGCTAAACCCATTGGTTCTAACCCTTGATTAACAAAACTAGGTGCATAATTTTCAAATCCTGGTTGCGCTTGTACTGCTGCAACACCAAAAGGGTCTTGAGCTTGAGCTACGTTATTAGCGTAATCTTGTAAAAATATTTCGTCCATTATCCTCTCATACCATCAGGTTGCACATCAGCTCTAAAAGTACCAAATCTCCAATTTTCATCTGTCGATGTGTTTGCAATTTTTAAACTAGCAAATCTTGCTCTAGCTCTAGTATCTACTTTATCAGTAGAAGAGCTTACTGTAAACGGTCCAAGCGGGGATGAAGCTTCTGTATCACTAGGAAAATCTCTTAATTGTATTGTAATTTGTGCATTGCCTTGAATTAATTTAAAATCAGGAACGAATCTTCGCATACTCATAAATACTTCTGCATTACCCTCTATATTTAAACTAAAATCTCCTGATTCAATAAATGCTGGTATTGCTGTTTTATTACCAGCTGTATCAACTTGATTCACTCCTGATTCATGGGCATAATAAATAGTTGATCCATTTATATTTGTAACACCTTGTACAACTGGGAATGTAGGAATTGCTGTAGAAGTAAATTCAGTTGCGTAAGGAACGTCATATAAATTAGCATCTACCCAAGTAGTTCTAGCTAATGAACCTGTTGTCCAAGTGTTGCTTTGATAGTTATAGGTTACAGATCTATCATTAAATGATGAACCTGATTTAGGATAAAACCAAGTAAGCTCTTCGTATAAGTGATTTAAACCTACGTACACTGATTCACCGTTTTGATAGTTTACACCAAGATTATCTCCTTTGTTGGTAAAAACAAAATCTTCAACTTGGCATGGTAAAGATTTTACAGTACCATCGTAAACAAAAAAGCCACCAGACTCCCCCATCCAATATACTGCTCCGTTTACATATTTAATAGAATGCTGGCCTATAGCTCCACAGTTTGATCCTACCTGTCTTATAGAAAAAGTAAATGGTGGACCTACAAATTGAATCACGTATGCAGAATTATCTGTTAAAACTAAAGTGTAGTCTTTTCCTTTGACTGCACCTACTATTTTAGTGCCTGCATCAATTCTAAAAGTACCTGCTGTATTAATTGAGGTTGGCGTGTAATCACTTATATTTTCTTGATCAGAAAATCTAATAAACATTTTGTCTTGAGTTGTGCCACTTCCAATAGTGGTTTCAGTTCCCATCATTAATAAATGTCTATCCCTGTCTGAAACTATAGACATGACAGATGCTGTTGGTGCACCACTTACAACTGTAGCTCTTGTTGTCAATGCACTTGGGTTAGAATTAATAGGGTTCCATTCAAAAGTTTTACCGTTTTTAATAGTTGCTATTAGTTTTTCTCCAAAATTATCTAAAGACCATGAAGCAGGATCTATAGTAAGTGTTTGAGAAAGAGAAGCTTCTCCCCAACCAGTAAATACTTCAACGCCTGATCCACTTAAATGAGCTGATCTTGTACCTGCAGTAGCTCTTGTTATACCTGTTAAATCATTTGTAGAGATACCTGTATACGAAATAAATTCAGTTCCAACTTTTATAGTACTTGATGTTGGAAATCCTGTCGTTGATGCAAGAGTTATAGAAGTTCCAGATCCTCCCGTACCAGCAGTGTCATCTAATAAAGCTCCGTTTAACGTTCCGAATACTTGTTGACCACCTCCCCATAATCCTGTTCCCCAACCAAATCCATACGTAAATCCTAAGGAGCCTGCACTTATATAAGGGTTAACTGTAGCTGATCCACTTCCGTTGACCGTTGTCCCTGCTGCGCTTGCCATTGTAATAGTAAAGGAATCACTATCCGGAACAGTGACCACTTCAAAAGTGTTAGTCGTAAAATCTGATGCTGAATACCCAGCTCCTGAAGGAGGTGTAACTGAAGTAAATGTAAATAAATCTCCAGGCTGTAAAGTGTGTGCAGCTTTATTTACCGTAACTGTTGCTGAAGTGTTGACTGTATTAAAAGTGCAACTAGTTAGAGCTGTACCTAAGGGAGTTATATCGTAAAAAGATCCTTCATAATAAATAATTAAAACTTTGTTTGTACCTATGGCTGCGTATCGTCTTCCATCAAGGTCTGCCCAAACAAACTGTTCTCTTGCAGCACCTACTAAAGTTGAACTAACAATTTGTTCCCAACCACCTATTTTTTCAGGTAAGCCATATCTGAATCTAACAAAATCGCCATCGGTCCATTTACCTTCTGCTCCTGTTGCAGTTACTTGTTTGTTAAATCCTGGTGCTATATTTACTTTTGTTAGAGGCATAGGGTATTATACCTTACTAGAATCAATAATTAAACCTCAGTCTTAGGTTCTTTAACTTCAATATTTTTATCAAGGTTTGTCTTAGACATCACCGTGTCTTTGTCCATTTTTCTATGCATTTCAAAAAATAAGCTCATAAAAAGATTTATAAAATCTTTTAAAAAAGGTATGGGTAATGTAAGTTTTTTATGTTTTTGTAAAATAGCAATTTCATCGTCTGTAAAAATTATTTCTCCGCTACCATCATTTTTTTGTATTATTCTCATTGACCAGCCTTCATACCAAAATTACTTCTTTTGTCTACATGATAGTCTTTATATTTACCATCTGCATCAACATAATGTAAAAAACATTGAAATTGACCATCACCTTGATATTCATCTCTCCAATGCAAAACTTCCCTACCTAAATAAACTGCTGCATCTCCTTTTTTTAAATTTATTGGAGTGCCATCCATAAAAATAGGCCAATCTATATCATCTCCACCAATTTTTAAGGTTACGCTTATCTCACAAGAACCTCTATCTTTATGTTTTTTTAAATCAGCAAATTTTGTATAAGCTCTCCAAAATGAATAAGTAGGTAAAATTTTTTTACCACATTCTTTTTCTACTACAGATTGTTTCTTAAGTAAAAGTGAATCCATGATTGGATCTCCATACAAAAAAGTATCTCCCGTATTACTATTATTTTGTTCAGCTAAATCAAAATTATAAATATTATTTGTATGAATCATTCTACAATATGTAGATAATAAACTAATTTCATCTTTTGTTATAAAATTTTCTATTTTTTTAAATTTAAAATCTTTACCTATAATGCCCATGACACCACCGAAAATCTTTCTCCTTTAGTTACTGGAGCTACTGAGTGAGGAAATAAAAAATTGCTTGGCCAAATTATTAATCTATTTTTTATATTATCAATTTTAATTATTTCTTTAGTAGAAATATTTTTAAACAACAATTCACCGCCTTCATAGTCATCGTTAACAAGAAAAATACAACTAAAAGTTCTATGAATTTCTGCACAATCATCTACATGAAATTTATAATGACCGCCCTCTTCATATTTTAAAAGTTCAATATTACTAATATTAAAATTGATTTTAGTATCAAATATTCTTTGATAATCATTTATAAATTGAATAAATGTAAATTTTAAAAAATTAGCCCAATGTATCTCAGTTAAACTTTTTGTGTAAATGTTCATAGATTTTGTAGTAACTTTTCTTATATTATGATCTATAATTTGTCCATTTTGAGAAACTATTTTAGCTTCTTGAAATTCATTTAATTGTTTTATATATTTTGAAAAATATTTCAAAATTCTTTCTGGCATAACGTTATCAAATTTTACAATATAATTTTCTAAACCTTCTTTTATTTCCATGATACTTTTTTCCAAAATTTTTGTTTGTAGTTATGAAGAAGATGTTTTACTTGAAAAAATTTATTAGTACTTATTTTTTTTTCGTCTCTCTCTTCTACTTTTAGTTTCCAATTGTCTCTTTTAAAAGGAATAATTTGTACGTAAGGAGTACCTCTTTTTAAAGTTGTATTCAAAGTTTGATACTTATCTCCATTAATCACTATTGGAAAATTAATTTCATTATGATCAATAAAAGAATCTGTATTAACAATACCTGGAATAATTGAAAATCTATCATCAGTATTATTTAAAGGAGGCACAAAAAGACAAGAATATCCTGGTGGTGTTTCTATATGCCAAGGATTGCATATTTTATGAAAAGGTAATTTTTTATTTTTTTCTATAAACGGACTACCTTTTAATTGATTAGTTGAGTGAAAATAATGTCTTCTATCATAATTTAAATTTATCTTTTCAGCTAATGGAGTTTCTTCAAAAATATTAGTATGGAATCCTGTTCTTTTTTCACCTTCTTCATCAATGTTATGTTGGAGGTGGTAGTCTAGTGGCATTTTTAAAAGATAGCCTGCTGTCAAAGTTTCTAAAAATGGTATACATCCTTTTATAGTAATATTCGTAGGACTATGTTCTAATTTCTTAAACCAATCAGGAATATTAATTTTTATTGGTACAGGTAAATTGTCTTTATTGTTTTTAATAAATTCTTTATTAGCTTTAAACTTTATAACGTTTTCAAACATTAAAAGGTTATATTATAATTATAAAATTTGTAAAGGATGTAAATATGTAATCGAATTATCTTCACAATATTTTTCCCATGTACCTACAAAAGGAAAAGTTAACGATGAATAATTTAAAGAATTTAACGAGTTATAATAACTTTGAGCATTTGAATAAATATTTTCAGAATCAGTATGACTTCTTAAATATCTATCTAATTGTTTTATAATATTATCAATATAAATTTTTAACTCTGCCGGGTCCTCATTTAAAACATCTGTAGCATATTCAGAATGTTCTGTAATGGATAAAACTCCTGCAGAAACGGATGCTGTTGCTAAATTTTTTTTAAGTTTTGAAAAGTTTTCATCGCTTATTTCATGTGCTACAGCTGGTGGAAAAGAATAAATACAATTATTTTTGTCTGTTTCATTTTCCGCAATATTTTTAACTTCATTATTTAATTCTATTACATAGGCCATTATTGACCTCCATCATCAAAAAAAGTTAAACCACCAACTCCACCAACAGCACTATTACCACCTCCGCCTTGAGCATCTGTACCAACTAAATATTGAAAAGGTAAATCAAAAGCTGCTGAGGGATTCGTAGATCCTGGGCCTCCTGGATTTCCGGGAGCGTTAAAGTTTGCTCCGTTACCTCCGCCACCGCCGTCTACTGAAGGAAATAAACCAGTTATAGTAGTAGTACCTCCGCTACCTCCAGCATTTCCAGTACTTCCTGAAGGAACAGGATTTCTATTACCTCCGTTACCACCTCCGCCTACTGAATATGCGTAAGATGTAGAAGCACTTACTGATCCTGTAAAAAACGCTGAGGCTCCTTTGCCTCCGCTAGAACCGCCTCCACCGGGACCTGGTGCCCCGCCTCCACCGCCACCGCCGGTAGCGTAAGCGTAATATTTAGATGCATTACTTGGTGTTGTAAAATTACCTGAAGCAGGACCTTCTTTAATTAATCTTGGAACGTAACTTCCATCTCCACCCGCTCCACTTGATGCAGCAGTAAGTCTTCCTTGTGCATCTACAGTAATGTTAGCAGTTGTGTAAGAACCTGCACTTACAGCAGTGTTTGCAAGTTTGTCTGCAGTTACAGCATCGTTATTTATTGATGCAGTCACGACTGCATTATCGGCAATCGCTGCGGACACAATAGCATCGTCAGCAATTAAAGCAGAAGTTATAGCATCGTCAGCAATTTTTGATGTTATTATAGCATCATCTGCTATTTGGGCGCTTCCAATAGTTCCACCTAAAGTATCTAAAGATATTTCTTTTAAATTTGTACCGTCAGAATATGCAGCATAAATTTTTGCAGCATCCAAAGTAAATCCGCTTCCACTTGCAGTTTTAATTGTAAGGTTTGTTGGATTAGTTAAACCGGTTGCATCAAAAATATAAAATTTTTCTATTGAATCTGGAATTGTACAAATTGTGCTAGAAGCAATTGAAGCTGTAGCAAATTTAATAACCATGTTTCTTGCATTTGATAATGCACCATCTGACATTACTAGTGCTAATGTACCACCGCTTGATAATGTTACTTGTTCGAAACCAGCAATTGCTTGTTGAATTACATTTAAGTTTGTATTTGTTTTATCTCCCCATGTACCAGCGTTTTCGCCAGTCACCATTAGTTCGAGTTTTAAATCTGTTGAGTAACTAGATGTCATAAATTTTTATCTCCTAAATAATTATAATTTTACCTTATTTATGCAGCTCGATCAACCACTGTCCAAACATTATTTACTCCAGGATCTACCTCAGCCCAGGCAGTAATATTAGGCGATCCAATAGAAGCTGTCAATTGTATACCCGTAACATCTATATTTGCTGTACCATTGGCTGTTACAGAACCTATTGAACTTGCTAATTGAAGACCTCCTACGCCTATTATTTGACCTGGAATCTCAGCATGTTGGCCGAGTGACATTGCTATCTGTTGTCCAGTAACAGGCTCAATAGTGGTTTGTTCAAGAGCAATTGTACCTATTGTTGAAGTTAATTGTATACCGGTAACATCTACAGGTGTTTTTAAACCTCCAACAGCGGTTCCTATTTGAGAGGTTATTGAACCTGCACTTGTTACTGTAACATTTGCATCTGCATTCAAACTTACAGAACCCATTGTAAAATCTAACTGATCTTCTGCAGCAAAAACAACTATTCCAAAATCTCCAATTAATGAAATTAGTCCTTGTGTAGATGTTAATGAAGAACCTGTAACACTGACAGTTACATCAGTAAATCCTACTTCTTCACCAATTGATGATGTTAGTGTTTGCCCTGTAGGTGCTACTGAATAATTTACACCCCACGCAAACGATCCCCATTGTGCTCTACCCCAACCTTCACCAGTCAAAGTAGTTTCATCTATTGTAGCTGTTCCAATGCTTGAAGTCATTGATGAACCTGTTGTAAGTGCACCAATTCCAGTTACTACTTGGCCCACAGCCATAGACTCTAAACTTCCTGTTACTGGAACTAATGCTGAAGTACCTGAAACTTCGGCACCTATTGAAGATGTTAATTGTTGTCCAACTGCAGTTACTTGATGATCAATTATGTGAGTTTCATTTCCAATAGTTGATGTCAATGATACTCCTGTTACCGATACATCAACGTGACCTTGGTTTCCCCAAGCACCATTACCCCAAGCTAGTCCACCCCAAACATTTGATTCAATATCAAATATTCCACCCATACCAATACCATGTACATAACAAAGATAATAAAAATCAGTTGATGATGATGGAGTTATTTCAACGTAACGAGTTGTTGCTGCGTTAAATGTTGTGGTGTTTGTGTAGTTTGCTTGATTGCTTGACCCATCAAGATAATATGTAACTCCAGAAGAAATAATTCCAGAAGTATTTGTATTTGTAGAAAAAATTAACGGATGATTATCATTTGAGGCATTACTTTGTTCGAACCTTAAAGTTCCTCCGTTAACCCAATTGACAGTACCCGGACCTGTGGAATTTCTGGCTCCATCTAAATAAAAGACGTTTCCAGTTCCTCCACCATATAGGTTTCCTGAAGCTACGGTTACTGTGTAAGTAAGTTCTGCCATAGCTCCAGGACCTTAAATTAAGCTAATCTTAATATAGCTGCCGAAGTTGTGAAAGCTGGGAACTGAATAGTAAATGTTCCAGAAGTTGCAGTCTTGTCACCACCAAAATCTAATACAGCAACTGCATCAGTTGTGTTTGAACCACCGTTTGTAGTTGTATTATAGATTAAAGCTCCTCTTGCAGTAAGAGTTACGTTTTGAAAACTTAAATCAGCAAAATCAGTAATAGCTACTGAAGATGAAACTTTAACACCTTGGTTTACCAAAGCACTTCCACCAGCTGTGTAGTTTGATGAAGTAACTTCTGTGTTAGATCCACCACCTGGGTTTGTTGAATAGTTTTCTGTTGATTTTCCTAAAGTCGCTGAACTTGTGTACATCGCTAATTTATATGTATCAGTTGATGCATCAAAATCGTGACTTCCTTGTAGTAATTCTTTTTTAAAAGAATCACAGATTGCGTTTGTTGTTATTGCCATAATTATTCTCCTTATTAATTTGTGTTTGGAGTAGGTGAAGGTATTTGTATTCTTGGCACACCATCATCATACTCCGCTCGTCTTCTTCTACCCATTTGTTGTAGGGCAAAATTCTGTACTTCTTCATTGTACTTCTTTTCATAAAGATTGTACATATCCATAGGACCTTTTAAAAATCTAAAAGCTTCTGTTAATACACCATGCAATAACATAGACTCTTGATATTTAGCTATAAAAGTTTCATTAGTAGAAGTAAAATTTGGTGGGTCTTTAATATAATTAATTTGTATTTCTAAAGCAGTAGCAGGTACTGGTGCAACTAAGATATTAAAATCATCCCAATTTGCGTAATATTTTGGAGTTCCTGTTGCTCCTGTCCCATTAAATTCTGATATGTAACTTGTATCTCTTTTTTCCATAAAAGTTCTATTACCTGAACCATCAATAACTTGTACAGATCTTAATATTAAAGAATCTGATGGTATGGATACATATCTGTTATTAGCTGTAAAGTTTGAAGTAGCGTATTTTCTTAAATCATCATAATCAACTTTACCTGCAATATCTAACTCAACAGATCTTATAAAATCCTGAATGATAGCATCAGTTAAAACATTACTATCAACTTCAGTATAGTTTCTTACTTGTGTTAAAAAATTTGAATGTGTTATTGCCATTATGTAATACTCACTGTAACGTTACCTAAAATTAATTCTGCTTGTCTTCTTCTATTTTGCAAAGAAGGATCTTGTGGAAGCATACTTTGAGAAATTGTAGTTACTCCATTTCTGATTACTTCTACGTATTGTGTTTGAAAAGCAAATTGACCTGGTAATGATAAATTAGCTATTCCAACCATTGAACCACCTGAACTTACTATTGTATCGTCTTGGGGTGCTTGTGGGTTTATATTTGATATATCGGTTGGTTGTTGAAATCTCATTGGTCTTGTATTTTGTAATGCAATTGCATCAGCAGTAAAATGTCTACGTCTTATTTGTGGATGTTTTGGTTCAAATTCAGAGTAATGAACTAATGATCCGTTCCATTCCTTCACCATCTCTTGATATGGAAATGCCATACCAGATCTATCTGATATTGATAAACTTCTTTTACCTGTTGCAAATTTAGCCATAGTTATACTCCATTAGGATAAAAAGATTGAGGTGTAATATAAGTAGATGCTCTTTGACCATCTTCATCAAGAGCTCTTTTTAATTGATCTTCATAAATTAATTTATTTTGTTGTACAAGCGTGGGTGCATTTTTCATAGCTAAATAATATGCAAGTCCTGCGACCATACAAGGTAAAAATCTAAATACTACATCAGCATCATTAGAGTACGCACCTGCATCTTGTATTCTTTTAATTACGTAATATTTTAAAGTAGTGTATGTAATTAGATTAGGTGCTTGATATAAATATATTTTTGGTATTTCTTGTCTGTCTACATAATATTGCGATGGTTGACCTAAGGCTAGCTTATTAGGTAATGCTGAATAAGCAGATCTATCAATTTTCGTCAAAGCAACATCTTGTGTACTTGCAGTATTTGCTCCTGCAGCAGTAGTTGAAACAAAAGCTTCTAAAACATCACTTACGGCGGAGTCTACAGCATATTCAGCTTGACCAGAAACTAATGCATTTTCATGTAGGGCTACTTTCCAAAGATGAATCCCTCTATTTGCCCACTCGGCAAAAAGTAAATTTAAGCTAGTTCTCGCTGATCTTAGACTGTGACCACTTGTTGTGGACATGCCACATCTTTCGTAAGCCTCTTGTATGATTTCTTCTATAGATAAATCAAATGCTGTAGTCCCTGAAGTTGCCATTAATATCCTTTTTACGGTTGTACAATTTCTTGGATTGTATCACTTTTTGACTAAACTTTGAAGACCTTAGGTTTTTTGCGATTAAGTTTGTTTTTAACTTGTAATTTTTTCTTTTTTTCACCTCTTGCACCTCTAAGCTTGCCATCTATTTGAGCAGTTATTTGTCCTCGTCCTATTGCCATTATAATATATCCTTTGCTTTACCTAGTATTGGTTTATATTTAGTTTTACCTTCTTGTCTATAAGCAAGAAGATATTGTGCTCTTCTGTTTTCAGGAATCCAACTTGCGTGGATCCACCCGCTGTTGGGTTCTCCGGGCGTGTAATACTCGAGAATCAATTGATCTGTTTCAAGGTTCTTTTTTACCCAATCAGCTACTTCAGCATTATCAACTCCTACACATTCAAAATCACAAGCCTCAGCTTTTGCATGTTGACTATTCCTACTAGACCCTATCGCAAGGCAAAGGTCTTCTGAACGGAACCCGCTAGTCACTTTAACTCTACCAAAGTGGTCACGTACGGGTTGTAATATATTTTCACAAAGATCTTTTAATTTTTCTATTTGCCCTGCATTAGGATTATTATTAATACCCTTCCTAACGGCTGTATCTGATTTTATCAGCTCCAATAAAGTAAAGTTACGAGATAAGTTCATAGCTATTCCTATTTTAATATTAATTTAACAATTGATTTTTGGCCCATATAAATTTCTGTCTCTGCTTTTGATTTTAAACAATGATATTCTACATTACCCCCTGTATTAGAACGCATAGCAATTCTTTTTCCTTTTAAACAGTTTGACATTGATTCTTGTATTCTGTGTTCTATTATTTCTCCATTAACAATCATAAGTAAAGCTATAACAATTTCCATTAGTGTGTCCCTTTTCCGTTTGCTCTAACTTTATCTTTTAATTGTTCTACATCAGCCAACGCTTTTTCTAGTTGAGCTTTTAAAAATTCTATGTTGACTTTGTTAGTCATATTCTGTTCTTGAGTTATCTCTAACTTCTCTGTTGTCTTGTACAAATCTTCTATCAACATGTATTGTTCCTGGTCCGTGGGCAGCTGTTCTGACTTCTTGAGTAAGTCTGCTTGAAACAATTCTCTTGATGTCTCAAGGCTTGTTAACCTGCTAGTCACCTCTGTGTACGCAAACACACCCATGGCTACACCAGCAATGATTGCTAGCATATTTTTCATTGGCATGCTTATCGATGTATTCTCACTTACTTTCATAATGGTGCTATTAAAAATGTTAATACAACAAATGCAATAATAATTCCACCTGTAAAATAATAATTCATATTGGCACACTCCATATTAATTACTCTTTTGTATTAAAAAATTTTTAAAATCTATTTCTAACTGCCTAATTTTTTCTTCAAGTCTTTTTAGTTTATCATTTGTAACAATTGTATTACCTTTGTTTTTTTCTATATTTAATAATAAGTGATTTTGATTTTCTTGTATTCTAGCTATGTATTCTATTTGATTCTTTAAATGTTTATCATTTATTATCGTAATTGCAGATTTATTTTTATTAATAGTTTCTGTTAGAGATACAATATATCTAACACCTGTAAAAGTTCCCACAATAACTGAAGCGACTACAGGAATCATTACTATATTTTTTTTTAACAAATCTACTATATTCATTTTTTTTTCCTCTTGAATATATTATGAAGATTGTCAAAGAGCTTGTCTAGTAGACCAAAAAAATTATATATAAATCTGTCTATCATTCGTATGTCTTATCCTCTGCATTAGTTTTTTCTTCTATTTCGTAAAACATCTTGTCACTATCCTCTGTAAGCCAATCTTTATTTTCAACATTCCATTTTGTAGTTTGAACCGAATAGTCTGGAACCCCGTCATCAACAGTATAGTTAGGAGCGTCCCACAGAATACGGTTATTAGGCTGAGCTGCATAATTACCGTCATCAAGAGCCAAAATATGCGCACACTTATGTTCAGCGGGAATTTCAGAATGTTCTGTATCCAAGATATTACCTTCTGGATGGCCCCAATCAATTGTAAATAAATATTCGAATGGATAATTTTTTTTATCTTTGCCATAATACTTACCTCGTTTTCCTCTTAGAAAACTAAAGCAATGAACACTAGGATAATAACTAAAACAATTCCACAACTGAAGTTGGTCGATAGGCATATCTGGCACTTCGGCTCTATCGAATTTTTCTTGAAAAAACGCTGATATAGGCAAACGCCAAAAGCATGCACCATTTGGTAACATAATGTTAAATAAGAGAGCCCTATCTGTAATAGAGACCACACTAAAGACACAGCAGTCAACACTTTCTCCTTGATGTTTTTTGAGATCATATAAATATTCCTTTCTTATTTTACAGTATATAGGTGGTATATCAGCATTCAAGTAGGCCATGCGTTAACACTTCCAACGTCTTCTAGCCTGTCTTAATCTTGAGTTTGGATCTTTTGCAGCTTTAGGAAA
>Ga0181410_1000225_pt1 | contig 24982 bp, 17 predicted proteins | sample 33SPOviralmetaG_FD_130112 | JGI IMG/M metagenome (GOLD analysis project Ga0181410, IMG submission 130112) | Marine viral communities from the oligotrophic San Pedro Time Series (SPOT) site, San Pedro Channel, CA, USA - 33 SPOT_SRF_2012-06-20 | ecosystem: Environmental > Aquatic > Marine > Strait...
ATTTGAACCCCAATAATCTAACCAGTTTGATTCTTTTATTACTAGTTTGTAAGATGGTTTCCTACCTACTACACCTTCATATAAAGCTAAATCTTTTTTAGTTAATTTAACTTTTCGATTAAAATATAGTACTTTTTTACCTATATAGGCTTTGCCCGTAGGTTTATGTACTATTCTATAAACGAATCCGAATGTGTTGTCTGGGAAATCTGTGATGGTTGATATTGGTTCTCCTTTGAGTCCTATCCATTCCATATATTTGTTTTAGTTAATACTAAGATTTTACTATAATTATCACACAGATATTTTTAAATCAGTTCCATCACGCCATAACCTACCAGCTACTCCTGGGTCAGAAGTAGGGAGATTTGGAAGAGATATTACAGTACTATCAATTTCAGTAGTACCAGTTCCAATATCTAATTGTGGTGATTGTATATAATCTGATGCTATTATTCTATTTCCAAAAATATTATCACTTGAACTTATGGCACCCGATGCTGTTATACTTGTAGTTGTTAATTTTCCAGTTACATCTACATTAACTGGGGCTGATACAGTTCCAAAAGCAGGGGTAGCAAAATCAAAATCATAAGCAGGTAATACTAAATCTTTATTACCAGTATAGTATACGTGAGGGGCTGCCATTACTTTAGTATAATGTGCATTATTGTTTTCACAGTAAAATCTAATTTGCGATTGAGTACCGTCATTTTTTAAATCAATAAATCCACCTGATAAATTTAAATTTCGAGCTGTTATATCTTTACTTGCTGTTATACTACCGGATGCACTTATAGTGACAAGTCCAGTACCACCACCACCTACATTAGTTACAGTTATATTTCCACCATTTCCTCCTGCTGTTGGGGTTAATTCTAACCCACCACCTATAAAGTTAGATAAAGTTGTTATACTACCTGTTGAAATAATAACCCCAGATGGTTCTGATAAAATAATGCTATCATCTATTATTGTAGTATTAGTTCCTGCTTTTATATTGGCACTAATTTGTCCTTTAGTTCCATTATTTTTAAGTACTTGAAAATGTCCATCTTCTTGGATACCGGTATCAAGTACTGGTGAAATTTTACCTTTACCAGTATCACCTTGAATCGCACCCCCTTTACCTATTATTATACCTCCATTTCCATCTGAACCCCCAACATCTAGCTTTCCTCCCGTACCATCTGCTTTTTCAATTAAAATAGTATCAGTACCATCTCCTTTTAATCCTGCACCTTCATTCCCAGTACCATCATCAAAAACAATTTCATCATCACCAACATCAAATTTACCCCCCTCAGAAGTTAATGCCGAAGAAAATGAACCTGTTCTATAAAATTTTCCTGTAGCTGGATCATATACTACTGTTTTAAATGTTGTAGTTCCATTATCTGCTAGATTGGCAAATAAATTTCCACTTGCACTAATGTCAGTTCCGGCGACAATAGTATTTTGAGAAGTTATATTAACAGCACCTAATCCTCCACCAATAGTTCCTGATGTTGCTGTTAAAGCACCTATGCTAATAGCATTAGTAGTTGAATTTCCTAAAGTTGTTACTTGATTAAGATTTCCTACACTACCACCACCACCAGCAGAATATGAACCTGTTCTAAATATTTTACCTGTAGTTGGATTAATAGTTAGTACAGAAGTTCCTGTGGTAGCAGATGTTGGATTAATAAATACATCTCCATCTATACTTGTAGATCCCGTTACAGTTAATGAACCAGATATTGTAATGTCATAAGCTTCAGTTCCTGTAAGAGCGTCTATAGATTGGGAAACTTCTGAAGCTTTTATAGTTTGTCCTGTTGCTATTCCTAAGTTTGATAATGTTTTTGCCATAATTATAAATATTATAAATCTAAGTTAACTAATACAGTTGTATCACTTACATTAGAACTTTGTAAAGGTTGTGATAATTTTCCTACAGCTACTAATTGATTAGCCCCATTATATAATCCTACAGTTGTGATATAGGGTTGGAAATATGAACCAGTTACAAAATCATAAGGTATTCCACTATTAATACTACCTGAGATAGAAGATGGATTTTGGGTATATGTAAATTCATTTGGATTTAATGTACATTTATATTGTGATTCATATATTGTCATTGTGCTTTGAAATGAGCATGTAATATTATTAGTAGAGATTAAATAATCTAAATTAGTAGAACCTACACTACTATATACCCCTGTACCATATATGGCAGTACTATAAACACTTCCTGTAATAGATGAACCTGCAGCTGTGATAATAATCATTCCATGTTGGTATATAATGTCTCCTATTTTATCCCCATTTTGAAATAAACCTCCATTACCATCATCAGTTATAATGCCATTTGAAGTTCCATTATATTCATATTTAAATGATCCAGGTTTAATATATTCACCAAATAAATTTGATGGAATTGATATTACTCCTATTTCATCTAAAGATGCAGTTGGAAATAATCTATTTGCTAATAAAGTATTAGGCAAATAATTTACATATGAAGGTTGTGTTCCGTTTTGGCCTATACGAACACCATCAGTTTGTATTGATGAAGTTAAAACAGGAGAACCATTAGACCCATTTAAATAATTAGTATAATATAATTGTTTAGCTGATTGGTATATTAAAGCTTGAGATTGAGATACAATTTGACCTGTTAGATCTGAACCCGATACATAAGAAATATTCTTTCCTATAAATCTATCTATACCTATATTTGAAGCAGTAATTTCATTAGCACCTTGAAAAATAAAATTCTTATTTACTTTAAAAGGAGTTACTATAACATCCGATGTGGTTAATGACTTGTAAACACTCATTCATCCTAAAAATCTAATTTTACTCTTATTAAAGCTTCTTTTGTGAAATCTTTTTGTAATGGTCTAGATAATTTTGCTACAGCAATACATTCATTTGAATCATTATACATTCCAACTGTAGTCATGTATACTTGAGGATTATTAATAAAATCCGGAAATAATACTTGTCCCGTTGAACCAGATATAAATGATGGATTTGATGAATAATTAAACTCTGAGTTTCGAGCTCTGCAAAATACAAAATCTGAAGTGATTGTTTCTTGAGAATTCATTTCAAAATATTCAGCACTATTTATAGCTGCAAATAAAGTGTCTTGATTGTTTCCATTAGTTAAATCTGCTGATTTATTTGAATTTAAATTTATAGCTGCACTAAGAGCATCTGGATTTAATAGTATTGTTCCTAATTCAGGAAATAATAAACCATATGAACCAGAACCTGGTTGGTATCCAGTTGAATTATAAGCAGACCCATTAGAACCAGATACTAATTGATATACTCTTGAAGAACCTATAAAAGTTTGTATAGTAACATCATTAGAATTATCAGTTAATTTAATAGTGTTAGAACCTACTTTTAAATGTAAATTTAAAGTTCCAGGGAATATACTTTCTTTATATCTTGCTCTATCTGGGGATATAACCCAAAAATCCTCAGGAGTATGTGTATTTGAACCATCACCATAAGTAAAAGAAGAGTTTTCATCTTCTAATATCATTGTTCTATATTGACCGTATGTTGTAGATGAAGGTGTAAATTGGGGGAAAAAATCATTAAAATAACTACTACCACTTCCTACCTTATTACCATAAGCTATATCAAATTGTACTGCTGCTCCTTGTAAAGAAGAACCGGTTTGATATACACTTACATAATAATTTCCTGAAGAACCTGCCATTTGGGCAGTATTAGTATAAAATTCAGTTAATGTTGGTTGTCCTGTTGACCATGCTGTAGACTGTACTGAATCAGCACTAACTACAAAATCTTCGGCGTCTAATCTTTTAAATCCCATTTTTTATTTTTTATAATGCGGTTGTTTGTGTTATTGTAACAGGTATTGTTAACCTAGCCCCACTATCTAAACCTACTACGGTTAAGGTAGTATTAATTGTAGAATTAGCACCAAATAACGTATTTACTGTTGTTGCTCTTAAGTTGATTTGAGATCCTATTACTGCAGATGATACATTTGTACCTAATGTTGTTGTTGAAGTAGCATTTTGAACTTCAGCAGCTTCACTTTGGATACCTACTCCTGTAAAAGTAGCCATTGTTCTAACATCTGCTATTGTAGCTGCATATCCAGAGGTTTCAAATGCCGTAGCATTACCTAGATAATTCAATGTTTGAGGTGTTATAGATAATGAAGCTCCCTGTTTTAAAGATATTGTACTGAATCCTAAATCTAATACGGGTAAAACTGCAGTACCTCTTGGTAGAGTAGCTAATTTATATTTCATTATTTGGCTTTCATCTGGAAATGCTTCTAATAAAGGCATGTTTGCTATTGCCTCTCCATAAAATGCAGAACCTGATGTATTACTTGGATTGTATAGTGTGTAATCTATTTCATCATCTGCAAGTGAAAATTGTGTTATTCTGAATGAACCGTCATTTTGAGCTAATAGTTGTCTGCCTTTTTTTGTTAAGATAGCATCAACTGTTATTACTTGATTATTTAAATATCCCATTGTGTTTAATTATATGCGTATAAATATGTAGATTATTAGTTTCTAATCCAAATTATTTTTATTAAGTTTTATTACTTCCAAATTCTTTAGTTATTTTTTCAACATTATTTGTAATATATTCAGGAACAAATTCATCCATAAAATATCCAGGACCAACCCCTTTTAATTCATCTTGAATAATAACATATTCTTCTCCTGTTATTTGTTCTTTTCCTGTTGCTTCCCACATAAATGCTCCTAAATTGTTGTTTGGAGAATTGGGGTATTGGTTATAATATGAAGAATTTGAAGTCCCTATATTGATTATTTTAATTTCATTATCAAAAATCTTATTAGCAGTTATTTCAAAATTTAAACCTGTTCCTCCACCTCCCCCAAATTGATCATCTGAGAAATTTACTACATCTCCTGGGATCCAACCACTTACTAATTGACCATCTACAAAATCTCCATATGGTGTAACTACAGATAAATTTGATATAGTATCAAATACAGTGTCACTAAGTACTGTAATAGAGCATGTTATATTATAATTACTAGATTTAACATTCTGAAATGTTTGGTTAATATTCCCAGCTTGAAGATTAAAAGATCCACTTGGAACTCCTAAAGGTTGTGCGTAATTACTGGTTATTACATTATTAATGTTTAAAGAATTAATTGTAACTCCACCAGATCCCACCCCTAATTGTCCTTGTGCTATTGTTATAGTGTCTCCTGCAGCATAACCGGCTCCTCCAAATGTTACAGTTATTGAGGATAAAGTATTCCCAGAAGCTACTATTGTTACTTTTGCTTGTCTTCCAGGAAGACTACCACCCTCTAACTCTATATTAGTATAAGTACCAGCTACAGTCGAGCTAGGGAAACTTGTAATTGAATCATATAAGTCGGTTCCACTATTTCTTAATCTTCCAGAATCTCCTGCGGAATTAGTTGGGAGTATTGATCCACTCCTTAATTCAGCAGAACCTGATCTAATATTAGGATCAAATTTTACCTCAGGTTTAAGAATAAAAAACACTGTTCCCGAGTCATAAGTACCACCAGCAAATGATACATTTGTACCTACAATTTCATATGCTCCTTTTGCAGCTAAAGGATAATCATAATTTCCATCACCGTTTAATTGATCATACCCAAAATTATAAGGTTGTAAATTGTTTCCTGTATCCAATGCATCTTCTAAAGATTGGGAAGGCCCGGGATCATTAAGTTGACGATATAAAGTTAAATACCACCTACTCCCTTGAGTCATTGAAGAATTAAGTCCATTTAAAACTTCTTTTGCTCGTAATGGTAAAGTAGCATTGGGATCTTTATCCATTGTTACAGCTCCTACACTGTTTAATAGTGTTTTTGTCATTGGATCAGACCTACTCATTATTAGTTGATACGGTTGTTGTTTTCGTATTACACCATAAGAACCACTAATCCATTGTGAAATTGGGAAGGTTGCTCCTGAATTTGATGGAGATGTTTGACCCTCGTTAAAGGATGAAGTAAACATATAATCTGGTTTAGGTGGTGTGCCCCATCCTGTTGCTGCTATTTTAGAAGTATTAGGCATAATAGGATCTTTTAAAGAATTAGCAGAATAATTTCCTAGTTGTAAAATAGTATTTATGGGGTTTGAATTATTTAAAACCTGATAAAATTCTCCTCTTGATTGGGATATAGTCCAATAGTATTTAGTGGTTTTACCTGAAATAACAATTGAACCAGAACTTGATCTGGGGTCTAATGGATTTGTGGATAATCTATAATCTCTTATATTTGCTGCAGAAACTGTTAAAAGACGTCCATCAGGGTATGATTTTTTTACAGCATTAGATGTTTTCTGTACTATTTTTACTTGTTTTTCAGAGGCTACTTGAAGAATATTACTTAATTTTAATTGACCATATCCTGGTATCATTGGGTAAGAAGTTTCTCCCCATTCATATTCAAATAAATTAGCTTCGTTTTCTGTAATAGGAGAAACATTGCCATAAGTTCCTATATTTATAGGAGTTCCAAAATCAGTATTACCTGCGTCTAAAACATATTTGTTAACTCCACTTGATTGGTTTTTACTTCCTAAATATCTACTATTTATTTGAGCGTGGGAAGTGTAATAAGATTCTGGTACTGTTCCTTTATCAGCTGTGCCGCTTATTATTTTTTCTATATTAATAGGTACTGTAGGGTTTGTAGAATAATCTATATCTTGTAAAAATGGATTAGGTGGGTATTGGTCTATATTACCAAAAGTTACATCACAATCAGTACCATTAAAAGTAGCAGTAAAATAAGGTTCTGGAACTGTTTCTATTATTGTTCCTCCAGATGCTATATTGGATGTAAGTAAAATATTTGCTGAATTTGCTCTACCAACATCTAAATTTAATTTTACACTTACATTCTGAATACCAGAAGCTAAACTTTTACCCTGACATCCTAAATATAAAATATCTCCTGGTGAAATACTTTCTGAGGGGATTGTAGCTTGCCTAGTAAAAGGACCTTTCCATCCTCCACTTTGAATTGATGTACTATTTGTAAGTCTAGTACGATTAGTCCTTGTTGCATCAGATTTATATAATTCTACTTCGTATGTAGTTGATGTACCTCCAAAAGACCCTGAAGAATAAAAGTTACTAGTATATAAAACTAAATCTTTTTGTGGTAAAGTTTTAATTTCTATAGAATCATCATTAGGGTTATATAAATAAGGTAATAAAGATGAACTAGTAGGTACTTCACCTGTTACAGTATTAAATTCTGGCCATCTACTATAATTAACCCCACCAAGTGTAATGGGATTTGTGGTAATACTTCCTGTAAAATTATAACCTAAGGTAGAAGCATTACTTAATTCAGGATTAGGCCCTTCAACATTACCTATGAGATAAGTAAAATAATCCCCAGCATCTGTAATACCTATTACAGGACATATACTACTACTACCATTAGTATATGGTATAGTAATTTGAGTTAATGAACTTAAAGTAGGTGTTAAATCTACTCCATTGTTATCTATTTTTGGTATTTTTATATAGCTTATTTTTCCACTCATAACGGTTTTTTATTTTATGATACTCGAACTTTTGCTGCAAATATTTTATATTCTGAAGGGTTATATAATGGTATTGATGAGGCATTTTTAGGTATAGTAAAACTTGAAGCATTTCCATCTAAATCTTGAACATAGAAATATACCCAAAAGAATGTAAGACCTGGGACTGTTGATCCATTATACCCTATTTCTAAAAATCCAGCACTTGATATGCTTATACTAAAATAATTATTAGTATTATTAGTTCCATCTTCTACGGCCCAAGCAGTAACTCCACTACCACCAACAGTAGCGTTTCCACCTGCAGTTACAAATCTAATACCATCTAAAGATTGTGATGAACCATCATTCCAATCTGAACCAACTCCGTTTCTAAATTGAGGTGAACTTTCTACTGCAGTTGGAGATGCTGAGTATCCATTATTAAATGTTTTTACAGAAGTAGATGTTGCATATACATTATTATTACCTGCCCAAGTTTGTCCTGAAAGAGTACTGTTAAGACTATAGAAATTAGATGATATATTAAATTCTGGGAATTTGTTATATAAAGAAGCAGTTGTTCCAGATACAACATATGGGTATTTAGAATCTATAGCAGGTTTAATATTAAAAGAGGCATCTCCAATAACAGCTGTTCCTGCTGTTACAATAGATGAAGTAATATCAAAATTTAAGTAAATATTATCCGTAGAAGAATTTCCGGTTAAAACTTGAGCATTTGCATTACGTTCAAATTTGATCCTATCTGGGTTGTCAATAGCTGATCCTCCTTCTTTAGTTATATTCCATTCACTAGTAACATCTGCACCACCAGCTTGTACAACGCTTATATTATTTAAATCGAAATCATAAATAACATCACCAAATTGGTTGGTTGGAAGTAATCTAGTATATCCTCCAGTACCTAAAGAACTTGAAATATCTACGGTAGTTCCATTGTTTATACCTTCATTCCATAACCATTTAAAATCTGTTGTAGCGCTATTGTAATAGCCTATATCTGCTGTATTTCCATTAAGGGCATGATATACTTTAAAACCTGTAGGTGTATTTTTAACTTGAGCAGAATTTGTTCCTTGAGTCGTAGTAGTACCTATTCCCTCACCTCCGCTATTTACAGCATAACCCGTAAAATAGTATGTTGTACTTGGAGTTAAACTTGATTTTTGTACTCCATAGGTTCCAGTAGTTCCTGATACAATTGTTTTTGGGTTTGAAGTATAATTTGAATTAGTTCCAAAATAAAATCCTCTTTCTGTTATAGTACCCCCTCCATCAGAAGTAACATTAGCATTTAAAAACATAGCTGTACTTGTAATTCCGGTAGCAACACCTGTTGTAACTGTTGGGACTGTTATAGAGGGTGCAGAACTCGTACTTGTAACAAAAATTGATATATGTCCCGGTGTTGGGTTATTAGATGGATTTATAAAATCACTTTCTAATGAGGTAGAAGAATTATATGTTCTTAGTTTATAGTTAGCCCCAATATACTTTGGATTTTTAAATCGATCACAATTAGGGTTAAGTTCCCCATCTTCGGCTATTATAATAGATCCACTAAATTCACCATTATAAAATTCATCTTGAGACCAATGTAATCTAGTTATATCTCCTAATATTGAAGGAGTTGTTATTGGAAAACTTTGAGTAACTGTTGGGTATAAGGGATATTGGGGATTTAAATTATAAAAATCCATTTTTGAAGTATCTAAAATAGAATTAGAAATAAAATAATTAGTATTTCCAAATTCATCATTATAAAATTCAAAGCCAGTTGCAGTTGCCCCAACGGGATTTATAGAATAATGAGTATCTAAATTTGAAGTATTAGATGATATACTAGATATATAAGCTCTATCATGAACTTCAGGTGGTATAGTAGTTTGTATAAAGGTAGTATTTCCTGGTTGGGTTACACTTCCTGTATGGAAATTAAAAGCTACATTAGATATTGTTCGTGCAGATGCTGATGGAAAAATTTGTGTAGCTGGGGATAGTGATATACTACCACTATAAATTTCCATTTGAGTTTCTGTTGAAGGTCTTGCAGACGCAGAAATGAAAGTTGTTGTTACAGGAGTTAATGTAGTGCTACCACTATATACTGTAAAAGTACCTAAATTAGTATTTGGTTGATATTCTACAAAAGTTTGGGTAACTGGGGTTAGTGTTTTACTACCACTATAGACAAAAACTACATATTCTCCTGAAGTTGATCTTGCAGATTGAGATACAAATGTAGTGGTAGGAGGGGTATCTGTTATTTCTCCATTATATAAAGTAAATGTTTCGTTTGTAATGTTTGGGTTTGCGATTTCTGTTACAAATATAGTTCCAGAATTATTTACATCCGAAATACTACCAGTCATTATAATGAAATTAAAATTTTCACCTGATGGCATTGAGGTTGAATTTAAATCAAATACAGGTCTTATTCCACCTGTACCGGTTGAAAGAGAACTAATTTCAGATACGTCAGTAGGGTTTCCAGAACCATCTTCAAAAACATTTTTACTAATACTTGGATCTCCTGTTTGGGTTGCTTTAATAAATCCTCTAGTTGATGGTTGGATTACAACATTACTAGCTAATCCTCCAGGTATATTAGTAACAACATTACTTGCATCCCATCTTTTTGGTGAAGGTGAAGCTAGATTAACTGCAGCTGTAAAACTTAAATTATAATTTTCTACAAGACTAGCTGTTACAAACTCAGTTTCTAAATTACTAAAATTTGAGTTAATTGATGTAATAGCTGATTTATTTGTAACTCCTGCTGATTGAGATATAAATGGTCCAGGGTTATCAACACTTCCTGAAATTATTCCAAAAATATATACTATTGAATCGCTTTCTGCTGTTCTTGTAAGGTTAGTAAAATCTAATTCAATCCTACCTGTTGTAGTGTTAATTGATGATATAGGTGCAATATTAGTAGTGTTTTCAGGACCAATTGTAAAGGGTTGAATATTAGATGAAGGTGAAGAACATGAAATAAAAGTATTTCCACCATCAAATTGAGAAAAATCAAGACTATAAGCATTTGTTGTGTTATAAGCCATTTGAAGATTCATTCTACCAGCTGGTATTCCACCACCAGTGGCATATTGTACTCTTCCACTACCTGATACTTGGATTATAGATCCTGAAGGGTCTAAAAATATATTACCACTAGATGAAACATATGAAGGAGATGAAGTAAATACAGATGAAGTAGTAGCTCCTGTAGTAACCGTAGGTGTATTAAATGTGTTCCCTGATGTAGCATTTACTCCTGTAGCAGTTGCATCTACATTTGTAGATAGTAGTGAGATTGGATCTTCTACTATTAAGTTTTGGGTATTACCCGTAGAATCAAATGCTAAAGAGGTTATCTTAGATTTAGATGATGAAATAGAAGTATTAGAACCTGATGCAAAAATATCACTACTCGCAGAAATATATCCTCCCACAAATGTTTGTTCATATAAAGCGTTAGTAGTTGTTGCTGTTTTAAATCTTCTACCTTGATATATTGATGGTTGAACATATTGAGCGTTACCTAAACTCATGGAAACCTCAGTATACACACTTGCTGTGGGTAGCGTAGTAGTAATTTGAGTTGATGTAAAATTTAAAATAGGAGATTTTGATCCTGAATTTGCTCCATCCTGAAAGGCATCCCTACTAGATGAAATATATCCTCCTATAAAAATTGAATTGATAGTTGAATTTGTAGTTATACTATCTATATTAAATACATTCCCAGATGTTGTTGATGAAGGAGTTATATTTGTAGCAGAAACATTTGTAAATATACTAGAAGTAGGATATAAAGTACGTAAAGCATTAGTACCACCAGAACTTAATATTTCAATAGGTGATTTATCAGTAACATTACCAGATGGATCTGTAAAAGCATCAATACTAGCAGATACATACCCCCCGGCAAATAAAGTAAAATCAAGTCCAGTACTGGCATTAGTTGTAGAACCTCCTATATCATATCTATTAATAAATCCACCACCAAAATTATTAGTAACTGAATTTAAACTTGCAGATACATTTGTAATTACACTTGCTGTTGGAAAAGTAGTTGTTAATGTAGATCCTAAAGATGAAACGGATGAGGATGCTACTGGAGTACCACTGCCATTATCAAAAATAGCATCTGTTGTTTGAATATATCCTTCATTTATAAAAGGTGGGAAATTAAGCCCTGCATCAGCATTACTACTAATGTTACTAACTGTAAATTGGTTATCGGAACTAGCATACATTGTTAATTCCCCACTTCCTGAAACATCTGTATTAAATGGTATTCCATTTGACCCAGAATTAAAAGCATTAGCCACTAAATTTCCATTATTATCATGCAATTCAACCCATAAATTAGGTACATAAGATTTACTTGAACTTATTACATAATTATCAAAAAATGGGAATTTAGTACTTCCTGTTGCAGCATTTGTAATAAAAGTACCATTAATACCATTAATAGATGTATCTAAATTATTAAAAGTATTACCTGTTGAACTTCCACTAACATTAGTTTGTATAGGTGCCGAACCTGATTGGTAATCTAGGTCATAACTAACATTATAAGGGTTTAATACTCCTGCAGCTCCACCATTAATACTAACCATATCAATTGAACCCGTTTCTAAAATTTCTTCTGAGTTAACTGTAGGTTGTTTATATTTATTTCTTTCTAATAAATGTTGTTTTATTACTAAACCTGATGCTAAACTTGTTCTTGCAGGTATAAAATCCTTAATCATTTTAAATAATGAATTATCAAAGAATTTTATTAGTCTAACAAAATCTACTAAATCATATTGCTTAATGTATTTTTTAAAATAATCTTCACTTAAATTATTTAAATCTGGGTAATTGTTACCTGAAAATCTTTGAGATGGATCACCTATATAATCACCAATATTAAAATGACCCATTTGCCCTATAATATCATCATTAATTTGATTTTGAGGTGAAAATGCTACTTCTAAGTAATTTACATTATCAGTATATGAAGCACTTGCTTCTATGTTTTGAGATAAACTACGAATTGAGGATAAAACATTCCCAGAAGGTAAAGTATCATTTTCAGATCTTATTTTATCTGTAGTTCTATTTTTAATACCTACTGCGGGTTGATCTAAAAAGAAGTATTCTGTATTTTTATAATATTGAGGAGATCCACTGAAGTAAAAATTACTATCACTTGCAAAAGATGAAGTAATATTATAAGACCCTGTTACTTTAGGATGTATAGAAGAACTAGTAGTAATATCTAATTCACTTCCTAAAGCTGCTCTAAATATTAATTGGTCAGGTGCACTATTAACTCCATTACCTTCTATAGATAAGGGATTCATTACATAATCTTTAAATACACTTTCACTTATTTGAGTAGTATAATATCTTATTTCTTGTAATGACCCTGAGAATTTTTTATAATCTGGAAAATGAAAAGAGGATGATGCAAAAATAGATTTAGATGCGAATTTCCAAGCAAAAATATCTGCTCCAGCAATTGATGCCGAAGCATAATATCCAATAGAAGTACCATCATTACCATTGTATATTTTATTACCGGCATACAAATTAAAGGTATTATCTTGATCAGTAGTAACCATAACTGACCACCAATCATTATTATAAAAAGGTAATGATATACTGGCTGAAATATTTGGTTGATCAGAGTATGGGATAAATTTTAAATTTGTATATTGATAGTTTGGGTCTTTAATTGAACCATTATATGAACCACTTGTTAAACCTGAACCACTATATTCTAAAAGAAGTTCTGCTGTTTTAGTACCAAACCCAATTTGTTGTGCATACCATAAAGATTGAGATAAATTTGTAGGTGGAAATTCTTCTGATTTAAATCTAAATTGAACAGTAGAAGGTACATCATTTGTAGCACCCCATGTATTTTTTACCTCCCAGGATGAAGATATAAAATTATTTGTAGTATTAAATGCATAATTAAAATTATTTTGATATAAATCGTAATCATTAGCGTTAACTTGATCTTTACCACCGAATTCAGATATTCTTAGTATAGTATCAGGTATACCATACGATGTTATCAACGCTCGTAATCCAGTAAGAGTTCCTTTTGAGTTTAGCAGATATGGTATATTATGGTATATTCTTTTATATAAAGATTTATTAGCATCATCTAAGGATATAACTGATGAAATGTCTAGTATGTCTTTTTCTTGTAATAAAAATTCTATTGTTCCCGCATAACCTCCTCCTTGCGCTGGGATTGTTTCATTATCATTTAATAATATCCTATCTCCAACTTTATAACCACTACCCCCTAATATTGTAGTAATGTTGGATATGCTTCCATTTGCAGCTACTGTAAATTGTAGTGTTGCTCCTTGGCCTTTTGTAACTGATATTACCCCATTATCTACTAAGAGAGTATATACTCCAGGGACACCATTATTTGCATAATCTGTTTCACCTGATGGAGGGTAAGAAATTGAAGAAGATAATTGGTTATCTATAGGGGATAATGCTCCTATATTGCCTTGAGGTAATATAATGTTATCTATAAATTCTTTTCCTGTAGGTACCGGGGTAGTAAAACTTGCTTCAGGGTAAGGAAATAAAGAACCATTAGGAGTTATACCTAGAAATGCTGTGTATAATTCTTGGTTTGAGAAATTGTTTTGGTATAATTTAACACCAAAATCTTTTATAGCATCGGATACTAAATCTTTACTAATACCAAAATCTAATCTATTATCTGCGTTATATTTTTGTGTGATATCTTTTGTATATAGCCAAACAGTATCATAATATTGAGCAACCATATCAATAAATAAATCATACTGTTGATTATTAGGATCTTCTCTTAAATATTCTGGTATAGTTTTAAGTAATTGGTCTGGGTTGCTATTGTCATAGTTAGATGCTGATAAAAGTAAGCCTCCAAAATTCCCACTATTTTCATTTGTACTACCTAACCAAGTAAGTACTTCGGGATTTTTTGTAGATAATAAAGTATAAGGTGGTAATGATGTAGCTCTTTCACCTACACCTGTTACTAGTTTTGGGTAAGCAGCAGAACCACTACTATAATACATAAAATACTCAAATTTATCAAAATTTGTAATAACATTTTTGATTTTTTCGTCAAATATTAATTGACTAGTAGATGATCCTGTTATATTTGATAGTGAAGTGCTTTCCGATGTGTAAGTTTCAATTAACTCTACTTTATAATAAAAGTTTTCTATTCGAGTTTGAGCAGAGCTAAAATGAATAAAATCAGAAAAATTATTATAATCTACACTTATATTAACTGCTGATTCGGATAATAAACTATTTATTTGGTTTGTTGAATTTGTGGAAGCTCCACCAATAATATCATTATATGATAAATTTTGAGATGAGTTATTAACTTCGTTTTTTACAGGAATTGCAAAGTTAGGACCTTCAAGAGGTTTATAATCTATAAAAACTACAGGTTCAACTGGGAAATCAACTTGAAAAGCTAAAGATTCATTTATTATAGTTACTACCCATAAAGTACTTTTTAAACTAAAGATTGAAGGTAAGGGCTCATATAATTTTATTAATATTGTAGGGTCATCTGTAGTTTCATTTTCAAGTTGTATATTATTAGCTATTAATAAGTTATTGTCTCCTAAATTTAAATAAAAATCTACAAAATAATCTTGGTCTTCTCTGAAATTTATAAAATTGTTTGCTTGTTCAACTATATCTAAATTAGATAAAACATTACTATCTAATCTTATTTCAGTTCTATCTGAAGATATTTCAGAGATAAATAAAGTTGATAAAGGGTCACCTATTTTTTTATTTAAAAAATTATAATATGCTATATATTTACCCTCATTATACCCTTGACTCAAAATATCATTTTCTGGGGTAATATTAAATTGGGATATACCATCACTAGTTGATGGGGAATCATTTATAATAGAATAATTTCGAAAGTTTATATTTGAATTTACAAGGTTATTATTTAAATCATATGTAAAAAACTCAATATAACTAGATTGTGTTAAAGAAGTTTCAATATTAAATTGAGGTACTAAATTTTCGTCTTTAGAACTATATTCTTGTAGTTCAAAAGTATTAGAATCTATTTGAGTAACTATTGCCATTATACTTGTGATGTTGCTTCTGCCACCTCAACTGCTTTTTGTTGGGTTTCTAATAATTCTGTTCTTAATTGGGATATTTCATTTTGAAGAGCTTCTATTAATTCATTTTCTTCTTCAAACCCAATATATTCTTGACTAGTTTTAATTAAAAATTCATGAGAGTTAGTAGGCCCTAATTCATTAATTTGGTAAAATAAAGTATTATACATTTCAAAAAATTCCTGAACTGTAGGCTGGGCATCTAATTGTTGTTGAATGGTTTTAACCCCCAACTCATTAAACTCAGTATCTATAGTTTTTTTATATGGGATTTTATTAAAAACTTCTTTATTTAATTTTATATTTTCTTCCATTATAATGTATTTACTATTTTAAAATAATAATTATCATCCAATATTAATGTGGAATCATTTATATTTGTTTTAATACAAATTTTATAATATCTTTCTGGTTCTAACCCATTCATATGTACATCAAAATAATTCCCTTCATTATCTGAGCTTAATTGTGTATAATTAGTGTCGTAAGATACTACAAATTCGTTAGTATCCAAATCTTTTATAGCATAATATGAAGCTGTTGGTAAATAATTTGTTCCTGTAAATTGAGATGCAGTTGTAAATGTTCTAATAGGGTATTTAGCTGCTACATTAAATCTAAATCTATTTACACTTTGAGGTGTAAAATATCCAGGATTTTCAGCTAATGAAGATACTAAATTAGTAGTATTTACTATACTAGCTGTAGCAGATCCAGTTAATACTGTTTTATAATCTCTCCATTTAAATTCTAGTTGTGGTGGATATATAGTATTAGTATCAACACTGTAAAATTGCATTACAGGTTGAATTTGTGCATTAGAATTAAATTCAACATTATTTTCCCACTTTGTAATAAAACCATTATTTTTAAATGACCCACTATACCATTTTTCTACTACAGTTTTAGCATTAATACTTAAATCTTTTACTGTTCTTATATCAAATGATTGTGTTACTGCATATAAAGTACCATCTGATCCACTGTGATACCATGCCCCACCTCCGGCATTCACATATTGAGGGTTAAAAGAACTTGTAACATAATTATCTGTAGAATCTGTTCCACTACCTGACCAAGATACTCCTGAGTTTAAGAAATATGGAGAATACCAAGTACAACCATCAGTTGTGATTGGTTGATCTAAATAAGTTCCAGTACCATTATACCAATACTGTGCTAATGGGTGAACTGAAAGATCTGTAGCTTCTACTATACCTTGAGCTGTTGCAATAAATGATTTTAATTCTACATCCCACTGTGAGCCTGATATTTTATTATTAATAACGTCTTCTATTTCTTCTTGAACAAATTCAGTTAAAAATCTTGCTACTTGAGGGTTAGAATCGACCGCTATATTTAAATTTGATATAGTTGTAATAGGATCTATACCAGTATTCATATCTGGGTAAAATGAATATAATGTAGCGTCTTTATAGGGGAATATTTTGTATACTGCCATTTTTAATTTATTTTATCATTATATTCCATTAAATGAACCAAAAGCATTTTTTAAGGTATCTTTGATACTATCAGGAATAGATAATGCCCATGAAGGTTTTTGTTTTTGTACTATAGGTAAAGGTGGATTAAAATTTTGGTCTAAATATCTTTTTCCATCTACATTAGTATATTGGTGAACTTCAGTTCTAATAGTTTCACCTTTAACATTTTTTAAAGCACCCCCTACTTCATAAGGATTACCATTAGGGTTCCCAACAATAGTAGTAGTGTAAATTCCATTTGGTATGTTTTGTGAATTTGTTCTGTTTGGTCCTCCTGTTGGGGATTTGTTTTCTATATCTAAACTAGTTCCATCTTTAAAAATATTACTATTTGAATTAACGTTCGTCCCTATTATCCCAAAATCACTTGAGGGATTAGCTGAGTCTCCATGAATACCACTACCATTACCCCCAGGTGTACTATAATTTAAATAAGTGTTTTTTGGGGAATATTGGTGTTTATGATTATATTGTGGAAAACTAGTAGGACCTCCATTAGGTAATGGGTTGGTTACATCATAATTTGTTTGATTTAATTTATCTTTTAAACTATAACGATAAGCTGGTCCTGGGTTTCTTACGGGGATTGAAGTTGGCATATTTTTAATTTTTATAATGGTACTACTCTACCCTTAATATCATTATTTGGGTATTTTATTTCAAATATACTAGGATCTAAACTGGGGTATATTACTTTATTTAAAGTAGCTGCTTCTATATCATAAGCATATTGAGAATATCCTGAAGCCGTTCCTTTTTTATTACTAAATAAAATATTTTTTACAGTTTGAACTCCTTCTATTTTATCTAACATTACAAATAAATCTTGAACTAATATAGGTTCATTAATTTGCCAATTATCTCTTGCAAAATATTCTCGTAGAGAATTAATACATGATAATATTACTTGACTATTTATAAAATTGGGTAACACTACTATTTCAAAATCAATAGCTATGTTAATAATATAGGCATTTTTTATTTCAATACTATCACCAATCATTTTATATTGTGATAAGTATGTTCTTAAATTTTTCTTTAAGGTATTTGTTGGAGTAGAAAATTGTCCTAAAGAATTTTGTGATAACATATACATACATAAAGTTTCGGAAGTTGATGATGAAGAACCCAGTGTTGGTTTTTCAACATATAGTTTTGCTACCGAACCATATTCTGAGGGCATACTCATTGCTCTTACTTTATAATCATCTAATGTAACTGTTCTCTGTTGAGCAGCTATTTGCATTAATGTGTTTTGTCTAATTTCTTCAATAGTATCTCCTGCTTGACCTCCATCAGCGGCATCTATATTATTACAAGCTAAAGTGCCAAACACATAGTTAGATGTAGTAGAATTTAAACTAGATTGGTTAAAAATAGTATTAGAGGCATTAATACCTGTTAAATTTCCACTTGGGAGATTTGATTCAACTCCACCACCAGTTAAATATCTTACGGTTAAAGTAGTACTTGAAGGTGCTATACCATAAGTATTAGTAAATAAAAAGTTTGTAGGTGAGTATGCTGTTGTAAGTTTGTCTTGTTTAAAAGGTAAACCTATACCTACATTATTTGGGTTAGGTGTTATTAATTCATCTGTATCTTCGGGATTACCTGCTCCAAATTGAATTTGTAAATTATTGGCAGATGTAAGTCTTGTAGCAAAACGTCTTTGTACTTTTTTTAATTGTAAAATATAAGGTACATCTCCAGCATCTACTATATTATTAGGATCATTTGGGTTTGTATTTTTAATACTATCATAAACCATTTCTTGTCCTAAATAATCTACTTCATACCATACATTTCCATCAGAATCTGTTATATCTAATATTTTAATTATATTATTAGCTACAATATCAATAGTTGAGAATTGTTGGGGAGATCCAAATGAAAAAGTTTGAGTATTAATAACCGCAGATATTGCATTTCTTGATTTTTTTAAAAGAAAATATGAAGGATTATCTCCTGCTATTTGGTATACTGAGATTTCAGTTGGGTCTAAAGAACTAGAAAAACTAAAATCACATTTGTCTTCCATTAAGAAAGTAGCTGATGGGTTAGTTGAAGAGTTAACTGTTGAATTTTCTCCTATTGTTAAAGTATAATCAAAATCAGGAACATAATCATTACCTACTAATTTTGATGGGACTTGTTGAAATAACTCTATAGTAGCTTGAGCAGCACCGGTTGTTTTTGGTTTATACCCAAACATATAAGCTAATTCGTACAAGTTATTAGTTTGTCTAGCTAAAGTAGTAAATGTTTCTTGTAATTGATTGTCTAAATAAAAGGACATTACATCACTTACATAAGCGGCTTGCTCCATAAACATCATTCCAGGTGATGCAGGTGAAAAGTCATTATAAGTGTTAGGGAAATAAGTTTGTGAAAACTCAATTAATTTTCCTCTTATATCTGAAAAGTCTCTATCTAAATATTTTATATCTCTATTTACTTTTGTTGCCATTATGTAAAGTCTATTTGCACATTATCATTAATATTAGTATTAATTACACTATAATCAAGTGATATTGAAATTTGGTTAGTATCTTCCTGTTTGAATATTTCTAAATTTTCAACATTTATATTTGGGAAAAATTCTATAATTTGGGATAATATTTGGTCTTCTATAAAATTTAAGTTATTACTTTCTATTTGTTCAAATATAAAAGCTCTTAGACCCCCACCAAATGTTGGATTTAAGGGGCGTTCACCTGGGTTGGTTAGGAAATAATTTATTAAGTTATTTTTTATAGCTTCAGCTGTTGTATAATTAGGTTTAAATACCCCTAATGCAGAAAAAGGTAAATCTACTCCTACAGCAGCACTTTTATTAAAGTCAATTGGAAATATTTGTTGCGCTTCAAATGCCATTATTTAGTCATTAATCCCATTATTTGATCCATATTAACTTCCCCTCCTGGTAATGCTCCGTTTGCTGAAGTAGTATCTCCAGTTCCTTGTGGGTTGAATGGTCTATTACCAAATCCTTGAGCATCCCCACTTTTCATGTTTATTCCAGTTTCACCTATAATATCTAAATAAGATTGCCTTTGTTCTTTTAAAGATTTTTTAGGTGTTTGTGTAACAGGTGCAGGTGTAGTTGATGTAATACTTTCTTGTATTGGTTGTGTAACTACAGCTTTAGGTGCTTTAACTGCTTCTAGTAAAACTTCCTTTAGCTCCTCTTGTATGGCCTCTCTAACGGCTTCTTTGATTATTTTTTTAAGTGCTTCGGTTTTCATGTTTGTATTTGTTATAAATATTAAATTAATCTGCTTTTAAATCATTTGTTTCAATATAATATATTAACTCGTCTATTAATATTTGATCATTTGAAGAAAATGAAGGTTCTCCTTTAAGCATAATAACTCCTGCTAAATTTCTTGCAACAGCTTGTCTTCTTTTTAACCCCCCCACTATTTGACTATCTACAGATACAACACCCATTTCAAATCCATTTATATTAGTTACTACAGGGGATAATTGTTGGGATTGTTCCTGAGTAGATTTTAATAATTCATTAGAAATTTTTTCTTGGTCTTCTAAAGTTGAATTGCTACTATTATTTGTTATTTCGTCAGCACATCCTTGAATTACCGTATCTAGAATAGCTAACATTTGTATAGCTTTATTAAGATCTTCTATTAAAAAATTTAATTGAAAAGAATTATTGCCTAATTTTCCTTTTAATAAGGTTATTAAATCTTTTAGGGCTTTAATAAGATCTTTAGCATCTAAAAAAGGACCTGTTGGGATAGGTGTAAATGAAGTTGATGGGATATAAGGAAGTATTCGTAGAACTATTCCAGCAATTTTAATAACTTTTTCACCCCCAGATATAATTTTTGGTGGTAATTTTAAAAGTTTTCCTAATGAACCTATAAGTTTTAAAAGATTACTTAATTGTTTAGTAAATTTATTTTTTTTGTTTATTATTTTATTTAATTCTTCTATATTAGCTGGGCATGAAGCTTTTAAGTCATTAAATTTAACGTTTTTCTTTTTTAATAAATCGTTTACATTACTAATTCCAAAATCAGCTAATAATAATAAAATGGCAGGCCATAATAAAGACTTTAAGACTGATGTAAGTCTTGCTACAAGTAAAGTAAAAAAATCTTTATTTCCTTGGCGTTTTAAGAGTGATAACTGAGATTCATTATAATTACTTAATTGATTAAGTTCTTTTTCTATATCTTTTTCTAATAAAACTAAAGAATAAACTCCTAAATCATTTATAATTTTATTGTTTAATGTAAAAGGAGTTATACCCGAAATTGTATTATATTTTGGTGCAGATATTGTAAGAGTAAAAGGATTATTTTTATTATATCTTCCATTTAAATTAAAATTTCCTTTATTTTGTGAACGAGTTGTTTCTCCTTTAGAACTTTCAATTAATGCCCCAGAGATAGCTTTTTTATTACTATCTACTATAGTACCTTTAATAGAAAAATCTATTATGGTTTCTTCAGCTATTACTTCAAATTCATCTAAAACAGTATTTGATTCATTTAGTTTTATAGTTCCTAAATTTAAAGTTGTTGATTTAATTTGTACTTCTTTAATATCAGGTGTATACCCTACTGAGGTAAAATTAAAACTATAAACTGAGTATATATTTAAATTAATTGTTGCATTAAAATTACCATTAACATCAGTGGAAAAACCTATAGTACCTTCATTTGGGGTTATTTTACAATTAACAAAAGGAATTCCTTCATTTTCATTTGTATTTTCTATTACTCTACCTATAATTTTTATTTGAGCCATTATATTAGTTTATTTTGGGTAGATTTAAAAGTTTCAATTTTAGATATAAATTTATTAGCTCTAGTTAATAATTCACTTGCAGGAGTACTTTGAGTAGCATCTGGAGCAGGAGCACCAGCAGGCCATATAGTAGCAGTTTGTAATGCTGTGGAAACATATACTATACCTTGTACTAATTGAGATAATTCTTGTAAAAAAGTATCCCCTAATATCATAGATTCAAAGGGATCATTTTCATTTGCCTGTTTACCTAATTTAATTTCTTCAGATTCTAAAATAATTTTAGAATTAGCTTTAACATTAACTGATTTATTAGATCCTATAAATATAGTATTTTCACCACTCATTAAAATACTATCACTTCTTGAATTAAATACAAGCCTATCTGATGTTATAATAACTTGTGGGTCTTCATATACGTCAGGTTTTTTGATTTCACTTTCTAAAAGTGAAGAATATGAAGTATTTGAAGCTAATAAAGGTAATTTTTGGTGAGAAGTTAAGTATATTGAAGATTGATCTAAATCAATATCTTCAGTAATACATTCCCAACCATTATCTGAGTTGTAACCTTGACCATTTTTAATTATAGTAATAGGGTCTCCATTTTTACCTATCTCAGTAGGATCTGACCAACCATTATTTACAAAATCAGCTTTAACTACATCACTTTTAGGTGGTTTTGCTGTACTACCTAATCTTATACTATTACCCCACCTTCCTTCATATATAATATCTCCTGGAAAAGGTAATAAAGGACTAATGTTATTTCTTTCTAAAAATGTTTTTTGAAAATCATTAGTTGGGCTATTTAATTCTATACTATTTCCATCAGGTTGTTGTGATCCTAAGTCTGTTTTTCTAACGGGGGAGCCTGCTTCAGTTTGAAAATAATCTTTTTGAGCAGATGTTTCAATATTTGGTTTGGTGGGGTTTGGATAAGCATTGTGGTGTGGGCTATTCCAAATACTTATAATATTTATATAATAATAAGTTTCACTAGAGGTATTAGCTCCTATATTTTTATTGGGTAATGAAAATAATAAAACCATTTCATTGACTAAAGGATAAGATGAGGTTTGGGGTTGAAATGGTTTTGCTGGTGTTAGATTATCTGATCCCTGGAGGTCATTTTCTTCAAAGAATATAGTACCAATACTAGACCACCCACCGTATTTTTCAAAATATGGGTGTTCTTTATCTAAAATTATATCCGTAACTCTACCTACTATCATTTTATCTTTAATAGTAGAAAGAATATTACTTAACCCAGAAGGATAGCTTTGTTTTCTTGATCTAGTTCTAGCCATTTACTCTTCTTTTTTAGGAGGGAGTTGTAAATTATTTATTTCATTTAGTAGTTGTTCTTTTTCTGCTTCTGAAATACCAAACCCATTTTCTTCTGTTCCCTCGTTTGCAAATATACGTTGGAATATTGTAGCTACTTTAATAAGGGCTTCATCGTTTTTAATACCAAGTTCCATGTATTCTTTAATAAGTGGCACAATCATTGTAGCATCACCTATATCACTAATTAGTGGCTTTAATTCGTTGATTAATGCACTAATTTGTGTTTCTTTCTTCTTTTGGTTATCGTAAATTTCTTTAAGTAAATCCGAGTATGATTTTTTACCGAATATGTTTTTGTCTAAATGGCTCATAGTTATACGTTTGGTTCATGTATAAATATGATTAATTAAGATTTTTCGAAGTCTATATACCCAGTTTCTAAATAAAAAATATAACTACCTTTAAATAATTTATATAATCGGGTAGCTATTTTAGTGATTTTAGGGGTTTTTACTTCTAAACCATGTGTGGCCATTATTTCTCTAATGTAGATGTATAATGCTTTTTTATTAAATATTTCTAAATTTTCTCTTTTACGAAATAATTCTAATATAGCATCTGCTACTTTAGCATCGTTACCTTTAGGAAAAAATTTATCAAATCTATCTTCAACGTGTTTTACATATGCGTCTATAAAAATAGATAACCTATCCTTTTCTTTTTCTTCACCCATTTGATATGAGTAATTGTCATCCTTAAATAATTCATCTACTGGGGCTTTTAAAACACGTTTTTTATAATTTTTTGTATTATATACAATTAACCAATTTTTAGTTATAGTACCAAAATAAGAATATGCTTTAGCTCCATTATCTGGGTTGAATAAATGTAATTTAGATAATAAAAAAGTTATTACTTCATGTTGTAGATGTTCTATTTGATCTACTTCTGTGTAATAGAATTTAAAAGTATGGATTATGTTTTCTGTTAATTTAAAGAAAGCATAATGTATCTCATCTCTATATATTTGACTTCTAACTTCTGAATCTGGTTCATTGTTGTATCTGACAATAGCTTGTTCAGTATCTTTGGTAAAGTAGTTTTTACTCTTAGGTCGTCTTTTTTTAGCCACGGCAATCATTTTATTTCTTTTAACTTGAAATCGTTTAAGATATCTTGAATTTGTTGAACAGATTTGAAAAATTGTCCAACTTCATCATCAGAAGAAAATGTACCTTTTTGATCTATTTCTTTTAACTTTTTATCAGATGCCTCTATAGTTTTGGATAATCTATCTAAATAGTTAAGGTATTCAGCTAATATGTCTTCTTGCTTTTCGTTTTTACGTAGTAAATTAAAAGTAGTAAATCCTAAGATTACTACTAATACTGATAAAACGGATATGGAAACTATTTCTATCATAAACTATTTAACATATTTTTTAATCCTTCACTTTTCATTGAGCCACGTGCTTTAGTTTTTACATCCAATTTTTTAGCCTTAGGTTTATCTAAAACTTCTTCATTGAATTTTGATAACCATACGTGTTCGAATTCGATTCTTGCTGCCATTAAGTCTGCCTGATGGACAATAAATATCATGGAAGTTCGAGGTTTTTGCTCTGGCATATAATTCTTTAAATCCTTC